>Ga0233423_10001789_pt1 | contig 10642 bp, 12 predicted proteins | sample Watercolumn_Mata_FD_180713 | JGI IMG/M metagenome (GOLD analysis project Ga0233423, IMG submission 180713) | Freshwater microbial communities from Lake Matano, South Sulawesi, Indonesia - Watercolumn_Matano_2014_112_MG | ecosystem: Environmental > Aquatic > Freshwater > Lake | place: Indonesia... | reverse complement strand
CCCAACTTGTTACCCAATCCGACAATCTTCCGGTATTCCTGATCGAGAAAATAGTCCCCAAACCCGCTCATACTTTGCATTCGAAGTACTAAGATAAAAACCTAAGTGGGGTTTTTCGCTATGCTCTCCGGAATATTTGCACGGGATGTGTGGTGCATCCCTGTTAGTTAATGAACTGCGTGATGAGGTAAAAATTTATGGCAGTGCCTTGCTTTGGGACGACAGGCAGGTCTGGCTCCATGCGGTGGCTTTCCAGCCGCATAAGAACGGCATCGGCCGGAGGATCTGGAGACCGGGACAATGTTGCCCGGCTTTTTGCAGGCAAAGTGGTTGTAAAAGGTTTCTGGAAATTAACAGCAACCGGGAGCCGTTCAATCATTACTTCCCGATCTTCACCAGCATCTCCTCAAGCGACGGGTACCGGGACTCGATCTTCTCTACCCGCCCTCCTGCCTCCGTGATAAGTACGGTACACTCGTTCAGCTCGGCCATGTTCTCCGCTGAGCAGACATAGAACCCCTCCTCCTGCCGGTAGGTCTTGGAATGCCCGATCAGTTTTCCGGGATCTGCGATCGAGAAGAATATCGTATAGGTTATCGAGCCGAACTGCTCGCGGAGCTCGTGCATGTTCCCGAACGCAACCACCTTCCCGCGCCGGAGGATCATCACCTTGTCGCAGATCGCCTCGACCTGGTACAGGTTGTGGGCCGAGAGCACGATGGTCTTGCCATCGGATTTCAGCCTGCGCATGTAATCGGCGATGAACCGCGAGGTCATGGGGTCGAGCCCGCTCGTCGCCTCGTCATATACGAGAAACTTCGGGTCATGGATGAGCGAGTGGGCAATCGCGGCCTTGCGCTTCATGCCCTTACTGAATTCGCCGAGCTTCTTGCCATTAGTCTCCAGCGAGAGAGCTGCGAAGAGCTGGCGGGACCGGACCCGGATCTCGTGGTCGGAGAGACCGTAGATCTCTCCGAAGAACATCAGGTAGTTCTCGGCCGTCATGGTGTCGTAGAGGCGCGACTCCTCCGGCAGGTAGCCGAGCATGCTTTTTAACGCGACCGGGTCTTTTATCACATCGATCTCGTTGACATGCAGGGACCCTTCCGTGGGCGTGGTGAGGCCGGAGATGATCTTCAGCAGCGTGGTCTTGCCCGCCCCGTTGTGCCCGATGATACCGAAGATCTCGCCGTCCTCAAACGAGAACGAGATCCCGTCCAGAGCGGTAAACCCGTCGAACCTTTTTACAAGCCCGGCAGCGGTGATCATGTTGTATTAGGATGATGTCACGGTTCTTACATAATCCTTCGGTTCCGGACAACTGTACTTAATAAGTGAGTGAGAGCCCGGAACCCACCTCGCCAACCGGTGCTGCAGCCGCAAGAGCGATCTTCGCGGCGAGCGAGGTGCAGTGGCAGGGGTGCAGGGACAGATGGTTATTTTAGGCAACATGGGGGAGACTACTATAACGGAATACAAAGGCTGTCCATGGGCGCTCTCTCCGACATCGCCACCATCGCGCGATGGGAAGTAAAACGGACACTCACGCAGATGAGCAGGGATACCCTGCCGCTCGCGGTCATACTCTTCGTACTTCTCGTGATCGTGATGGGGTTTGCCGCCCAGAGCGGCATGCACCTGCAGGACGGGATCTACACGATCGGTGTCGACGATCCCGTTGTTGCGCAGCTTATCGCATCCGACAACCGGTATTCGGTCTACCAGCTTGACCGGGACACGCTCTGGAACAACTACCGGGCCTTCGATGCGATCATTGTCAGGGGGCACGTGTGGGCGATCGACACTGACAAGGGAAGGGCAGCGGTCAAAACCCTCGAGAGGGACTATGCGAAATACACCGCGTCTGTCTATAACCGTCAGGAGGACCTCTTTGCCGCCTACCCGCTCTGGATCGATACCCAGTATGTCAAGTCCGAGCTGAACTTCACCGCAACCCAGAGCGGGCAGTACGTCTCGAGCCGCCCTGGCAATGCACCACCTGTCCCTGAGGGTGAGGTCATCAGGATCCCGACCCCTTCCCCGACGCTGGAATTTTCAAAGGAGGAACTCAGAAGCGGCCTTACCAGGACCGAGGCAGCGAATACCCAGATCTCCCGGTATACCGAGATGCTCTCCCCCTCCTCTGGCCCCGGTCTGGGGACATTCAAGACCCCCTCCCAGCTCGCCCCCCCGCTCCCGTTCGACTCCATCATCTTAATCTTCGTCTTCATCTTCCCGCTCTATTTCTCAAGCCAGTTCTTCATGATGAGTATCATGAATGAACGGATCGAGCGGAAAGGAGAACTGCTCCTCTCCGCACCGGTCGCAAACACGTCGATCATCCTCGGGAAGATGCTCCCGTACCTTGTCATGATGCTTGCCCTCTCGGCGGCGCTGACGCTATATATCAAGGCCCCGCTCACAATTATCCTGCCACTCGTCCCGGTCATCCTGTTTTTCCTTGCAAATGCGCTTGCCATCGGCATGGTCTCCCGGAGCTTCAAGGAGCTCTCGTTCATCTCCATCTTCTTCTCGACTGTCGCAACCTCGTACCTCTTCTTCCCCTCCATCTTTGCCAATGTGCACGTCATTGCCATGATCTCTCCCCTGACACTGATCATCTTCACCCTGCAGGGGACGGCCTGGACCGCGACCGACTACCTCTTCTCGACCGCACTCTTCTGGCTGACCGCGGCCGTCCTGTTCTATATTGCAGTGCAGAACTTCAACGAGGAACGCCTCTTCTCGGAGCACGGGCTGCTCACCCGGATCCGGGAGTTTATTGCCGGCAGCATGAGGGAGGACCACCCGTTCCTGTCGCTCTTCCTGCTTTCCGCGTTTACGATCCCGTTCGTCTTCATGATCCAGCTGATGTGCCTCGTCCTCTTCTTCAACCTGCCCATGCCGTACTCGCTTATCCTCCTCATCCTGTTCGGTGCGGCGATCGAGGAAGTTGCCAAGGCGGTCGGGATCTATACGCTGTACATGAAGGACCCGGCTTTTCTTTCATGGAAAAATCTGGTCCTCGCCTGCGGGGCAACGGCGATCGGCTTCCTTATCGGCGAGAAGCTCCTTCTCTTCGTCACCCTCTCCCAGATCACCGAGTCGATCTTCGGGAGCATCCTCTTCCTATCCCTCGGGGTGCTTTGGATCCCGCTCCTGCTCCATTTCGGTGCAACTGCAGTCTTTGCAGTCTCGCTCAAAGTGGGTGGCGTGAAGTGGCGGATCGCCGGGCTTCTCTTCGCAACGCTTGTCCACTGCCTCTACAACCTCTACTTCATCATGGGGTGGCTTAAGTGAAGGCAAAGCACGTAAAGATCATTGTAAAAAAGGAGTTCCGTGGCCTGCTGAGCGAGCGGACGATCCTGCTCGCCATCCTGCTCCAGCTCTTCGTCGCGCTCTTCTCCTCCTTCCTCATGGTCGGGCTCACCTCGATGTACGACCCATCCTCGCTCTCGAAATATTCCCGGTTCCGATACAACGTCGCGTACGCCGGCAATGATTCGTCGCTGAACGACTACCTGATCCTGAGCCGGGATTTCCGGGTCTACAGCATGGATCTTTCCCCGGCGGTCACCGCGCTCAAGGAGCGGAAGCTTGCGGCTGTAATCTATGTCCCGGACACCCGGCCGGATGCTGAAGGACCAGTGAAGATCACGCTGTACACCCTCCAGAACGACCTGCAGGGGACAATCGTGAATGTCAAGCTCAAGGATATCTTCCTGACGTATGAGAAGGAGCTCCGGTATGTCCGGCAGGATCGGATCACCGAAGAGCCGGTCCCGCTCACCCTCCCGGCAACGAGTGGAGGGGGCGACTTCTACGAGTTCGTGTACGGCCTTTTGATCCCACTCCTCGTCTTCATGCCGGCGATCATCGCATCCGCGCTTGTCATCGACCTGATCACCGAGGAGTACCAGCACGAGACGCTTGAGACCCTCATCTCGACCCCGGTCACATTCACTGAGATGGTCTGGGGCAAGGTGATCGCCTGCGAGCTGCTGGTCCCGATCCAGGCCGGGGCCTGGCTGTTCCTGCTGCTCATCAACGGGATCGCGATCGCAAACGTCCCCGGAATCTTCCTGCAGGTGACCGCGGCATCGTTCATCCCGATCGTGATCGGGGCGTTAACCGCCCTTCACTACCGGGAGCGGACTGCGGCCCAGTTCATCTTCTCCACCGCGCTTGTTGTTGCCATACTCTTTGTTCTCGCGCTCCCCGCAAACCCGCTCAACCTCGTGACCCGGCTCGCTGTCGGGGAGGCAGGTGCGGACCAGTGGCTGATACTGGCCGGCGTTGTTGCAGTCGGAGTGCTCCTCTCTGTCCTCCTCAACCGGTATGCGGATAAAGTAGGCAGGGAGCGGCTCGCGGGATAACAGGGCTGGACGATAAAAAAGGGGGATCTGGAAGATATTTTGTTTTTCCTCAATATGCCCCGCCGACAATCAGGGGCTGGTCCATCACCTTGTACCGGACGCCGGCCGAGGTTACCCATACCTCGCACCGGTCGCTTCCCCTCGTACCCTGCGCCTCGATCTGGTCCCCGCGTTTCGGCTTTTTCCCATCGCTCATGACATAATCGGTAACAATTCCGTCCGAACGGGTTACCCGCATCTCGATCTTGTTGGTGAAGAGCTCGCCCCCGCCGCCGTTATAGAGCAGGTAAATCCTGGAATACGTGCGGTCCTTGGTCAGTTCCAGGTCCACGTCCTGTTTGGGAGGCAGGGTTACGACCGGTTCGACAGTCGCCGGCACTTCCGTCGGGACGAGCGGAGCCGGAGACGGCGTTGGCATCTCTGTTGTCGGTACAGGCGCGGGTTGCTCTGCCGGCTTGTTCTCCGTGCACCCGGCGGTTGCAAGAAGGAGCATGAGAAGCGCAGCTGCAATGATAAGGATGATCTTTTTCATGTACCAGGATCTGTCGTTTGATGTTTAACTCGTTTGTCTGATGGTCGCCTTCCCGTGCGGTTTTTGCACAAACCGGGGCATTCTCCGGCACGCAGCAATGAAAAAACCGCAAAAAAACGCACGGATCGGGAGCCGGAACAGTTAAATTAAAAAGGACTCCGGTGGAAATGTTATTTATCAGGAGAGAGGAAATGTTCTGTCCTAAATGCGGAAAGGAGACTGACGCTTCCGGTAAATACTGCCAGTGGTGCGGTGCCGATATCGGAGCGCAGACCCCTCCCAAGGCAGTAGTGAAGGTCGATGAAGAAGAGGATGCTGCGCCCGCAACCGGCGGCTATGCAGGACTGGGGCGGCGGTTCTTTGCATTCATAATCGACGCGATCCTGCTGTTCATTTTCATCACCATTGCCGCTACGTACCTGAACCTTGTCCAGGGCGTCAAGTACTTCTACTTCATCGTATTCCAGCATGCACCGATCTCGGAACTGACGATTCCGGGCACGAGCGAGGCGGCATATACGCCGATCATTGCAGCGCTCGGCGTTCTCATAATCATAATCCCGTGGCTTTACTTTGCCGGTTTCGAGTGCTCGCGAGGCATGGCCACACCGGGCAAGACCGTGATGCGGATCATCGTAACCGACTGGGATGGCAACCGCATAAGCTTCTCCCGCGCAACAGTCCGTCACTTTATGAAGTTCATCTCTCTGGCAATCATCTTCATCGGCTTCCTCATGATCGGGTTTACGAAGAAACGCCAGGGTCTCCACGATATAGCCGCAGGCTGCCTTGTGATCCTGCCTGAATAACATTTTTTTTAAAAAAAATTACCGGCCTTAAAGAACCGGTCAGTGGTATTTCATTTTCATAGCCAGCAGTGCGAGCACCAGCAACAGCGTCACTACGTTTGCGAAGACGACTGGCAGGGATCCGATCCAGGATCCGTAGACCGCCCAGAGAGCGATGCCTATCGCCAGGAGCACCAGCATGGCAAGGGAGATGTCCCGGGTCTCCTTCAGCTCCCATGCACGCAGCACCTGCGGGATGAACGCGATCGTTGTCAGGATGCCTGCGATATAGCCGGTAATGCTGATTTGGTCCATGAAAATCTCCCTTGTTCCTAACGCTGCACCAGTGTAGAGCAGGACAGGGTAAAAAAGTGGCGGGGATGGGGAGCGAAAATGCAGGAATGCCAAAAAACTTCGCCCGTGGCACATGACCATCGCGCATGTAATTGCCATGGTCCGGACACCGGACAAATCGTGGTCAGCCGTCGGGACACATGCGGCTTTTCCCGTTTTCTAATGCCATGCACTCCGAAAAATCCTTTTTCTGACACCTCCGGAATCTAGGATACCGGCTTGTTAAACAATATATGTACGCCTGAACACAGTATAATAAAGAATAAATGTTCTAAGGTTATATCAAAAGGTTTGGGAACAATGGACAAAGTCACAGTTCTGATTGTCGAAGATGAACGGGATGTGGCATACATCATGACACATACCGTCAACCGGCTGGGTTTCTCGGTCGTCGGGACCGAGAATACCGGAGAGAAGGCCATCAAGGCAGTCAAAGAGCTCAAGCCTGACGTTGTTCTGATGGACATCAAGCTTTCCGGGAAGATGGACGGGATTGAGACCGCCGAATATATCAGCAAAAACAATAAGATCCCGGTCATCTATGTCACGGCACTGACCGACCAGAAGACCCTTGAGCGCGTCGCGGTGAGTGCACCGTACGGCTATATCCTCAAACCCTTCCGTGACGACGAGCTGCGGACCGTAATCGAGATTGCGCTCGATGCAAAAGGCAGATCCTGAACGCCTATTTTTTTCACCCTGTCATTCTCTTAAGACAACACACCCAGTTGTGGCCGTCAACGCAGGGGAAGTCTTCGTTCCGATCCGGACTCTTCCTTATATTGCTCCTGAACCTTCCCCCCGCAGGATCCTGTACCCCTCTTTCGGGATCTTTAATTCGAACCGGCCACACCTGCCTTCCTGACCGGTTTCTTTTATCGTAATGCCGGTCATGCCAAGAATTTCCCGGGAATGATAGAGGCCGAATTTTGTCTTCGTTCCGTACCCCTGACTGAAAATGACTTCCTTTTTGTCCTGCTGCACGCCGATTCCGTCGTCTTCCACTATCAGGATACCGATATCCTGCTCACTCCGGAATGAGATCTTCACCCGGGTCACGGTTGTTCCATGGTCCCGTGCATTCTCCAGGAAATTGATAAAAACGCGTTCAATGAGCGGGGCACAGTATATCTCAAGACCTGTAAGCGTCGGATCATCTTCCACCCTGAAAAAGGGTGCCTGAAATTTCGAATAATCTATTACCCGCTTTACAGAATACCACTGGGGCGCTTTCGTTCCCAGTTCGCTATAATCCCGCATCAGCATAATGTACTGTTCAATACTTGCGAGCTTGCTCCCGATCCGGCTGACAACGGAATGTAGCTCCGTCTTATCGGTATGATGGCGCTCGATAAGAGAAAGGAAACCCCTCGCCTCGGTGATCTTGTTCTTGATATCAAAAATCGTGATATCGGAAAAAAGGCTGAGTTTGGCATTTGCGACCTTAAGAGCCGTCTCCGCATTCTTCCGCTCGGTAAGTTCCTGCATGGCGACGTCCCGCATCCTCCTGAATGCAGCTACCTGCCGTACGAGATCCGTAACGTCTTCAATGATAAGCATCGCATGGAATTCGGTGTCCAGAAGTACCGGTATGACCGATCCTTTCTGGATCCGGTTTGTTCCGTCAGGCAGCAGGGACGGGATCAGGTGGGGATGGAACTGAGAGGAAAAAAATACGGCGGGACCTCCTTCGAATACCTGAGGGAAACGTGCCTTTACCAATGGCTGATCGAGTGCGGGGTACCGGACAAAGAGGTTCTGTCCCATAATCTCCTCTTTTTTGATCCCGGTCCATTCCTCGAGACAATGGTTCCAGAAACAAATTGAGAAGTCCTTTCGCAGGATAAGGATCCCGATATTGAGCAAATCGAAAAGGGCACGGCATTCGTCGCTGATTAGGGGATCCTTCATTAAAAACTCTCCTAATTATTCGTCCGTCGGATGCTTTCGATAAGCCGCTCCAGCGACCCTACCTCCAGCACCAGGAGAAGTTTACCTTCAATATTCATGGATTCGATCAGGAACTGGGTGTGAGCCAGAATGACATAGTCATCATCTTCCATCTCCTGCCGTGTTGCAGCAATGCCCGAAAGTCTGCCCTCATAATAGACGGGCATGGAATAAGAGAGGTGTTCCAGAAGGACATTTGAGATCGACCCCATTACCGCATTGATAATGATGTTTCCCACTTCCTTGAGGGTTTCCACCTGGACAGCATCCATCTCGGTGGACGGATGGTTTTCACCTGAGAGAAACTTGACAAGCGCGCTGGCACTTTCGGGGGGAAACATGAGTGCGGTGACGCCGGAAAAATTGCCGTGGAATTCCAGCATTACGGTTGAAAGTACTTCGTCCTCCAGCATTTTGTTGCTTACTTCCGAAAGTTCCCTGAACAGGATCAGACGGATTTCCGGCACTCGGAGCTGTATATTCGAATTGGTTATTTCATTAAGAAGCCCGGCGGCCTTTCCCACACCGATGTTGATCATTTCTTTGATTGCATCGAGCGAATCGTCATCGGCCAGCATCTTCATCACGAAATTCCGACTGCGTTCCGGACTGCTGAAATCACCTGTTCTTTTTTCACCGGCTTGTGCAGGACCGCAATGGCACCGAGTTTTCTGCACAGACTTTCGGTGGTATTCTGGATATCAGAGGTGAGGACAATGACCGGCAGGGCAAGTTTGCGGATACGCAGTTGCTCAAGCACCCAGTACCCGTCATATTCGGGCATCAGAAGATCCGTGATGATGGCATCCGGTTTTTCCTGATCTGCACGTTCAATTCCCTCTTTGCCGTTTTCGGCCAGAATAACATCATACCCTTCAGAGGTTAACAGGCCGGATAAAACCTTTCGCTGGAACGATGAGTCCTCAATCACCAGTACTGTTGCCATATATACCTCATAATATATGTTGCCCGGTTACAAGTCGCTTGTGGGTGATGGAATTTATGGCAATAAAATAATATCGCCTTGACACCGGCAGGTTCCCTTAAAACGCCGGAACCGCCCGCCTGTAATCAGGCAGGAAACGTCCTGCCGGTAATCTCCTGCACCTCACTCAGCCATGCTTTCCGCTCTTCAGCGGCACTGGTAACAATAACGCAGAACATGCGCCGGTAAAATGCAGGGACGCCGCAGAACGTAAAGATGCAGTCCCTCCAGAGTCACTCAAGGGGATCGCCGAATGCCTCCAGTTCGCGTCCGTATGGCGTATTGGAGGTGTTGAATACGATCGCGGCCTTTGCTTTCAACAGGCCGAGCGGGATGCCTTCCCCATTATCCCCTTCCAGGAAACGGTACGCTACTCCGGGACGGAGTACCCGGTCGATCCAGCCCTTCAGGATCGCAGGTGGCTGGCCCCACCAGTCCGGGTGTACGACAATTATGCCGTCAGCCTCTGCAATCTCTGCGCAGTGCCGGCTGATGACCGGGCCAAGCAGCGAATCCCGGGCGATCTCCCTGTACGGCAGAACCGGATCGAACCGCTCCTTATACAGGTCATGGAAGCAGACGTGGTGGCCGTTTTTCTCCAGCACAGCAACTGCAGCCTGTGCGATCGAATGGTTGAAGCTGCCCGGGTGCGGATGGGCGAGGATGACCGATATCCTCAGACAGTTTCCTCCTTAAGCCCGATCGCCTTGAAGAACGTGTAACAGAAAACACCGTCCGGTTCCGCGGTCCGGTACAGGTCTGCGATCCCACGGTCCCAGTCCGCTTCGCTCATCAGCCCCGTCCTCAGCGCTTCATCCCTCACGCCTTCCACCATCGCTGTGAAGGTCAGTTTCGTGAATCCTTCGACAAGGGCGGGGCGGGAGGCATCGACGTAGACCATCCGTGGCGAGACGGAGACGTGCCGGTAACCGGCTTTTACAACGAGCGGATAGAGCTCCCTCCCGATCAGGGCGTTTCCCCCTGCATCCTTCTGGAGTGTAACGAGGCAGTCAATAGCCCGTCGTGCATACGTGCTGTCGGGATGGAAGTATGCTGAGCCATGATCGCCTTCGATTACTGTGATCGTCCCGCCGGGTTTCAGGACTTTTTTCAGATATACGAGCGCCCTAGCCGGATCCGGCAGGTGTTCGAGAACAAAGCAGACGAAGATGTGATCGAAACTCTCCGGTGCAAAGGGGAGGTTGAAGATATCGGCTTTCCGGAATACTACATTCCGGTACCCGCCCTTTTTCACCCGGGCCTCTGCTTCCGCAAGCGATGCCTCCGAGCAGTCAATGCAGGTGAACTGTGCATCCGGGCTGTTTGCTGCGACAATGGAGATCAGAACCAAAGGTCATAACAGCCGGCTGAAAGAAGGATCCCACACACCGCCAATAACAGGAGAAACGTCTGTTTCATACTTGGACTAATCTTATAGCGGCCATATAAATTTTGGGGTCTGATTCTGTTGTTGAATAATGATGTAAGGACAACTGCCAATATGCGGACTAATGCCAGTGTCGCGCAGTATTTTTTTAAAAAAAAGCAGGCTGCCAGAAGGCAGCCTCGAATATTTTTTTCGGATGTCCAACAGACCCTCGATCCCCCCACCTTATCCGGTGATACCGGTGAATCTTCCCCATTACCGTTCTCTAAA
>Ga0233423_10001787_pt1 | contig 10645 bp, 8 predicted proteins | sample Watercolumn_Mata_FD_180713 | JGI IMG/M metagenome (GOLD analysis project Ga0233423, IMG submission 180713) | Freshwater microbial communities from Lake Matano, South Sulawesi, Indonesia - Watercolumn_Matano_2014_112_MG | ecosystem: Environmental > Aquatic > Freshwater > Lake | place: Indonesia... | reverse complement strand
GTAATCGGTATCGGCTCTGCCGCCTATGCCGTGCTGGCTCAGACGCAGTACCGCGTGGATACCGCTGGCTTTGGTGGTGACAGAGCCGATACCGATTACCAGTCCTGGGGAAACGCCATGCTCAAGCAGTTCACCGCTCAGCTCAAACGCTTCGGTCGAGGCAGGAAGCTAAAAATAAGCCAGTTCTATCAAGGAGACAACGCTGAATGAAAATCCTGAGCCTGTAGCCTCGACCTTTTAAGGTCGAGGTCACGAGGTTATCCCGCGAAGCGGGACGTGGCTACATTTACTAAAAGGAGTCAGTTATGAGTAATAAGAAAATCGAACAAGGTCTACCCCAGACCAAGGAAGGGCTTCCCTGGCAGGCGTATGCCATCGTGAGCGACAAGGAAGACCCGGAGACGTGGAAGTTGCCGCATCACACCAAAGCCATATTCCGAGCCATCAAAGGCAAGGTAGGGCATTACAAGACCACGGACTGGGAGCATTGCTCAGCCGCCGTAGCCGCCCTGAGCCGTGGCGGATTCCGAGGCAAAAGGGTCGAAGCCACCGAGCAGCAAATACTCGATGCTGCCAGGCACCTGATGCGCCATTATCAGGAAAACGGCAAGCCCGTCCCCGATACCCTGGCAGCCTTAGTCGAATAGTTGACATAAAAACATAAAAACATCGCTGTAATCGGTGTAATCGCCGTAATCAGCGACTGAAAGGAGCAAAACGATGTTACAAAAATTCCTGGACGGAAAAAAGAAGTACAGCGCCTTCATCATCACCGTGCTGGCGACCATGATTCCCCTGTTCATTCAGGGCACCGAGGCGCAGAAGACCATACTGGACATGGTGCCCTCGGTAGCCGCCGCCCTGGCTGGCATCTTCTATATCGTCACCCAGGGCAAAATAGACAGGGAGAAGGAAGCAGTAAAAGCCCTGAACGGCAACGGTGTTGCAGCTGCTACTACTATTCCTACTTCCGTAGAAGCCGCGCCAGTGCAGGCACAGGCGGAAGTACAGCCTGTAGTCGAGCTGCCGCCGCCCTTCGACCCCAAAGCCTTTCATGAAGATGTGCTGGCTAATGTCAAAGCCACCTATACCGTGGTCAACCAGTGCACCATCTACTACAAGGCTAGGGATAAAGGGCAGGTAACCGACTGCCAGCACATATCCCAGGCGGTAGACTACTGGAACTACCTGGTAGACCTGGCCGTGGACGCCAGAGACTGGCTGAAGGAAGAGACCGAGAAGAAAGCCGGCACTTGCGGCAGAAGCCCAGAGTATTACGTCTTTACCCGGGACTTCAACAGCACCATCAAAGCCGCCAACGCCCTGAACGAGCTAGCCGGCACTAAAATCGACTGGAAGTCCAAACTGGGTCCCTTCAACCGTACATTGTATGGTGTGGGCGTAATGGCTGAGCAGCTGCTGGAACACAACAAGTAGTGGTGTAGGGGGGACAAGGAAAAATGGTTTTCGACTGGCTAACCATAGCCGGTATTGCGCTTCTTGTCGGTTCAGCAGTTTACATAATCTGGACGAGGAAGAAATGAGAACCCTCTCCGACGCCCTACTGGAAACCCAGAAAACAGGCGTGCCCCGCAAGCCCCTGGTCAAGCTCGAGGTGCAGGCTTACGGACACCCGTCAGCCTCTGGCAGCCTCCAGTGGGAGCTATTCGGCTGGCAGCGCTTCTACTCAGGCTCGGAGACCAAGGACTCCCACGGCGTCGCCATACCCGGTGACGGCAGCCTCATTCGGGTGCGCAAGTCAGCCACCAACCTATACCTATCCCGTGTTACCGGCCCTGGTCCCTCAAGCGACTATTCCCAGTGGGGGTCGTCCTTCGGTGGTGTCCCCGCCAATGCCAAAGTAGCCATCGCTTCTTTAGGCGCCAATGTCATGGTAGTGTCAATGGACGCCTCCATGCTGTGGCGCAGAGAGTCATCGGACAACGGCGCCACCTGGGGGTCATGGACGCAGATGTCAAACGCCCGCCCTTGTGAAAGGGGGGTAGCCGTAGCCTTCAAGCCCAACGGAGACTGCGCCATCGTCCATGCCTCGGACGTCAATGACCCCACCAGCCTCTATATCCAGAAAAGGACATCAGGCTCATGGAGCGCCGGCTTAGGGCAGCGCGGTGGCAACTGGGAAATCGAGGACCTGGCTATGTACTACGACGGCGATTGGAACATCATCGCCCTGGTCCTCGAGGGCAGCTATGTCTCCGTGGTGCGCATGGTCTACGGAGACGGCTACAAGGTCACTGCCGGCACCTGGGCAGAGGACGTCAAAATAGGCTTGGGCAGAGCCAGGGTAGATGTTGCCGCCCAGGTAAGGCTGAGGCAGTTCCAGGTCGGCTATCCCGTAGGCTTCCGCCGCATGCAGCCCTACGGTCCATGGGAGCCGAGAACCAGCTCCACCTACTGGGAAAGGCATCAGGCGGTGGTAGAAGCCTTAGCCGGCGAAACCCTGGACGTCTCAGGCCCCTATCTGGTAAAGCCGAGCAATTACCCTGTCATGCTGTCATTATCCCGCCAGAACCAGCCCTGGCTATTTCGCTTAAAGCCGGGCAGCGATTTCTTTGACTACAACTGGAACAAAGCCAGCTTCATAGACACGCTGGCGTCAAGAGGCATGGCTGTAGCCTGTGATAGCTCCTATATCTGGGCTACGCAGGCAAACGAGGTGTGGAGAAGCGCCCTACCCTCGTCCTGGACGCCCCCTACCGCTGGCAGTGGCGCCGGCAGCAAGATTACCATACCCGTCTCCAGAATAGCCCGCATAGAAGAAGCCGTAGACCCGGAGCAGCCCTCAGAGCTGGTGGTGGAGCTGGACAACTCCAAAGGCACCTATAACAGCCCCGGACAAGGCAGCCTGGCTGTGTTAAAGAGGGGGGCGCGGGTAAACCTCCACATCGGCTATAAGACTACCTCCGGAGACCAGCTCTCCGAAGCCTCGAGATATTTTATTGAAGACATGGAATACAGGCGAGACCCCAACACATCAGCCTTTATCCTGCATTGCACCGACGCCTGGGGTCTTTTAGCCGCCTACCAGTTCAACAAGCCGGTGGAGTGGAACATGGGCTCGGATGAGTTTACCTGTTACCAGCTAATCGAGAAGGTCGTGCAGAGCGTAGGGGGGACGCTGTCCTACAAGTCCCGCAGCAGCCTGATTACCAGCCTTTACCCAAAAATAGATGTCAGCGCCGGAGAGACCGCCGCCAGCGTCCTCAGGCGGCTGCTAGCCATGGTCCCAGACGTCATTTACTTCTTTGGCTTAGACGCCTACATCGTCCACCCCCAGCCAGGAGACACCATTGTCTATAAATACAGGTTCCCACAATGATGGGATTACATCCTTAAGGAAAGGAGGCATTTATGGCAAATTCACTCTATACCAAGGCGAAGCAGGGTCTAATCGACGGCAGCATAGACCTGGACACGGATGACATCAGAGTGGTGCTGGTGGACGGTGCCGACTACACCCCCAACCTCGCCACCGACCAGTTCCTGTCCAGCATCCCCGCGGGAGCCAGAGTAGCCGTCAGCGGCGCCCTGCAGAACAAGTCGGTCACCGATGGCGTCTTTGATGCCGATGACATCGTCATCGGCTCGGTGTCAGGTGACCAGTTTGAGTACCTGGTGCTCTACAAGCACACCGGCAACGACTCCACCGCTAGGCTCATCTTACTCATAGACTCCGCCACCGGCTTGCCCTGCACCCCCAACGGCTCGGATATCACCGTCCAGTGGAGCTCAGGTGCCGACAAAATCTTCAGGCTCAGCTAGCTTAATGTCATTCTGAGGGAGTCCTTCCAGTACTGGAAGGACGACGTGGCAATCTCGGAGGTGAGGGGGGACATGTAGCCACGGGGTTTTAACCCCGTGCCCCCGACCTTAAAAGGTCGGGGCTACATTTCTGATTTAAATTACAAATGTCCGAAAAAAGAAAAGGAGCGAAGCGACCCACCACCCGCTCATCCTGAGCCTGTCGAAGGAAGCGGGGGGAGAAAAGAGAAATCGAAATGACTACCAAACTACTCGGCGCTGACGATGCTACTGGCTTAGACGAGGTAGTTGGTTATTTCAGGCTAACTCGCTGGCAAGCTGTAGCCTCTGGCTACATGACCGAGTTCAGAGTCAAGGCAGGAGCCAGTGGCTACGTTAAGTGTGCCCTTTACCAGGACAATAGCGGCCAGCCCGGCGCTCTAATCACCGCCATGAACACCGGACAGGCGGTAGTCGCCGGCTGGAACACCCTATCCTTTACCTCTACCTGGGTAAGCAGTGGCGTACCTTACTGGCTTGCCATCTGTTTTGATGTCCAGGGAGCAGTTCGATATATAAATGGTGGCACTTACCGCTACAAAGCGGCGACCTATTCCACCTTTACCTTTCCCGACCCGGCAGGCAGCGGCTTCACCAGCGGCCCTTATTCAGACCTGACCGCCGGCTGGGGAACCGGGGAACAGACCATCTCCCCCTCAGGCATCGCTCAGGTGGTAGCCATCGGACAGCCCAGCCTTACCTACCCACAGACCATATCACCATCGAGCATTGTCCAGCAGGTAGCCTACGGCACGCCCAGCCTTCGCTATCTTGTCATCGAGCCGTCGAGCCTCGTTCAGCCCATCGCCGTAGGCATGCCCGTCATCACACTACCCCAGCTCTACGAGTCCTATCTGGAAGAGAGCGCCTATCAAAACGTCTACAACAACTACTGGCTGTGCCAGACCTTCACCCCCCAGTCGTCCCACAAAATAACCAGCCTCAAGCTCAAGCTGTGCCGGGTCGGCAGCCCGGGGACGGGCACCGTCTCCGTAAGAGCCACCGATGCCAACGGCAAGCCCACCGGCAACGACCTGTGCTCTGGCTCCATAGACGGTGGCAACCTCCCCACCGACCCCACCCTATTAGGCTTCTCTTTAGGTGGGGGGACCAACCTGCAAGCCGGCACCAAGTATGCCATTCTGTGGCGCTTCCCCTCTGGCAACTCCGGCAACTACGCCAGGACCAGGCGCATGTACCCCGGAGCCTATGCCGGGGGTACCGCCACACCTCCAATGACAGTGGTGCCACCTGGGAAGTGGTAACGGACTGGGACTTCGTCTTCCAGGACTGGGGCGAGCCGTTGATGCAGTACGTATTGCCGGACGGCATAGCCCAGCCCGTAGCGGTCGGCAGCCCCATCGTTTACTTTGTGGGCACGGTCTACCCCCCAGGTATAGCCCAGCAAATAGGCTATGGTGTGCCTACTATCCTGGGTGGCATACCCAGCGGCGTAATCTGGGTGCCCAGTGTAGTACAGCCCATATCAATCGGCACGCCCACGCTCTACAAGTATGTCTGGCATGTGGTCCTTGACGGAAATTATGCCACTTCGAGTGTAAGAACCAACCGAGCCTACGTTATAGGTAGAGACAGCAATGGCAATCCTGTCTATGGTACTGCGGTCGACAGTACCGAGCTGGGGCTTGTAGGTGAGAGGTTAGACTTCCAGCAGGAGCTAGCCGTCCCCACCAGCTCTCAGGCGGAAAGCGTAGCCAATGCCATACTCTCCAAGATGAGGCTCAACAAAGCCAGGGGGGTCATACTCATACCGCCCAACTGTGGACAGGAGCTATGGGACGTGGTACAGCTCTCCGATAAGCAAGCCAACCAGACAGCCGTGTCATTCCGTGTAGTCGGACTGAGGTTCCAGTACCACCCCACCCAAGCCAACTACTACCACAAACTTATCCTCGGGGCGCCCTAACTATAGCACCATACTGAGGACGCTTCTGACGGCAGACCAGGGTCCCCAACCGACGCCATTGCCGGCTCGCACCCGCCAGTAGTAGGTGGCGCCCAGAGAAAAGCCAGTTACTTCTTGTGAGGTGACATTGCCCACCTCGGCGTTGAATATATTGGTTCCAGTGAAATCGGCGCTGGTGTTTACTTGCAACCAGTACTTTGTTGCCCTATCCACAGTGCCCCACTTGAAGGTGATGGACGCTCCCGGGGACAAGAGCGCTGGGGCATCATCCGGTGGTGACGGTGGAGTTCCCCAGCCCTGGGAGATAGAATAATAGGAGCCGGAGTCGAAGCCTGAGCCTGCGTTGGTGGGGAAGGAGAAGGTAGAGTAAGTAGCTGGTTTATAGATTAAGGTACCGCTACCGGCGACGTAGTTAACGCATAGAGTAGTGGAGACAAAGGCGAGCCAGTAAGTGGTATTTGAGTAGATGGAGGCAGGTGAAGAGAGGCTGATGGTATTCCAGCCTGGGGAGACAGCCTGACCTGAGTTATTGGCACCGAGCAGGCTAGCTGGTGAGCCGGAGGCGTCCGAATATATAGCCACCTTGACGTTGCCGTAGTCGCCGCATTTAACGCTGATTTGGCTGAGGTTACCTGAGCCTGTAGCTGTCCATCTGGTGAGTATGAAGTAATTAGCGATGTGGTTGCTGGAGGCGGTGACATCATTGGCACCGATGAGCTTGGTGATATTGGTGATTATGATAGACAGAGCCTGGGTATCTGTAATGGAGAGGCTGTCGGTTACCTGAGCGGTGAAGTTAGAGGTACCGGCTGCCGAGGCTGTACCTGAGATGACGCCGGTGGAGGTATTAAGGGTGAGTCCTGTGGGAAGTGAGCCTGAGGCAAGTGACCAGGAATAGGGAGGGCAACCGCCCTCGGCTTGTAGGGTCTGAGAGTAAGGTGAGCCGGGGTTACCGTTGGGAAGTGAGGAGGTGGTGATGTTGAGAGGTGGCGGGCTATCGATAGTGATAGAGAGTGTCTGGGTATCTGTAGCGGAGAGGCTATCGGTTACCTGAGCGGTGAAATTAGAGAGCCCGACTGCTGAGGGTGTACCTGAGATAACTCCGGTGGAGGCATTAAGGATGAGTCCTAGAGGAAGTGAGCCTGAGACTAGAGACCAGGCATAAGGTGGAGAGCCGCCTTCGGCTTGGAGGGTCTGTGAGTAAGGCAAGCCGGGGCTGCCGTTGGGAAGTGAGGTAGTGGTGATATTGAGGGATATGGGAGACCCCCAGCCCTGGGAGATAGAATAATAGGAGCCGGAGCCGAAGCCTGAGCCTGCGTTGGTGGGGAAGGAGAAGGTAGAGTAAGTAGCTGGTTTATAGATTAAGGTACCGCTACCGGCGACGTAGTTAACGCATAGAGTAGTGGAGACAAAGGCGAGCCAGTAAGTGGTATTTGAGTAGATGGAGGCAGGTGAAGAGAGGCTGATGGTATTCCAGCCTGGGGAGACAGCCTGACCTGAGTTATTGGCACCGAGCAGGCTAGCTGGTGAGCCGGAGGCGTCCGAATATATAGCCACCTTGACGTTGCCGTAGTCGCCGCATTTAACGCTGATTTGGCTGAGGTTACCTGAGCCTGTAGCTGTCCATCTGGTGAGTATGAAGTAATTAGCGATGTGGTTGCTGGAGGCGGTGACATCATTGGCACCGATGAGCTTGACTGCATTCTGGGCGGTGAAGAAAGAGGAAGATGCAGCCCAGGAGGTGCCGGCGGAGTTAGTGGCGTAGCAGCGGTAGTAGTAGGTGGTGCCGTTAGTGAGCCCTGAGGCATCGAAGTAGAAGGCGCCGGTGCTTTTAACACCCAGATTTTCGTCGTGGTCCCAGATGCCAGTGCCACCGTCGTTATCGCCCCAGCAGATGTGGACTGTGGTGGTAGTGCCGCCTGTGGAGGTAAGTTCGCCGTTAAGCCTGGCTGAGGTTGAGGTGATGTTGGAGGCGCCAGTAGAGTTAGTCACGGTTGGAGCTGCAGTAGATGCCCCATAAATGGACTGGATACCGGCTATGTCATCAGTATGAAGAACGCGCTTTGTTGTGCCTGTTGAACCGTAGCCGTACATCACCTTGGCGGCATCTGCGGCGTTATACAGGTCGTCCAAACACAGCCAGTGCCCCAGTTCATGCAGGGCTATAGTTTCAACGTCGAACATTCCCCCGGGGCAAGAGGCTGCCGCGCTCCAGGTATAGTAGTCGTTGAACTCTATGTCATTTTCCAGAATGGTGCTGCCGCTATACCAGATACGGGCATGTGCTATAGTTCCCCCGCTTCCGAAGTCTTTCCATAGAACCTCGTTAACCCCGTCGTAGCGATAGCCTGTCGCTGCTGTAGCGCCGGTATAGCTGAATGAAAACTTGGCGCCAGCATTGCTCCATGTTGCTGCTGCGGTCTGGACAGCGGCTCCCTCTCCGCTGCAGTCGGCAGTATTTTCATTTATCAGGTATGTTACTGCCGGGTTGGGTGGGTGAGGCCAGCAAAAGCCTGCGTAAGAATACGGAAAAGTAACTGTAGGTGAGGTGACATACAATTCACCTTCCGACAGGGTCTGACCTTTAGAGACCTTGCGTACCCGCTCTTTGAATTCGGATTCGGGCAGATTGTCCACCTTACCCTGTTTAATGGCAAACTTGCCCTGATAGCCATGATAGACTTCAAACTCCTCTTCAGGAGGTTGTGCTTTGTGAGCTTTTGCCTTGGGAAGCTTTTCCGTTTCAGGAGGTTGTGCTTTGTGAGCTTTTGCCTTGGGAAGCTTTTCCGTTGGGGGTTTCTTCAGAAAAACCACGGCTTTTTCGCCCTGGTCAAAACTGGGCACATCAGATACCCATTCTCCTATGCCATCGGCTTCCCCTCCCGGCAGTGTGATAGTAATGTTGTTTTGCCCTATGGTGCCCTTAAGCTCTTCGTCTATTGCCAGGACTGTTGAGGTGTAGATTCCGGTGTGTTCGTCGTTCCAGTAGCTGCTGCGTTCCACAACTGTTCCGACTATAACAGAGTCGGCACCAGCAGTAAGCTCTGCCAGATTTGTTTTTTCATCGTCAGCTTGCACATGCCCGGTGGAAGCCAGTGGCAGCATGGAGCAGGCTAGTATAAAGGGTGTCAGAATAGCTACCCAGCGAACTAGTTTCATGTTGCCTCTCTCGGCGATTGTATTCTCCTCTCCCTCACTGGTAGTGAACTGCCATCAATCTTACCTGTATAAGCTTTGAATATACAATCGGTGGCACAAACTTACTGAACACCTAGCTTTTGTGTCTTGTATTTAATTATATAGCGCTGTATTACATATTTACTAGGGGGAAATTGCTCAATGGATTATTACTTTAGTACTTATCTGCGTGATTTTGGTAACGAGCGCGGTGTAGCGGAAAGGTATGCATGAGAAGCTGCCCAGTCTGAAAGTTGAACATGCGTGTGATGATTACAGGCTGGGCTAAGGGTGTTTTGCTATAGTGACTATTTGGTTTCCTAGCTCAGGGTGATGAAACCTCGTTTGAGGGCGGTGATTACTGCCTGAGTGCGGGCGTTAGCATCCAGTTTACGCAGGATGGAAGTTATGTGGTTTTTGATGGTCTGTTCGCTGATGCTAAGCTCGATGGCAATTTGCTTATTGAAATAGCCCTGTGCCATGTAGGTGAGGATTTCGGTCTCCCTTGGTGTGAGGGGGGAGACAAAGGATTCGGCGCCTTTACCCCAGGAGAAGTTTTGAAACTGCTCCAGTACCTGATGGGCTACCTTGGGTTGGGAGAGGAAGGTATCATTGATGGGATGTTCGCCGGCGGCGGCTCTACGGATTGTCGTCACCAGCTCATTCGAGGAGACATCGCGCTTTAGATAGCCGGCTACGCGGGATTTAATTGCCTGAAAGAGCTCGTCATCGTTGGGCTGTGGAGAAAAGAGTATCACTGCGGCACTGGGCAATAGCTGCTTGATGGCTTTGGCTAGGTCCATGTCTTCATTGCTGGACATCTCGATATCGAGAAGAACAACATCAGGGTACAAAGAGCTTATAGCTGAAATAAGCTCATTGCTGGAATCGACCTCGCCGCAGATGTCTATATCAGCTATTTGAGTGAGAGTAGAGCGTACACCCTGTCGAAATAAGGGCTGCTGATCGGCTATCAACACTCTTATTTTCTGACGTTCTTTAGGCATGTGTCACCCTTTCTATTGATGTGTTATGTTCAGTGTAGCAGGACTATTCGTAGATGTCAATCGATATCTAAGTCAAAATTCTCAAAATTCTAAATGTCATTTTGAGGAGTGAGGCAACCGAAGAATCTCAACGTGTGGAAAGTGCAACGAGATTCTTCGTCCTTCAGCAGAAGGACTCAGAATGACAGGGAGTCGGAATGATGGGGAGGGGGGACGGGTTGACTGAATTGTCAGCGATATTGGCTTATCATTAATGAAGGGGCAAGTATGGCGAAGGTATGAGCGCCGCCAATCTGGGCGGTTATGGTGCCAGCCACGTATTCAGCAGTATCGACCTCCACCCATGCACCTGTCGTCTCGTCAAAGTAAGCCAGGACGGGCGTGCTGCCCTCGGGTACTGTCGCCGGGTCGTAGCTTATTGTCAGTGTAGCTCCCGGCGAGAAAGTGAGTCCTGATGACAGGAGTTGATAGGCGGCAATCATGTGGTAACCGTCTGGTGCCGTGATGCCTTCGGCAGGTAGAATTTGAAAGTCTGTTGCTGGTGTGCCATCTGCGTTCAGCGTCTGGGTGCCAGCCAGCATCTGCAGTATCATTGCACCATCGGGACTGACTATTTCTATATCAGCTAGTAATGTGCCGTCGGGAGCTATGGGCAAAGATGCAACCGTGCCCATTGCCTCTCCTGTAGTTCCTGTACTACCTCCTCCGGCAC
>Ga0233423_10001786_pt1 | contig 10650 bp, 12 predicted proteins | sample Watercolumn_Mata_FD_180713 | JGI IMG/M metagenome (GOLD analysis project Ga0233423, IMG submission 180713) | Freshwater microbial communities from Lake Matano, South Sulawesi, Indonesia - Watercolumn_Matano_2014_112_MG | ecosystem: Environmental > Aquatic > Freshwater > Lake | place: Indonesia... | reverse complement strand
ACTGATCCCATTATTGATCAACTGAAATTCCGATTGCAGCATAATGGCGAACCAATGCCAATGCTTCCATTGGAAGACGAAATTGGCATAAATAGATAACAGAAAAATTATCAACAATAAAAAACCTCCGGGAATATTTTACTGTTTCCGGAGGTTGCTTTTTAATTGTCATTCTGTGATTGGCTAAGAATGACATCTATGTTTTTAAGCTTTATCGTTACTGCCAAGCACGTTTACAATCTTGTGCTTATAGAGCGCTTTAAGCTGATCGCGTGCTGGGCCAAGGTATTTGCGTGGATCAAATTCTGCAGGATTATCGACAAATGCCTTCCTAACTGCCGCGGTCATTGCAAGCCGACCATCAGAGTCGATGTTCACTTTGCATACAGCCGATTTTGCAGCTTTCCGTAATTGATCTTCAGGAATACCAACGGCATCCTTCAATTTTCCACCGTTAGCATTAATTATTTTTACTAATTCCATCGGGACAGAAGATGCACCATGAAGAACAATTGGAAATCCAGGAATCCGTTTTTCCACTTCCTCCAGAATATCAAAACGTAGTGGTGGTGGATTTAGCACACCATCCGCTGATCTTGTACATTGTTCTGGTTTGAATTTATTCGCTCCGTGCGATGTACCAATAGAAATAGCTAGCGAATCTACGCCTGTTTTCTTTACAAAATCTTCTACTTCTTCCGGTTTCGTATAATGGGTAACCGCGCTGGAAACCTCATCTTCAATTCCGGCAAGAACACCCAATTCACCTTCTACTGTAACTTCATACTTATGTGCATACTCAACAACTTGTTTCGTCAGTTCAACATTCTTGTCGTACGGGTGATGTGAACCGTCGATCATAACAGAAGAGAAGCCTGATTCAATGCAGGATTTGCATAGCTCGAACGTATCTCCGTGATCCAAGTGAAGTACAATTGGAATAGCATAACCTAATTCTTTTGCATAATCTACGGCACCTTTAGCAAGATGCTTGAGTAACGTTTGATTGGCATACTTACGAGCACCACTTGAAACCTGCAGAATCACCGGAGATTTCGCCTCAACACAAGCGCCAATAATTGCCTGTAATTGTTCAAGATTATTAAAATTGAAAGCGGGTATTGCATATCCGCCTTTTATTGCTTTCTGGAATAATTCTTTCGAATTAACCAATCCTAATTCTTTATAGTTTGTCATATAAATCTTTCATACTTCTAAATGGAGCCACATTATCTTAAATACCGTATTTGTATATCGAATTCTCTCGCTAACAGAAAAGTAATCGAAGAAAAATATGGTATAAACCAGCCGGAGTGGCATTGCCGTACCGGATATTCTACTACAAAAATAAAGTAAAGTGTGCTCGAATGCAAACAATCCTTCATAACTTTTCTAAAATTGCTTGTAATCCACAGGATGCTTGCCTACATTCTTGCTGGTTATTTTCATGTGGAATAATTTCGAATGCACGAATTACTAAAAGCCATCATATTAGGAATTGTCGAGGGAATCACTGAATTCCTTCCTGTATCTTCAACAGGTCATTTAATACTGATAAATCAATGGATTGAGTTCAGCGAACCATTTACAAAAAAGTTTGACATAATTATTCAATTGGGTGCAATACTGGCTGTAGTTGTATTTTTCAGAAGAAAGCTTTTACCTTTAACTAATGGATGGAAATCTTTTCTCGAAAGTAACGCTTATAATATTTGGAAGAAAGTGCTTATTGGTGTAATACCAGCATCAATTATTGGTTTCCTTTTCCACAAGAAAATTGAAGATTTACTTTTTAATCCAACAACAGTTTCTCTGGCGCTGGTGTTTGGTGGTGTAGCATTAATACTTCTGGAAAACAGGAAAAAGAATATAACTATTAATTCCATGGCATCGCTCAAATATTCTACCGCACTCTGGATTGGATTTATTCAGTGTTTAGCAATGGTGCCTGGGACTTCACGTTCCGCTGCAACAATTATTGGAGCGATGGTTTTGGGTTGTTCCCGTATAGTTGCGGTTGAATATTCTTTCTTTTTAGCAATCCCAACAATTTTTCTAGCCTCTGTTTACTCCATTTACAAGATGGGATTATCAATATCGAGTACAGAAATTATTGTGCTTGTTGTGGGATTTGTAGTTTCCTACTTCGTAGCATGGCTGGTGATTGCAGGATTTATGAACTTTATTAGCAAGCGAGATTTCAAGCTATTTGGGTACTATCGCATTCTGCTTGGTGGAGTAATTCTATTCTATTTCCTTCTTAAATAGAAAAGAGCACACAGTTAACAATTCAATAAAATATGGGCACTGTATGGCAAAAAAAACTCGTTATGGTATAATCGGTTTCGGGGCTTTTGCAGAAAGAACTATTCTTCCAGCATTTCTTGCTTCACAAAACTCTGAGCTTGTAGCAATTCAAAAGCGATCGTTAGCAGTTACTCAAGAAAAAGCTCGAAAATTTAATATTCCATTGGCATTCGATTCCGCAGAAAAATTAGCAGCTCATCCAGATGTTGATGCTGTATTCTTAGTATCAGCAAACTCTCTTCATGCGCCAGAGACTATTGCAGCCGCACGTGCAGGTAAACATGTGTTGACGGAGAAACCGATGGCACTCAATATTTCCGAAGTTAAGACTATGATTGATATCTGTAAAGAAAACAATGTGAAGTTGATGGTTGGGCACATGGTGCGTCTTTCCCCGCTTGTGTTACGAATGAAAGAACTAATTCAATCTGGTGCGATTGGTAGAGTGACATTCGTTCGATCTGAATTTATGTACGACGGCCGACTATCCCATCGCCGATGGTTATTTGACCCTAAAATCGCAGGTGGCGGACCAATATTTGATATCGGTGTACATTGCTTCGATACAACACGTTTTCTTTTGGATGACCAAGCTGTTTCGATAAAAAGTGTACTCGACCCAATACCCTCGGCTACAAGAACTGAGTCTACTGCACAGTTGGCGATAAAATTCTCCAAAGGAACTACAGCTGGAATCTATTGTTCGTACGATTCGCCCTTCCGACGTACGTTCATCGAAGTTATTGGTGAGAAAGGACTTCTCTCGGCTGAGAATTTTACCTGGAGCAAAAACACTTTACGCTTAAACGTCACGATTGGAGAGAATGATAAAATCACTGAAAAGCGGGAAGAAGAAATCGTTGTGCCGGATTTATATGAAAAAGAACTCTCTCTGTTTTCTGAATGTATACTCAATAATACACCTTCACCAATTCCCGGCGAAGAAGGACTCATCAATCAAATAATGCTCGATGAAGCAATAAAACCATAAAAGTGTTTGAAGGGTTTAGACAATGTACTTTCACCGCCATATTCGAATCTGATCACCTGAAATCACTTCAAATCTATTCTTCTTCTATTTGCCGGCGCACCTTTCCAAGTTTATTTTCAACCAAATGAAGCATCTCCTTTACCGCTTCACTTATTCCTACATAAAGTGCTTGGACAATTACGGCGTAACCAATGCTTACTTCATCAATTTCTTCAATTTTCGCTATATGCTTAATGTTTTCATAATCCAAACCATGGCCGGCGTTTACACCAAGCCCCATTGATTTGCCAAGTTTTGCTGCTGCTTGAATTCGTGCGAGTTGTTCTTGCATTTCCTGAACGGTTTTAGCTTCAGCGTACTCACCAGTATGAATTTCGATCATATCTGTTCCAATTTCCGCGGATGCTCGTATTTGAGCCTCAATGGGATCTATGAAGAGGCTTACAGGAATAGAATTCTTGCGAAATCGCTTAATTACCTGGCCATAAAATTCCTTTTGACCAACGATATCTAAGCCTCCTTCTGTCGTTAATTCCATACGGCGTTCAGGAACTAATGTAACCAAATCCGGTTTGGTATTTATTGCGATCTTAACAATTTCTTCTGTTGCCGCCATTTCCAGATCTAGTTTTTTAGTGATTGCACTCCTAAGCCGACGGACATCTTCGTCTTTTATGTGCCGCCGATCCTCACGTAAATGGCAAACAATACCCTCGGCTCCGGCCTCTTCACAGAGGCGTGATGCTTTAATAGGATCAGGTTCTTTTCCTCCACGGGCATTTCGTAGCGTTGCAACGTGGTCTATATTGATGGAAAGTCTCATGGATTTGTCCCTCCTGCATATTGTATCGCATAAATATAATCATTTTCGAATAGAATTGTATTTAATGGTTCCGGAAAGGTCAATTTTCTATTAGAAATCGCAACTTTCCTTTATCTGACGACGTAAACTTTTAGGAGGTCAAAATATAAATTAAGGTGATCATATGAAAAAAATAAATCGACTTTTAACTTTGTTGCTACTTATCCCGCTTTTTTCCTTAAACGCACAATCAATCCAAACTAATGATGAAGATGATGACGAAGATGAAGTTGGAAGAGAAATCAATAGATTTGTCGACCGAATTACAAAGCGCCTGGATCCGAGAGATGGTGATGAATGGTATTCTAATGAAGACACTCTTTCCCAAGAACAGAGCGAAAAGGAAAAGACTTCAAAGACTTTTTCAGGAGATAAGGTAATCGAAGAATCGGAAACCATACAGGGTGATTTGGTTGTCAAGGGTGGCGATTTAACTGTCTATGGCAGGGTTGATGGCGATGTTATGGTCGTAGGTGGGGATTTACTTGTGAAAAGCACGGGTCGAATAACTGGCAATGCACGCGTCATCAATGGATCTATCCAAAAAGATGACGGTGGAATAATTGAAGGTTATGAAGACAAAACAAGTGCAGAAAAAGCAAGTTACCGCGAATCCCGCCGCCGTTTCACGCGTTCTGGACGTTCATTTGAAGTTCCATGGATTGATGAAGCTTATTTGGATAATTTTATTTTACGGTACAATCGAGTGGAAAGCGTTTTTCTTGGTATAAGCACTCCAAAGAAATACTATTGGGATGGTGAGCGAGGTTGGAATGCATATGGTTCACTCGGATGGGGATTTAAATCTCACACATGGCGTGGAAATATCGGACTCTCAAAACAATTTGCATTTAGTACAAATGAAGGAAATAACATTTTCGAATTCGGTGCCGAGGGATACAGTCTTACTGATACAAAGGACACTTGGGCAATCACTCTCCATGAAAATACTATCGCTGCATTTTTCTTCCATGACGATTTCCGCGATTACTTTGAAAGAAATGGATATAGCTTACATGCGGCATATTACACGAAGCATGATTATTTGAAGACAGAATTACAAGCAGCTTATCTAGCTGATACATACGATTCAATGACCAATAAAGTAGAGTGGGCCTTATTCGGAGGCGATAAATTATTTCGACCTAATCCCGCAATTAATCCCGGAAAAATGAGAAGTGCATTAATAACTGGCGGTCTCACGACTATTTCAAAAACAAACGACGGTCCTGAAGGATGGAGTGTTTTCTCCTCGGTTGAATTTGCACGAAAAATTTACGGTGGAATATTTGAATTCGACCAGTACATAATCGACATCAGACGTCTGCAACCTCTAGGACGATATGATAATTTCAATATTCGGATCAGAGCGGGTTCTGCCTCCGGTACACTTCCCATACAAAAGACTTATGAATTGGGTGGCATTGGAACACTAGAAGGATATCCACTCAAATCAGAGGTTGGAAATCGGATGCTGCTCATAAATGCAGAATTTATTATCAATGGGAGATTCTTGGATGACCTAGATTTTTGGCCGACATGGTTATTCCGTAATTTTATCTTCATATTAACATCAAATTCTGGTTTCACTCGTTCCGTGTCTGCATCTGCTTCCGCTATAGATGGATTTGGCGGAATAGGTTTCGATGATTTTAAACACAGTTTTGGATTTGCGCTTGGAAACCGAAGTGGTTCATTCCGGATCGGTATGGCGTGGCGAACGGATTATCCTGCACCTGCACAATTTATATTACGATTTAATAGACCGTTTTAAGAATTCGCGATTCCTTGCGAAGGTTTTTCCCATTATAACGGAGAAATCCTTCGCAAGGCTACATTCACACTCATTTTTCCTTCTTAACTCCTCTCGAAGCTATTCCAAGGATTGCTAACGCCAGTGCAAAGATACACCCACTCACAAGCGGCGTAATTCTGTCCATCAATAGAAGGATCGCGAGAATAAAGCATGTTCCGACAAAAAGGAGGTTGGCGGTTCTTTTGTTCATGGTTCACGCTTCTTTCAACACATTTTTAGGTTTTATGGATTCGTAGTATTTCTTTGCCTCGCATGTTACCCGAACAATAAATTCAGCTTTAGATTCAGTATAGGCAATTCGATTGCATTGATACTGTTCTGCTAAGCTGATTTTTATGTTTTCATATTCTCTTATCAAATCCGGATGTTCAATCAAATAATCACGAAAAAGTAATCTGTCCCAGTGTTCAAATTCTTTTTCTACCATATGAATATGGTGTGTACGATTATTTTGCGAGTCACGTTTAATAAACCACGCATAGAATGGCGGGACATCATTTCCGAATGTCGGCCGCCAGAAGTATTCATATCCTTGCGATGTTAAGACAGGTACGATAACTTTTTTTGTCTCTTCCAAAGAATTTACTTCTACAAGAATATCAATAATTGGTTTTGCCGAGAGTTCAGGAATAGCGGTGCTTCCGAAATGCTCAATTCGTTTAATTAGAGAATGAGGAAGACATTCAATAAGGTGATCTCTTTCGAGCTCAAACATACGAGGCCAGTTGGTATTGTAGGGGACGATCTCGATTTCTTCTTCAACTAACTGTTTAATTCGGTTTTCAATAGATTCCATGATTAAGACATCCATCTGAGCTTACAGTAAAACACCTTTTATGCCTTGCCAGAATTGATATAAACCAAAACCAGCAAGTGCAATCACTGAAAATCCGAGCAATAAATGAGTGACCTTTGGGCCTAAGAATTTAGCAGAAGAAAAAAGGAGAATAATCCCACCCGAGCAAATAATCATCGTACAATAGAAACTTAGAAGCAATATTATAGCGTTCAATGAAGATTCAGTCCATCCTTGTATTAACAAAGGTCCCATTACGAGACTCCAGCCAAGGTAAGGACTAGGACTTAGAAAATTAATTATCACGGCTTCTTTGAGGCTTTGTTGATCTGAAGAAATTCCAACGTCCCCGTCGGTCTTATTCTGTATCCAAGCTCTCCATGCTTTGAAAGCAAGGTAGAAAAGAAAGCAACCCCCAATTAGTTGTAATGCGTGAATAAACCAGATTGGAACCTGGCTCAATAGAAAAACAATAGCAAAGATAATTGGACCATCTGTAACTAGTGGTGCAAAAACAGCTGGCATCGTATACTTCCACCCCTTACTAAGCGTTTGTGAAATATAGTAGCTCTGCAGGGGCCCCGGTTGAATTGCTGCAGCGAACGCAAATGTAATTCCAAGAATTAAATACGAAAGCACTAAATAAATATCCTCAAATCCAATTTAAATGAATTACTCATGTCTTCTACGGTATTGAATTGCCACCCTTCCCAATAAGAGTGAAAATACAAAAAATAATAGAAGGATTATAATTGACATAACTGTTCTAAATTCGGTATGACCGGTAAGCATATATCCTGTATGTAGCAGAAAAGCGACAATGCCGGAAACTGATAAGAACAATGCAAAATAAAATCCTCTTGAATTTCCCGATGCTATATACTTCAATCCGAGAAGAACAAAATAAATCAAGAAGAAATTAAGGATAAGAAACAATTCAATACCTCCGGGTAGTCCAAAAAGATCCCATTCCTTCCAAAATGCTGAATCAATCTCATGGAGAATGAGTAGGGCGGCATTAATCGAGTATAAGTTGAGCATCTTTGTATTATTCATTGCAATGAATCTACGGCATGTTCAACCAACTTTCAACGGTTGAATTTCCATCGAATACTTCTTTCATTGTACTTGTGGATAGTCAACCAAATTTTCGTCGGATGGTACAACTCGCAGACGAGTTCTTCGGAATGCGAAACGATCCTTCCCAAATCTCTGTCGATAAGAAAGTCATTGCCAGACTTCAACGTATTCACCCCGCAACTATGATGGAAAAAAGAACAAATAAAGGACCTATCGCTTGGATATTGGTTATTCCAACAACCAATAAGGTCATGAAACAATTCATAATGAATAAAATAAATGAAAAAGAATTGCTCAAACAAACTCCATTGAATGTCCAATACGATTCTATCTACTTGTGTTCTGCGCTTGTTCTTCCGGAATATCGGAAACGTGGTTTAGCAAGGAAGCTACTCATAAAAGCAGTGAATTCTATACTCAAGCGGCATCCCATTGAATCCCTTTTCTATTGGGAATTTAGTTTAGCAGGTAAAAAGTTAGCCCGCTCGGTAGCATCGGAATTAAGATTACCTTTATTCAAACGAACAGGAAAACGATAGGCTTATTGTTGTCTCTCGCGTCTTTTTTTTCTACTTTGTTCAAAATTCAAAGCTCGATTTTTGCACACAATCATCTTTCGATTTGAAGATTATGAAACCTGCAACCGTTTTTGTTACCGGCGCAACCGGATTTATCGGAACTAAGCTCGTAAACGAACTTATTCAACAAGGACATACGGTTCATGCGCTTTCGCGTGCCACAAGCAACCAAAGTGGTATTGATCGTGATGGAATCAAATTAGTGCTTGGTGACCTGATGAATCCTGATTCCCTCATCGCTGGAATGAAGGGCTGTACACACGTATTCCACCTTGCCGCATACGCAAAGAACTGGGCAAAAGATCCCAAGATATTCTATGATCAGAATGTTATTGGAATGCGTAACGTATTCGACGCAGCAAAGAAGAACAATGTTGAGCGTGTAGTTTTTACTTCTACTATTGTAACCTTTGGGCCAACTCCGCCGGGAATCGTTGGCGACGAAACAATGACACGGATTACAGAAAAGTATTATACAGAATACGAAGAAACAAAAGCAATCGCTGAACAAGAAGCGCTTAAAATGGCATCGGAAGGTTTCCCGGTTGTCATCGTTAATCCAACTCGTGTCTATGGACCCGGAAAATTAACAGAAGGTAATTCGGTTAGTCTTATGATCGATCAATATGATCGTGGACAGGTTCCAATTCTATTGAACAAAGGCATTAATGTCGGAAATTATGCTTTTGTCGACGATTTGGTAAAAGGACATATACTTGCTCTGGAAAATGGTCAAATTGGCGAGCGATATATTCTCGGTGGCGAAAATGCATCGCTAATAAAATTCTTTGCGCTTGTTGATCTTGTTAGCGGGAAGAAACATTTTCAAATGAATTTGCCACCAAGGGTTGGGCTTGCCTATGGTTCAATCCAGAAATTTGCGGCAAATACTTTTGGCGTTTATCCGCAAATCACTACTGGTTGGGTCGATACGTTTCTTCAGGATTGGGCATATTCCTGCGGCAAAGCTGAACGAGAGCTCGGTTATAAGTATATTCCACTCAAAGAAGGAATTCGGGTTACTTACGAATGGATACTCCAACAACGCTTATTAAAGACGAAGAGAATATGAACAGATTTGACAATTCGCTTTCATTATCCGGATTATTTTCCGGAGAGAACAAAAAGCCAACAATCGTTTTGCTTCTTGCTCCAATTCTCATAACAACCTGGAAATATTACGGTACGAAAGCTTTTTACCTGTCGCACCTTACTTCTAATTTCGTCTGGATGAATAATTCGGATTGGACTGGTGCAGTTTACAGCTTCATAACTGGTCTGATTTTATTCGGATTTATTCCGGCTCTTATTATTAAACTGATATTTAAGGAAAACCTTTCATCATATGGCGTTCAGATTGGTGACTGGAAATTTGGATTACTCTCGGTGGCGGTTATGGCTCCCGTCATGATCGCACTCACCTACCCTTCTGCAAAAGATCCACAATTTCTTGCTGAATATCCCTTATTCAAAGGTGCTGGCGAATCAGGTTTAACCTTCCTTCAACATGCTTTGCTTTACCTTTCATACTACATCGGTTACGAAATGTTGATGAGGGGATTCATACAATTTGGAATACGCTCTGCGTTTGGCGATTGGCAAGCTATTCTCGTTCAAACAACTATTTCCTGCCTCTTCCATATTGGAAAACCGGATGGAGAAATATATTCTTCTATACTTGGTGGACTTATCTGGGGAATTGTAGCTTTTCGTTCACGATCGTTATTATATATTCTGATAGTCCACTGGCTACTTGGAATATCTCTCGATTATTTCATCTGCTTTGGTTGAGCTATTCTCTTCAAAGAATTTTAAGTTGTAATGCAAACAGTTTAAACGAAAACCAACGAGGATTAAGAATGACAAATAAAGAGCTAACTATTGGTAACATCCGGTTGAAGGCAACAGATGGACTTATACTTGCCACACTTATTTTCTTTTCCATTCTTGCATTAATATTTCACTCCAGCGTAGAAGGTTGGTGGTTACTGATTCTCAAGAATATTGGAGTTGGAATTGTTTATACAATTTTCAACCGATTTAGTGAGAAGGCAACAAAAAAGTTCGCAAAATTCTTTTTACGTGTTGCAGCGGTTACTCTTACATACGCATATCTATTTGGTGCTGTGGATAAGCTCCAACTGATCATTCACGGACGATGGATGGATGACTATGTTCTGGATTTTGAACAATGGCTATTCAACCTTCAGCCAACACTCT
>Ga0233423_10001785_pt1 | contig 10651 bp, 9 predicted proteins | sample Watercolumn_Mata_FD_180713 | JGI IMG/M metagenome (GOLD analysis project Ga0233423, IMG submission 180713) | Freshwater microbial communities from Lake Matano, South Sulawesi, Indonesia - Watercolumn_Matano_2014_112_MG | ecosystem: Environmental > Aquatic > Freshwater > Lake | place: Indonesia... | reverse complement strand
CGTTCTCCAATAACCGTTGGCATCCTGATGTTCCTCCAAAGCTGCCATCTGGCTGTTGAGCTTTCCCAGGTGCGCCGCCCTTTCTGGAGCATCCAGGGGAATGCCTTCCAACATCTCCATCATACTGACTATAATCCAGGCATTTCCTCTCCCCCACTTGACCCCCAAGGGCTTTTTGGCGACGTCATCCCACCCGTGGTAGAACAGGCCGTCCTTCTCGTCGTACAAGCTGTCGAGATGAAGGACACGCTGTTTGGCGGCTTCCTCCAGGTGGGCCCGGCTATTGAGGTACAGGCCCCGTTGGGTCAGATAGACGATGCTCATGAACAATGTGTCCGCCCACACCTGGCCGACGAAGTCCTGGCCGATCACCGTATGGGCCATTGCGCCGCTGGGAGTCCGCGGGGCCTGGTTCAAGATGTAGTCATCGAATGTCTGGCACAGGGCTTCGTACCTCTCGTCAGGGTAAAGCTGATGAAGTTTCAACACCGTGGTCATAGGCGCGCAGGTGTTGACGCACACCGTTTGAATCCCGGCCTCTATTCTCTGGTCAATCCACTGCTTGATCCTCAAGATGTAGGTCTCATTCTGCAGCAGCTCGTGGGCCTTCCACAATCCATACAAAGCTACCCCCATGTACCAATCCCAGTCGTACCATCTCTGCGCGTCGCTGACCCTGTCCAGGTCGTCCTGGCGGTAACGAAAGGCCAGGTCCAGAGTCCGCCCGGCGACCTTCTTCAAGACCTGCCTGGTATCAGTTGCCATTTGCCTGTCTCCTTTCAAAGCAACCTACGCTTAGCCGTCACTCGCCCATGCCTTGTCGAACGTTAAGCGGCTGACTGTGCCCTGGCCCATACCCTCGACGGCAACCGACACGGGCTGGTGGCTCAGGGTCGCCCCCTCCACCTCGGCGAAGAATACCTCGCACAAGACGTAGGCGATGCAACCAGGCTCCAGGTGACCGCCGAAGGCGCCGTCGGGCGTGGAGAGGGTTACGTGGACGTGGGGCTCGCCGTCCACCACCAGGCCGTTCATGGAGAGGATTTCGATGCCCCCCTCGCCCCGGCCGAAGATGCTGTCCGCCGGGATGCGGTTGTGTGTCACCCAGTGGAGGTGATAAGCAGCCAACGTCCCATACCCGCCCAGGACCACAGCCTGCCCGACGCCGGCCTGTTTGAGAAACCTGCGGGCCGATTCAAGCACATCTTCCCCTGGGTCCAGGCGCAGGATGTGGATCCGGCTGACGTTCATAGAAGCATATTCCATTACGAGTCAGACCTCCCTTTAAGGATCATGTTGGTCACGTTCACACAGTATCAACTTAAAACTCATTCGGCCATCTTTGCTCACTCTTTCTGCAAGGCTACATTCGCCTCCAGTAACTCGTCGAGCAGCGACTCGACCGTCGCTGGGTCGCGCACCAGTGGATCGGTAGCAAGCGCGGCCAGGGCTAGCTCACGCTGGTTGGTCAGCGTGGCCTCGACGATCAGTTCTTGTCGGGCGACGTGAGGTGCAATCACGGCGTAGGCCGCGTGTGGCAGCGCGCCGACGGCCAGCGGCCAACCGCCATCTTGGCGATCTCGGAATAAAGGCCGGTCTCTCGGCGGAAGGCGTCGTACAGCGCCTCTATGCGCCGCTCCGTGTAGCTGCTATAGTTCTCCTGAGAGGGTGTCTGAAAATCCGATCCTCCAGACCTCCGAGGTCCTGCAGAGCAGCTTCACCCGGCAAATTGACCGCAAAATCAGCGATTTTGTCATTGAAAAGCCATCCTCTAGACCTCGGAGGTCTAACCACGAGCATTTTTCAGACACGTTCTAAGAAGTCTTCCCCTCCTCAATCATCAACGTGTCGCTGAGGTCAAATTTAGTAACGACACTCGTTCTGAACGACCCACATCAACCAACGCATCCGCCCTACGCCGGTGCCTGCGGCGAGCGAGCCTGCCGTGGTCACGTTCAAACCGCCGGTCGCTCCCGCCTTTCTGAAATCGTCAATCACACGCTGGCGGATCGCTTCTGGGCTGCCGTTGCGCAACAGGAGAGGGGGTATATGCCCATGGATGTAAGCGTCGGGCATCTTCTCGCGGATCAGGCCCACATCAACCTCCGGCCCATAGTTGACCTCGCGGATGCCCAGTTCGTATTGCTGGTCCAACAGGTGGGCCATGGCGCTATCGGAGTGCTGGTAGCGGCGCACGTCGCCAGGAGCCATCTCACTCAGTACCTTTTCGAGCACCGGGAAGCAATATTTGCGGTACAGCGCCGGGCTGAACAGCGCGCAGTTGTCGTCGGTGATCCACCAGCCGGGCTCGTCGTTGCCGCTGAACTCGCGCAGGACGCGGTTGAACTCGACCATTTTCTCAGCCAGGACGTCGCGGAAGCGAACCACCAGGTCGGGGTAGTCGTACAGCCACAGAAGGAGCGTGGTCGGATCGATCACCGAAGTCATGATCGTCGCCGGGCCACGGCTGCCTGTGCCCAGCCTGGGCAGTGGCCTGCCTTCGGCCTTGCGCCGCTCCCATTCCTCCAGGTACTCCTCAGGAAAGCTCCACGTGCGCAGGTCGGTTCTCTCGGCTTCGTCGAGAACCCTGGCAAATTCGTCTGGATCGTCCGTCACCGGTGTCAGCCAGGGCGTGCTTCCCTCTTTGTAGCTGAACTCGCATTGGAAGAGGTTTTCGATGCGCTTGGGCTGGTGCTCCCAGGTGTCCTCATCGAAAAAGGTTTGTCCTACGTATTTGGCCGTGACCTCGTTGACTCGTTTGTGCAGCTCGTTGCGATAGGCGCGGTCCTGGTAATAGCGCAGGGTCGAAGGAACATCCATAAACTCGAAAACCCAGTGGTCGTCGGGGGAGAAGGAGAGCGAGCAACGCGGCTTGTCGGTGGTGAACGCCTGACAAAGCGCGTTCTCCTCCCAGAACGCCTCGACGTCCAGGTCTCGGGTCCTATCCATGAATTCTTGTTCGACGATGGGCATGACGTCTCCTTCGCCTATTGCGATGCGGCTGGCTCTTCAGGGACCAGCCAGGGAGGCAATGCTGCCCCCCGATCCCGCAGATCGCTGACGTAAAGGAAGCGATAGATGTCGTTCACGTAATAATGGCCGAAGCGTTTCTCTGGAAGGACGTCCACGAAGCGCGAGACCAGGAGCTCGGCCATCGCTTCGTCCATCCCCGATTCGACCTCGTAATCGAAATGGACCGCCAGATCTCTATTCGGGTCTTGCACGATGCGCTCGATCCCGTATTTGGCCGGGTCGCAGTAAACGGGCGCGTGCCGCACCAGGATAAAAGCGCCTGGCGAAGCCGAGTGCACGGCCTGCTTGTGCTCGTAGACGAAATTGACCGTCTCCTGGGCATGGTTGATGGTCTCGCCAGGGAAACCGAAGAAGAAAAAGACGTGGTTCCAGATGCCGGCCTCCGCGCCCTCGCGCAGAATGCGGCCCATGTGTTCACGCTGCGTGCCCTTGGCCATGCATCGTCGGCGTCCAGTGCGGGGGGAAGAGCAGCATGACTTTCATGGTCTCACCTGAGCGAACAGCCTTTCTATCACCACAGCGAATCGGAGCGGCGGGGGAGGCAGCGGGCACGATGCTCGACTGCCGCCTCAGCCGCTCCGTTTTCTTCGCTCCCCACGCCGATCAGACAGCTCCACAGCTCTCAGGTGCGGGAAAAGCAGCGAACTTTGTGTCCTGGTTCGACCTCAACCAGGGGAGGATTCTGTTGATCGCACACCCCGGCGATGGCTTCGCTACACCGGGGGTGGAACGAGCAGCCCTGCGGAATCGCGTAGGGATCCGGCACCGCCCCGCGGATGGACTCCAGGCGCCGCCGTTCCCGAGTTCTCTGGCCCAAACGGGGGATAGACTTCAACAGGGCCCGCGTGTAAGGGTGCATGGGATTATGGAAAACGGTGTCTACATCTGCCTCCTCAACCACTATATCAACCGTTCAATCTATATGCACCGTCTCCATCGCCTCGAACAGCATGGGCTCCCAATATTCGTACTCGTCCGGTGATGCGCCCTGTGCCACAAAGTGAAACTGCCGGGAGCCTTCGAAGAGAAGGCGCGACCATCGTTTGCGCAGGCGGCCGCTCTCGCGAAACGTATATTTGGCCTCGCAGCCGATCAGGTTCCCCGCCGCCCAGCTTTCTTCTGTCTCGATCTCGCATTCGGGAAGAGAACTCAGGCCTTCCAGGAATCCGATATGCAGATCCTCTTTATCGGCCGCGGTGATCTCTGTGCCGAGGTCCTTGACCTCTACCGAAAAGCTGGACGAGTAATCGGTCGGGTGCGGCGCATAGAGCACCCCCTCGCGGCCATCTGTCCAGTCGTAACGATGCCACTCGTGCGGATACCAGAAGCTGAAGCGCCATTTGCGGTCTCGATGAAGCGCTAAGCCTGTAAAAGCTGGGGTTCCAGTCCTTGCCATGAAAACCTCCTGGGTCGAGATTCAGTTGGGTCAATGATATCCTTTGCGGCCCGAATTCGGCGTGCCTCGATCGCCCGCCCTGGGACGAGACACTCTCATCCAGCGCTCCGGACGCTGGCCTCTGCTGCCGTGAGGCCAGCAGCCTCAGCGCGCAAGCGGATCACACCCGGCTGGTCCGCTGATGCGATGACTGCAAGACAGCGACCACGGAAGGCGCTGCGCTGGTTGCCCACGTAGTTTTCTGTGCTGATGGGATCTGCGTTACCGACGGCCACCAACGCGCCGGGACCCTCGATGCTGAAAGTGATTAGGTTATCAGCAGTGGGGTGCACTACGCCAGCACCGTCAACGATCTGGACGGTGACGTAGCAGATGTCCCCCCCGGCGCGGATCGTCGGGCGATCCAGCTCCAGCCGGATGCTGTCCGGCGCGGCGGCAGTGCGCAACTCGAACTGGGCGGAGTGCTGTCGATCTTGGTAGCCAACTGCACACAGCACTCCCGGCTCGTAGGGCACATCGAACAATGCCCGATCCGGAATACCAACGGCTGTTGGGCTGGTGCGAGTTGTCGACGGCGACGGTAAGCGTGTTGCTGGTGCCGAGCGTGAGGTAGGGAGTCAGGTCCACCACGAAGCCGGTATAGCCGTAAGGGTGGCGGTCGAGGAAGTGCTTGTTGAGCCAGATTTCGGCGTTCATGTAGACGCCCTCAAACTCGACGAGTATGCGGCGCCCGCGCCACGCTTCGGGCGCGTCAAGCGTCCTGCGGTACACGCCGCGTCCCATCGGAAAGTAGCCGCCGGAATTCCCGCAGGGCTCATTGGGGCTGCGCTCCAGTCCGATGCTCCAGTCATGCGGCAGGCGCACTATCTGCCAGGCGGTATCGTCCAGCTCCCGCCAGTGCATCCCAGGCGGATCACCCAAGTAGAAACGCCAGCCGGAATCGAGGGAATGTCGTTCCAAGGTTATGCTCGTCTCCTGTCAGTGTCACATCGCGACTCTCACACCACCCCCAACAGGCTCAACTCTTTGGCGCGGTGACAACTTACATAATGATCAGGCCGAGCCTCGCGCAGGTCAGGCCCTGTTGTCTTGCAGTGATCCACGGCGTACCGGCATCGGGGGTGGAAATAGCAGCCGCTCGGCGGGTTTGCCGGATTCGCAACTTCCCCTTCCAGAATAATACGCCGGGACCGATGCTTCGGGTCGGGCTTGGGCACGGCGGACATCAGCGCTTCGGTATAGGGATGCTGGGGATTGATGAACAACTCCTCCGTCGTGGCACTCTCCACCAGCTTGCCCACATACATCACGGCCACTCGATCGCTGATGTGCTCGACCACGCTGAGATCGTGCGAGATGAACAAATAGGTGAGGTGAAACTGCTCTTGGAGATCCTGAAGCAAGTTGAGGATCTGCGCCTGGATAGAGACATCCAGGGCCGAAACAGGCTCATCACAGACGACGAGCTGGGGATTGAGGGCCAGGGCGCGGGCGACGCCAATGCGCTGGCGTTGGCCGCCGCTGAAGGCGTGCGGGTAGCGGCTCATGTACTCCGATCGCAGCCCCACCACCTTCAAGAGTTCGGCCACCCGGTCTCTTAACTCGCTCCCACGGGCGACGCCGTTGACCAACAGTGGCTCGCCCACGATTTGCAATAGCGTCATCCGAGGGTTGAGGGAGGAGTAAGGGTCCTGGAAGATCAGTTGCATATTCTGGCGCAACTGCTTGACCTGCTGCTTTTCGAGGGTGGGAATGTTGACCCTCCCCAGGTTGCGGTCGGCAAACCACACCTCCCCAGCGGTGGGCTCATAAGCGCGCAGGATCACCCGCGCAGTGGTTGTCTTGCCACACCCGCTCTCGCCGACCAGACCCAGTGTCTCTCCCTCCCGGATGTAGAAACTCACGCCGTCCACCGCTCTGACGTAGCCGACCAGTTTGGACCGGAAGAAGCCGCGCTCGATGGGAAAGTGCATTTAGCGAGATTTCACCATCCTGTGTCATTCTGAGCGACCGAAGGGAGCGAAGAATCTCGTTCCTGGCTGGCAATTCGTCATTGTGAAACGGGATTCCCTTCGACAGGCTCAGGACAGGCTTCGTCGCTTCGCTCCTCAGAATGACAAAGTCTCGTTGTAATATCAGGACATCAGCAGATGTGCAGCGTATGCTGCGCTCAGGACCAACGCCTCAGCGGCGAATACCCTCACCACGTATGCGGCTGGCCGCCGCCACTTTGATAATTTCATTATATCACCTACCCCAAGCCTTGTCAAGGACTTGGCATCATCGAAGGCGTCATCTTCTCCTCAATTAACTCAGCTATCTTCGCTTTGCCGGTGTTGGCGCTAAGACGCTCGTCCCTGGGATATGGATGTGGTCGACGTGTAGGTGTTACCGTGCTCGCCTGGCGAACACACGATGCCCGTCAGCTCGAGCGTCGCCGCCTCGGCCTCGTGGATAGCGCCGCCGGGGACGTCCACCGCGATCGGCCGCCGACTGAACCTCTGAAAGTAGGACAGAGATACCTGCAACCATTCGATGGCGTGGGCCTCCTGCATCGAGAGCTTTTTCAGCACCTCCTCGTGGCGCTGCAGGTCAACATAGGGCTTGAGCTCCACCCAGGTCTTCAGCATCCGACTGACGTACTCGACGCCGTGGTAATAGTGCCAGGCGAGCTCGTCCCACAACGTCCGCCCTGAGTGCATCTCATAATCCCACGGGACATGGTGGAACCACAGCAGGTATTTTTCCGGGCAGGCCGCGCGGTCGTCGAACAGGTCGCGGACCGGGGGGTAGTACTGCTCGACGGCATTGCTGCCGCTGCTGCTGCGGTCGAAGCCCAACCCTTCGGCGTCGGCGCGATGGTAGTAAGGAGGGTTCCAATCCTCACGTCCCGTATCATAGTCAAGATCGGGGCCATAGTGGTGCCCTTCGCGCATGAGGTGATGCAGACCGAGCGGCGTCATGTAATTCACGCACGCTTCCCAGGAGCCCATCATCATATCCAGAATGGTCGCGACGGCTCCATCGTCGTTGGTGAACGTGGCGCGGATCCACTCTTCGGCAATCGCTTCCGAGCTGAGGTGTTGATTCCAGGCCAGCCGGCCAAAGGCGTACCAGTTCGCCTGCGCAAAGTGGTGCCCGCACCAGTTGCGGTCGGAGCCGACGTTGGCCACGCCGGCGATGCCCGTCATGGGATAGCCGTGCAGACTGCCGTCAACGACTCTGGCCACTGTGGAGCCCTTCCCCTGGGCAAAGGTGTCAGAGTCCAACACCTCCTTCCACATCGGCGCCAGGTAAACCAGGTGTATCGCCTGCCCCAGGTATTCCTGGGTGACCTGGAATTCCATCATCAGCGGCGTCTTGGGCATCGCACCAAAGAGGGGGTGGAAGGGCTCCCTGGGCTGAAAGTCCACAGGGCCGTTCTTGACCTGCACAAACACGTTGTCGTCAAACTTGCCATCCAGTGGCACGAATTCTTTGTATGCCCGTTTCGCCCGGTCGGGGTCGGTGTCGGCGTCGTAGACGAAGGCACGCCACATGACGATCCCCCCGTGGGGAGCCAATGCCCTGGCTAGCATGTTCGCGCCCTCCGCGTGGGTGCGGCCGTAATCAACTGGCCCAGGCATGCCCTCCGAGCCCGCCTTCACGAGAAACCCGCCAAAGTCGGGAATGTGGCGGTAGATTTCGTCCGCCTTTTCCTTCCACCATCGTTCGACGTCTGGGTCGAGGGGGTCTGCGGTGTGTAGATTCCCAATGCCACCATCTCTTATGAATCGGCCAGACGTATCCAACGGTCTCAGGGGTGACGCGAAATTGACGGAGAGGTACACCTTGATGCCGTAGGGCCGCAGGACATCGGCCAGGGCTGCTACCTTCTCCAGGTAATCGCCCCTCAAGATCCTCGGGTTTGCGTTGACGTTGTTCAGCACGGCGCCGTTGATGCCGATCGAAGCGCAGGCCCGGGCGTAGTCACGGTAGCGCGGATCGAGCGTGCCGGGGAGCTCCTCCCACCGCCAGAGGGACTCGCCGGCGTACCCGCGTTCGATCGAGCCATCCAGATTATCCCAGTGGTCGAGCAAGCGCAGTTGGACCCTCGGCCGCTCAGCGACGTCGAGCCTGGCGAGCGGCTGCTGGGTCTGCAGGAGCCGCAGGAGGTGAAAGCCGCCGTACAGCACGCCCAACTCGCTCCCAGCGGCGACCACGACCGCAGGCTCGCCGTCCACCGTGGCGGAGCGAATCACGTACCCTTCCGGGCCTTGCGCCTCGATCTGCTCGTCCCAGCCGAGGGCGGCGATCTGGGACGCCGTCTGTGGTGTTCCGGTGAGAAGACCTGCCCCCTGCAGCCGGTCCTGGCCAACATCCACCGGCCCATCCAGCAATCCGGCCAGTCCCCGCTGCAATTCCGAACGGACCGCCGCCATCGTGGGCGAATCGCCGGGGACTGCGATTTCTTGCAGGTGCGCTCGATAAGATGCGAGACGCTCGGCGGGCCGAACTGGCCAGTAGTCCAACCACAGCTCATACCCATCCCTGGCCAGCACACGTCCAGCGGGGAGTGTTGTGTCCGTCGTCAGGCGTGCGTTTTCGGTCATCTTTCCTCACTCTTTCTGCAAGGCTACATTCCACTTCCGTAAACTTAATGCTCGAAGGCCCGTCCTCGGGGCTTAAGTTTACTCTGATGGGCTACATTCGCCTCCAGCAACTCGTCGAGCATCGGCTCGACCGTCGCCGGGTCGCGCACCAGCGGATCGGTGGCCAGCGCGGCCAGGGCTGGCGCACGCTGGTTGGTCAGCGCGGCCTCGACGATCAGCTCTTGCCGGGCGACGTGAGGGGCAATCACGGCGTAGGCCGCGTGTGGCAGCGCGCCGACGGCCAGCGGCCGCACTCCAAGTGAGTCTACCTCCACCATACACTCGACGACCGCTTCGCGCGGCAGATTGTCTATCTGGCCATCGTTCGGCACGTTGACGATAAACTGGCCCGCGGGCCCGCTGGCGAGGGCGGCCATCACCGGCGCAAGCTGCTCTTGCGACCGCTGCAGTTTCTCCGGCTCCCCGCCGACAAAGCGCTCGATCTGGGCACGGCGCAAGCGGGCCATCTCCTCACGCTGATCAGCCGTCGTCAGCACGACACCGTAGCGACGGCCGCGTTCGCTTGCTTCGGTCAGGAAGCCAGGAATGAACTCAGCCACGTGGCGATCTCCCGCGCCGAACAGCACGCCGAGTTGCTCGAACAACGTCAGCTTGACGGCCAGCCGATCGGTAAAGACATCGAAAACGGAGTTGAGGTCGAGTTGATCCACAAGAGCGAATGGCCCGTGCTCCGCCAACCAGTCGCGCAGCATGTCCATTCCATCACGCCCGCCGACGTCGAAGCGCAGAATGACTGGCAGGTGGTTGATACCCGCAACCTCAAGCGTGATTGCCTCCACCGGAGCGTCGAACAAACCCGCGAGATGACGACTGACGCCAGTCACCTCGTGGCACAGCCCGATGGTACGAATGTTGGTCGTGCGAATCATGCCACGGCAGATCGTGGTCATCGGGTTGGTCAGGTTGAGCATCCAGGCATGGGGACACAGTTGCTCCATCTCGCGGGCGACCTGCACGGCGAAAGGGATGTGGCGCAGCCCGCGCGCCAGTCCACCAGGCCCCACCGTATCGCCCACCGGCTGGTAGATGCCGTAGCGCTCCGGGATCTCCAGATCGTTGCGCACCGCCGCAAGCCCGCCGATAGCGACGCACAAAATCACAAAATCAGCGCCCCGCAGCGCCTCGGCACGATCCAGCGTAGCCGTGACTTGTAGATTCCCGCCTACCTGCCCGACGATGCGCTCGCAGGCGCGGGTCAGCAACTCAAGTGCGTCCGCGTCAATATCGTGAAGCGCCAGGTTGGCGCTGGCCAATGTCTCGGTCAGTGCCATATCGGTCACCAGCTTCGGCGTCCACTGGACGCTGCCGCCGCCGACAAAAGCGATCTTCATCGAACATCAGACACCTACGGTGCGCTGGCCCGGACGATGAGTTCCGGTTGCAGCACAATCTCCGTACATTCGTCAGGGCAGCCATTGATCTGGTCCAACAGCAACCGCATGGCCTGAGCGCCGAGCTCGTAGCGGGGCACACGGCAGGTAGTCAGGGGGGGGATGACCAGGGCAGCCAGCAGAATGTCGTCAAAGCCAACGACGGCCAGGTCATCAGGTACCTGGCGGCCCAGATAAGC
>Ga0233423_10001783_pt1 | contig 10652 bp, 9 predicted proteins | sample Watercolumn_Mata_FD_180713 | JGI IMG/M metagenome (GOLD analysis project Ga0233423, IMG submission 180713) | Freshwater microbial communities from Lake Matano, South Sulawesi, Indonesia - Watercolumn_Matano_2014_112_MG | ecosystem: Environmental > Aquatic > Freshwater > Lake | place: Indonesia... | reverse complement strand
GCCCTTCAGTTTGAATGCGGAGACCAGAGCCGCCCCTCCCGCAACCAGCAGTAGCGCGCCAAAGAAGACGACAGTCGCCACCGTGTAGACCATGGGCTGAAAGAAACCGATCGTCCCGAGAACGATCATGAGGATGCCCAGAGTCAGGATCATGCCCCAATGCTGGCTGGCCGGGACCAGGACCCATTCCGCCCGGGTAAACTCTACAGTGTGGTGGTTTGACATGACTGTGTTTTCCTCATCCATTTTTTGATTTTGGCGCGCAGGCACGTTTTCAAGTATATATGGCTGGATAGGAATCGCTGCAAGATTTTTAGTACGAAATCCATCAATTCGTCGAACGCGACATCACTCGTCGTGATCGTATACCTGGATTGGTCCACGCATCTTTCTACCATGCTTGAGTGTTCTGCGTTTGCTCTACCTCCATTGGATTACCATACCTTTCGGTTTAGTTATCCTGGGCACGAATTTTAGGGACAATTTTAGGGACAAGGCACAATCAATCGGCGTTACAAGTAAACTACGGCCAGGGCCGTTAGCGGCGGGACTGGGATGGGTCGAGACGAGACCCGAGATGGGGTCTTTTTGTGGGTTGTGCCATCCGGTCGGTCGACGAGCGTTGAGCCCTTCTGGTAACCTGAAACAGGCCGGTGAAAATCCGCCGAGACGCCAATTATGACAGTAATGAACTTTTTTTGACTTGAGCCTTTCCGAGTATGAAAGGTTCATGTAACTGCGACCCCCTAATTGTTTCTCAGATGAAACAGGTTTCCGCTGAAATCGCTGCCTTTTGCAATCTCAATCGTAGCGACGGGTTTGTAGACACCCATTCCAATTTTTTGCTGAACCTCTGACTTTTTTGTTGCCCATCCAACTCTTGGAGACCCCATGTCCAAAGCGACGGCGGAAGCCAGCCTTGACGAACACGATGCCCTCGGCTCCCTTTCCCAGGCCATGCGCGATGCCGCGGCCAGCGCGGCCGAGGACGCGGCGCGGGCGCGCGAGAAGATCGGCGAGATCGGCGCCGGCATGACCAACTCGGCCTCGCGGTTCGCCTACACCAGTTCCTACATGGTGGCCTACGGCGTGGTCTACGCCACGGTCTTCGTGGCCCGGGCGATTCCGCAGCACAACCCGGTCGTGGAAGGCTTCATCGACGGCGGTCGCGCCGCCGTCGACGCCCTCAACGAAGCCAAAGCCGCCAGCCCCGCCGAATAAGCCCATCGGGCCGCCAGCCCCGCCCATGCCATGAATGCCGTACTCGCCGCCGAGGTGCTGGACGCGCCTCCAGACGTCCACCCGACCCCGCCCCGAACCCGCGCGGTCGAGACCGCGCCCGAACCGTCCGGTCACCCCGCTGCCGCCGGGTCGGCCCCGCGGGCCGCCCCAGGGCGTGAAGTCCCCTCGGTCAAGGTGGTGCTGACCGGCTCCGGCGGCGTCCGCCTCCTGAGTACCGCGCTGTTCGCCCAGCCCGACCACCCCGACTGCCTGCGGTTTCTGCGCCGCGCCTTCGCGGTGGAGGTGTTGCGCGGCGTCAAGATCCAGAGCGGTCATGCCGCCGTCTGCGATCTCCAGTTCGACGCCGGCGTCAGCCTCCGCGACGGCTTGTCGCGGCTGGCGGATGGCCTGGATGCCCCCCGCTGGGCCCTGGCTGACGAGGCCGCCTCGGCGCCAGAGCCGCGCCCCCGCGCGCCTCTCGTCGCGCCCGTGCCGACGGCCATGGATCGGCATGGCGTGGTGCGCTATCACCGCCATGGGCACCGCATCAGCGGCTGGCGGATCGTGGCGCGCAAAGCCGGGTCCATCAAGTTCGCCAATCCGGTGCTGTACCGGAAGAGCGCCCTGTGCGAGGCCGTCGAGCGCGAACTGATGAGCGTGCTCGGCGTCGACCGCTATAAGACCCACAACCTGCGCGGCACGGTCCAGATCGACTACGATCCCAGGCGGTTGAGCGCGGGCCAATTGATCGAGATACTGGATGGCGCCCTGGCCCAGGCCGGACACCAGGCCGAACTGGACCAACTGGATCTCGACCTCACGATCTGCAGCGTTTCGCTGCCGATCGCCGCGGCCGCCCAGTTCGCCCTGCCCGCCCTGATGCCGGTGGCCGCCGGCCTGTTCGCCTACACCGCCATCCCCTGCTTCAAGGGCGCCTACGAAGTGATCGTCCAGGAACGGCGGCTGGGCGTCGATCTGCTGGATTCCGTCGTCGTGCTGGGCTGTCTCGGCACGCTCCAACTTTTCCCCGGCGCCGTGTTGGCCTGGTGCCTGTCGTTCGGCCGCTTGCTGGTCAAGAAAACCGAGGACCATTCCAAGAAGCTGCTGCTCAACGCCTTCGGCAAGCAGCCGCGCACCGTCTGGCTGGTCCAGGACGGCGTCGAAATCGAGGTCTCGCTGGACAAGGTGGAACAGAACGACATCGTCGCCGTGCCTACCGGCGACATGGTGCCCGTGGACGGCCACATCGTCGAAGGCCTGGCGATGATCGACCAGCATGCCCTGACCGGCGAATCCACCCCCGCCGAGAAGGGCGTCGGCGATCGCGTCTATGCCTCCACCATCCTGGTGGCCGGCAAGATCTTCGTCTCGGTCGAGCAGGCCGGCTCCGAGACCGCCTCGGCCAAGATCAGCCAGATTCTCAACGATACCGCCGGCTACAAGCTGACCTCGCAGCACCGGGGCGAGCGGCTGGCCGACCTGGCGGTGCTCCCCACCCTGGCCGTCGGCGGCCTGGCCTATGCGGTCCTGGGTCCCTACGGCGCGGTGGCGGTGCTCAACAGCGACCTCGGCACCGGCATCCGCATGGCGGCCCCTTTGGCCATGCTCTCCTCGCTGGCGCTGTGCGCGCAGAAGGGCATCCTGGTCAAGGACGGCCGGGCGCTGGAGCTGATGAACGAGATCGATACCGTGCTGTTCGACAAGACCGGCACCCTGACCCGGGAACGGCCCGAGGTCGGCGAGATCGTCGCGGCCCATGGCCACCGGCCGGAAGATATCCTCCGCTACGCGGCGGCGGCGGAGCGGAAGTTCCACCACCCCATCGCCCTGGCCATCCTACACAAGGCCGAGGAACTCGGGCTGGAACTGCCCGCCACGGACGAGACCCAATATCAGGTCGGCTACGGCATCCGGGTCGGCGTCAACGGGCACGTCATCCGCGTCGGCAGCCGCCGCTACCTGGAACTGGAAGGCATCGCCATCCCGGCCGAGGTCGAGCGGAAGCTGGACGCCGTGCACGCGGACGGCGACACCATGGTCATGGTCGGCATCGACGATCAACTCGGCGGCGCGCTGGAGCTGCGCGCGGCCCTGCGCCCCGAGGTCAGGGACATCATCCAGGGATTGCGCCAACGCGGCATCCGGCACCTGGCGATCATCTCCGGCGATCACGAGGCGCCGACCAGGAAGCTCGCCGAGGAACTGGGCATGGACCGTTACTTCGCCCAGGTCTTGCCGGCGGACAAGGCCGATTACGTCAAGACCCTGCAACAGGAGGGGCGTAAGGTCTGTTTCGTCGGCGACGGCATCAACGATTCCATCGCCCTCAAGGCCGCCAACGTCTCCATCTCCCTGCGCGGGGCCACCTCCATCGCCACCGACACCGCGCACATCGTGTTCCTGGAGCAGGGGCTCGGCAAACTGTGCGAACTTAGGGATATTGCCCGGGCCCTGGACCGCAACATCGCCCGGAGCTGGGGCATGATCGTCGTGCCGAACGTCATCTGCGTGCTGGGCGCCTTCACCCTGGGCTTCGGCGTCGGCGTCTCGGTGCTGACCAACAACGTGGCCGCCCTCGGCGCGTTGCTCAACGGGGTCTGGCCGATGCGCAAGGTCGCGCAGTTGGAGGCCGAGCGGCGGCACCTGCTGGAGCTGGAACTGCAAGCCTCGGGCCATGGCCGCGCAATGGACGAAGAAGCGCTCGCCGAGAGGCCGGCGTAGCCCAAACCACCATCCCTCGAGGTGTCACCGATGAACGAGAAGAAAGTCCTGATCAAGCCGCCGCGGCGCACGCGCGCGGCGATCGGTGCGACGCCCGCGCCGGCCGGCCGGTCTGGGGATACCGGTACGGAAACCGCATCCCCCCACGCCGGGGCGTCCGGCGTCGGCCCTCGCTTCCAGTTCTTCCTGATCGATTCGGGCTGGAACACCGTCTGCGCCCGAATCGTGCGCGACAACCTGGGCATGATCACCGAGTTTCAGAATGACGATCCGTTCTATATCCTGACCCGGGAACAATCGATCACCCTCTTGAAGGGGCATCCCCACCTGATCGGCAAGGATCCCATCCTGATGGCGCGCGACCTCTCGGCGCGGGGCATGACGCGGCCGGACGATTATCACGGCTTTCACCTGAATCTCGGCATGCTGTGGGAGCCCAACAAGGCGGCCGAGGTGTTGCGGCAATTCCTGAATTTTCTGTCGATGCACCGCGACAGCGCCAATATCGAGAACGACATCAGGCGAAGATTGCACCGCGATGGCCTGCAAGGCGCCATCGAGGTGCTGCGTTCCAGCAGCGAGGCCATGCTGGCCTGACCCGCGTCCGGTCTCGACAATGGTCACGCATCGTTTCATTCCGCCCCTAAACTTGAATGACCCGGCAGGTTTGCCATGGAACAGTTCAATGAGGTCTTAACCAGCGTATTCGGGATCGTGCTGCTCGCGGCCATCGGCTACGAGGTCAGGCGCCGTCGCAAGAAGCTGCGCGAGGTCTATAACCTGCTGGATAGCGAGGACAAGGCGCTGGTGGCCGAACTCGACCGGATGCTGGCGGCCGGCCAATTGCACCGGTACGAACCGGTCTGACCTCGATTCCAGAGACCCGAAGACCCCGAGTCCTGCCCGCACCCCATCCCATAAAATTCCCCGACATAACGCATGTCATCGTCCACCGACCTCCACCACCCCCCACAGGTCTTGAGCCTCGAGGATGCCGCCGTCTTCGGGGCGGCGGCGCATGCCCACGCGCGCCTGTTTGCCCGGCGGGTTCTCGCCGTGCCCGAGGTGGTCGGCCTGACGATAGTACCGGATACGGGTGTCGCGTCTTGGCCATGCCAGGCCATGCCTGGCTGCAATGTGCTGCGTCATTTTTGAGGTGGGCGATCTTTCGGCATTATGGGAGTAATACGTCCCCCCGGATCGTCCCTACATATCGTTCAGGCTCATGGCTGCTCGGGCAACCTGGATCTTTTCCTGCTGTTCCAGGTTGAGCAGATCGCGGAACAGTTCCTTGGTTTTATGATCAATGGCTTTCTCGGCCATTTCGCGGTAAAGGTTGACCAAGGCGTCGTCGAAGGTCATCGCAGCCTGCAAGATATCATCGGTACTCGGCTGGCCCCGCAACTGACAGGATTGAACGACCGCTTCCACATCCAGACTGGGTGAATATTCAAGCCACCCGTCCAGAATGCCCTGTCGGTTCCCTTTCTCATAGCGGGCAAGGGTCTGCTCCATGTGCTGCTCGTGTCGGCTGAGGTAGTCGAGAAGCATCCGTACTCGCTCAAGCTCGGCTGTTTCTCCCAGCCTTTCGTAGAGTTGGTGGACTTCACCATGGAGGTGTTTCCCAAAATTCAAGAAATCGCGGACTTGTTTACAACAACTTGGCATGGGGGGTTACTCCAAAATTAAGGTTAACGCCCAAATCAAGCACGATGAATGCTTGGATGTGCTTTACAGGGTATCCGCCAAGGCGGAGATTATGATCCCTATCAGCGATAAAGACGCTCACGACGAGGCGAATACCTCCCTGATCTGTTGGATCCTATCCCAAAGCAAGGGTGACGTCCCTGACCATTGATCCGACTAGGCATCATAGGAGATATAAGAACACCTATGACACTGGACCTCCCGAATAGGGACAGCAACCCACTGAAACGCTTGAATATTAACCGCACGACGACCGACAACCGAGCCCCGGCTCTCCTTGACGCCGCCGCCGCGGGTCGCCAGACTGAGAGCTTATGACTAAACCCCCGGCCTACTGCGGACATCCCTGGACGCGGTGGGCGGCGTTGCGGGGACCCCCAAAATCGAGTCGTTTAGCGCTGCTGGACTCCCGGATTTTGTGCACCCCAGCGCCTTGCCCACCACGCCCAGGGACGCCCTCGCTACGGCCGGGGGTTTATTCACAAGCTCTGGGATGATCAATTCGGTAAGAAAGTTTCCGGGGGTACCAAGAGTGTGACTCGCCTAGCCGACTGGCTGACCGCGTACGGGATGGAGGCCATGGCCATGTCGGACGCAACTGGAAAAAAGGGTGCGACGCGCATGACGGCCATCGCCCGCTGCCCGGGAACGAAGCGCGATCAGCGCTTCATCATGTCGAAGAATTCCTGATTGGTCTTGGTGTCCTTGAGCTTGCCGATGAGGAATTCGCTCGCCGCCATTTCGTCCATGGGTTGGAGGATTTTCCGCAGTATCCAGCATTTTTGCAGTTCGTCGGGCGGCACCAGGTATTCCTCGCGGCGCGTGCCGGATCGGTTGATATTGATGGCCGGATAGATGCGCTTCTCCGCGATCTTGCGTTCCAGGTGCAATTCGTTGTTGCCGGTGCCCTTGAACTCCTCGTAAATCACCTCGTCCATGCGCGAGCCGGTGTCGATCAGCGCGGTGGCGATAATGGTCAGGCTGCCGCCTTCCTCGATGTTGCGAGCCGCGCCGAAGAAGCGCTTGGGCCGTTCCAGGGCATTGGCGTCGACGCCGCCGGTGAGAATCTTGCCGGAAGCCGGCTGCACGGTATTGTAGGCTCGCGCCAGGCGGGTGATGGAATCGAGCAGGATCACCACGTCGCGTTTGTGTTCGACCAGCCGTTTGGCTTTCTCGATGATCATCTCCGCGACCTGGACATGACGGGCCGGCGGCTCGTCGAAGGTACTGGAAACCACTTCCCCTTTGACGCTGCGCTGCATCTCCGTGACCTCTTCAGGCCGTTCGTCGATCAACAGTACGATGAGATAGCATTCCGGATATTTTTCGGCGATGGAGTGGGCGATGTTCTGCAGGATCATCGTCTTGCCGGCCTTGGGCGGGGAGACAATCAAACCACGCTGGCCCTTGCCGATGGGCGCCACCAAATCCATGATGCGGGCGGTCAGGTCCTCGGTCGTGCCATTACCCAACTCCAACTGCAGGCGAGACTTGGGAAACAGCGGCGTCAAATTCGAGAACAGGATCTTGTGCTTGGCGTTTTCCGGCGGCTCGTAGTTGATCTGCTCCACCTTGAGCATCGCGAAGTAACGCTCGCCCTCCTTGGGAGGGCGAATCTTGCCGGAAATGGTGTCGCCCGTTCGGAGACTGAATCGGCGGATTTGGCTCGGCGAGACGTAGATATCATCCGGCCCCGCCAGAAAGGAGGTATCGGCGGAACGCAGAAATCCGTAGCCGTCCGACAGAATTTCAAGCACGCCATCGCCGTAAATATCCTCGCCGACTTTGGATTGTTTCTTAAGGATCGAAAAAATCAGATCCTGTTTGCGGGTTCGAGCAACGCCTTCGATTTCCAGGGCTTCGGCGATTTCGATGAGTTCGGCGACGGGCTTGCGCTTGAGGTCGGTCAGGTTCATGGCTGAGGAAAGGGTGTCAGGAGGAAAGGGATGTGTACTCCAATCGGATATCACCGATGGCGGATTGGTTTGCAAAAGACGAAAAGAAGGTCGCCAGGAAGCGACGGAGATCGGACGTGCTTGAATTCGGAGGGTTGGGGTATGCGATACGAACGAAGCCGGCGGCAGCCTGCCGCGCGTAAGGCGGCAGGCGAATGGCTTCGTTAGAGATTGCTGTCGAGAAAAGTGACGAGTTGTGATTTAGCCAGTGCGCCAACCTTGGTGGCATGAACTTCCCCTTCCTTGAACAGAATCAGGGTGGGAATTCCTCGAACTCCATACCGCTGCGGCGTATCCGGATTGTTGTCGATGTTGACCTTGGCGACCATCAACTTGCCGGCGTAATCCACGGCTACATCTTCAAGCATGGGTGCAATCATTTTGCATGGGCCACACCATTCCGCCCAAAAATCGACAAGAACAGGCGTGACTGACTTCAATACTTTCTCTTCGAATTCGGCATCGCTGATTTGCAGGATGTGTTCACTCACAGGTTTCTCCGCGTGTAGCAAGTAAGAGACTTAAAAATTGGGAAATGGGGGGTGGCCGGGATTCGGCCGGGAGATTTGAGTTTCAACTCACTAATGCGTCATTTCAGCCTAAAGGCCATGGAATTGCAAGTATTTTGAAGCTCTCACCCGCATCCCTTGATTTTCCATGAACTAAACTCCGTCTACACGCAGCCCTGATGGCCGACGGGAGTTCGCTACCGGGGCGTCGCGTACTTGGGCGGCTGGTTATGAAGCACTTCATGGCACTCGAAGTTTTTCCGTTTAGCCTGCATCCGGCTCTCAAAACAGTGGTGATGGATCAGTTCCGCGTGAAAGTGTGGAAGAAGCTTTTGCCTTCGCATACATGATTCAGGCGAAAAGCCGCCGGCAGTCCTCGCCCGGGCTGCCGGTATGGTTACGCGCGCGGTGGGCTCTGGGCGCAATCCAGATCTCCGCGCGTGCCGCATCCTGCCTATGCCGATTCAGTCCGAGAGCTTATGGATGAAGAGCCCACTTAAAAGTTTGGGTTCGAACCATGTGGATTTGGGCGGCATGACTTCGCCTGCGTCGGCTATCGCCATCAGGTCGTCCAGCGTGGTGGGGTACAGCGCGAAGGCGGCTCGCATGTCGCCGTCCCCGGAGCATCTTCTTTCAAGCTCCGCAAGACCCCTGACGCCGCCGATGAAGTCGATCCGCTTGTCCGTCCGCGGGTCTTCAATGCCGAAGATGGGCGCTATCACGTGATTCTGCAGCACGGAGACGTCCAGTCTGGCCACGGGATCGTTCTCGTCGCAGATGCCGTACTTGAGGGCGAGTTTGTGCCATTTTCCGGAGAGATATAGCCCAAAGGTATGTTTTGCCTCGGGTTTGTAAGGGCCGGAACATTCTTCCGTGATGAATATTTCGGAAAGTTTGGCAAGAAGCTCCTGGTCCGACAGGCCGTTGGTGTCCTTGAGAACGCGGTTATAGTCCATGATGTTCAGCTCGTCCGCCCTGAATAACACTGCGAGGAAGAAATTGAATTCCTCCTGGCCCGTATAGCGGGGGTTTTCGGCCCTCTTTTCCTGACCGACTCTGACGGCCGAGGCGCAGCGGTGATGTCCGTCGGCGATATAAAGTGACGGTATGCCTTTGAAGCTTTCCGTCAGGGACGTGATGTCTTCGTCAGCATCGATGACCCAGACCGTACTGGCGATGCCCTCGTCCGTCACAAAATCGTACTCGGGTTCGAGGGCAAGATATTTGTCGATGACCGCGTCTATCGTAGCGAGCCGCTCATAGCAGAGAAATATGGGGCCGGTATTCGCGTCGCAGGCCTTTACATGGCGGATACGGTCGGCTTCCTTGTCGGCTCGGGTGTGCTCGTGCTTTTTGATGACATTGTTCAGGTAATCGTCGATGGCAGCGCAGCCGACGATGCCGGTCTGGGCCCTGCCGTTCATGATCTGACGATAGAGGTAGAGGCGGGGCTTTTCGTCTTGCGCGATGACGCCGTTCTCTTCGAGCTTCGCGAGGTTTTCCGCAGCCTTCGCATAGACGGCTGCGTCGTAAAGCCCGGTACCTTCCGGTAGGTCGATTTCCGCCTTGTCGACGTGGAGAAACGAATAAGGATTGTCCCGCGCCATCACCACGGCTTCCTCGCTGCTCATCACGTCGTAGGGGAGAGCGGCTACGCGCGAAGCGTATTCCTTAAGTGGGCGTATGGCCCTGAACGGTCTAAACACTGACATTTTCGGTTTCCTTACATTGAGGCGTGAATTGGCGACTTAACACAATAAACCCTGTCGCCGGAGGTGTGACGTGATACGACCGAATCTACCACCGCTTCCGAGGTCGGAGTTTTCCGGGAAGAGTGCGGCGGAAAATAGCGTTTCTCTGTGAGATAGTCGCCTGTATTGGCTCATGGAGTCCAGGGTTTCCTCATCGTCCCGGCGGCGCTTGGCACCGACGAGCATGCGTGCAGTCCTCGTCGCCGAGGAATGCGAGGCTGTCGGAGCCGTGCTCGGCGTAGGAATGCAGGGAGCATTGGCGATTTTGTCCGTGGATTTCAGTCAGATGCCCGCGCCGTGACTAAACCATTCCTGGCGGGCCTGGGCCTGGGTGATGTTGCTGTTGGGCGGAACGCTCCGGGTCAACCAGACATTGCCGCCGATGGTCGAGCCTTTGCCTATGGTGATTCGGCCCAGGATGGTGGCGCCGGAATAGATCACCACGTCATCCTCGACGATGGGATGGCGCGCGTTGCCCTTGATCAGCACGCCGTGTTCGTCTGCCGGGAAGCGCTTGGCGCCCAGCGTGACGGCCTGATACAACCTGACACGCTCGCCGATGATGCAGGTTTCGCCGATGACCACGCCGGTGCCATGATCGATGAAAAAGCTGGAGCCGATACGAGCGCCGGGATGGATGTCGATGCCGGTGACGGAATGAGCGATCTCTGCGATCATGCGGGCGATCAGGGGTAAACCGAGCAGGTAGAGTTCGTGCGCCAGCCGGTGATTGATGATGGCGGCGATCCCTGGGTAGCAGACCAGCACTTCGTCGATGCTGCGCGCGG
>Ga0233423_10001782_pt1 | contig 10654 bp, 7 predicted proteins | sample Watercolumn_Mata_FD_180713 | JGI IMG/M metagenome (GOLD analysis project Ga0233423, IMG submission 180713) | Freshwater microbial communities from Lake Matano, South Sulawesi, Indonesia - Watercolumn_Matano_2014_112_MG | ecosystem: Environmental > Aquatic > Freshwater > Lake | place: Indonesia... | reverse complement strand
ATCTTTTCGCAGTTGGCCACCAGCACCAGGCCGTCCACCGGATGCGCCGTGGCCATTATCTCGATGGAGTCGGCGATGATCTCCCGGGAGGGCAGCGAATATTTCATGCCCGCGTGGTGCATGGCCAGGCCGTCGCAGACGCCGATGACCCCGAATTCCAAGGGGGTGCCGCCGGCCAGGCGCACCCCGGCCTTGGCCGCCTGGGTGATTTTGTCCAGATGGATGTGGCCCGGGATAAACTCGTTAAAGGAATTGGCCACCCCAATAATGGGCCGGTCGATCTCCCGGTCGGTCAATCCCATGGCCTTGAGGAGCGACCGGTGCGGATATTTTTCCAGCCCCTGCTTCATCAGATTACTGCGCATGCAACGACTCCTTTAAAATGGCTCAGACTCGTGGGGCCCCGGCTCGGGTCCGGGCGGACTCGGCTGGGGCTCCTGAACCTCGGGTTCGCGGGGGGCGGGCGCCTCGGCTTTGGCTTGCGGCCCGGCCTCGGCCTGGGCTTCGGTCTTTTCCGGCTCGGGGGCGGCCTTCTTTTTCCCCCGGCCCGATCCCCGTCTTGACCGGGAAGGCTTTTTGCCTTCAGGCGCTTTGGGGGCCTCGGGCGCCCTGGAAGCCTCGGGAGCGGCTTTGCCTTCGGTGGGCAGTTTCGGCTCGGGGGCAGGTTTGGATTCCGCCGGCTCCCGCTTGACATACTCCACTTGAATTTCTTCGGGCCCGAGGCCGTCTTTGGGAACGACCCCGATCTTCAGGAGAAAATGCTCTTCCAGGTGATACAGCTCCTTGCGTTTTTTGTTCAGGAGGAAGGTGCAGACCTCCAGGGGGGCGGCGACCCGCACTTCCTGGATTTGCCCCTGGGCCACCTGGGTGGAGATTTGCCGCAGGAGGCTCAGGCTCAAGGTATCCACCCGTTTGATGCGGCCGCGGCCCTGGCAGGCGGGGCACGGCGTATAGGCGCTGACCTCGGCGGTGGGGCGCAAGCGTTGGCGGGAGAGCTCCAGCAGCCCGAACTTGGAGAGATGTCCCACCGTTACCCGGGCCTTGTCCTTCTTCAGGCTGTGTTTGAGGGCCTGCTCCACTTCCTTCTGGTGCTTCTTGTCTTTCATATCGATGAAGTCGATAACGATGAGCCCCCCCAGGTCCCGGAGGCGGAGCTGCCGGGCGATCTCGTCGGCGGCTTCCAGGTTGGTTTTCAGGGCGGTATCTTCCAGTTCCTTTTGGCCGGTGCAGCGCCCGGAGTTGACGTCGATGGACACCAGGGCTTCGGTGGGATTGATGACGATGGTGCCGCCGGATTTCAAGGGCACCCGTTCCGAGTAAATGCGGTCGATCTGGTCTTCCAGTTGATAGCGGGTAAAGATGGGCAAATTGTCCTTATAAAGCTTCAGGGCGTGCACGTGCCGGGGCGCCATTTCCCGAATAAAGGTGCGCAAGGTCTGGTAGACGTCTTTGTTGTCCACCAGGATGGTATTGATATCCGGGGAAAAATAGTCCCTGACGGTACGGGTGATGAGATCCAGGTCCCGATGCAGGAGGCTGGGCACCGGCTGGGAGGCCGCCACCTGTTTGATGGTTTCCCAGAGCTTGAGGAGATATTTCATGTCCTTGGACAGCTCCTGGGTCTTGGCGGTTTCGCCGGCCGTGCGGATGATGAGGCCCATCTCCGGCGGCAGTCCCAATTTCTGGGCCAATTCTTTGAGGCGCTGGCGTTCCTCCTCCTTTTCGATCTTGCGGGAGACCCCCAGATGGCTCTGCCGGGGCAGCAGCACCAGGCGCCGGCCGGGAAGCGAAATATAGGTGCTCAGATAGGCCCCCTTGCTGGCGGACTCTTCCTTATAGACCTGGACGATCAGCTCCTGGCCTTTGCGCAGCACCCGTTGAATTTTGGTCTTGGCCTTGCTCTGGGGCTTTTCCTGGTAATAGTCCGGGTGGACTTCGGACAGGGGCAAGAACCCGTGGCGCTCCCCGCCGTAATTGACAAACGCGGCTTGGAGGCTGGGCTCAATATTGACCACTATGCCGGTGTAAATATTGGCCTTGGTGGCTTCCCGGGAGGCTGACTCCAAAGCCAGCTCCTCCATTTGGCCTTCTTCGACGATGGCCACCCGAAATTCCTCCGGGTCGGCGGCGTTAACGAACATCTTCCGAGGTGGACTCATGGGTATCCCTGATGACAACGCTGGGCGAATTCTTTAAAGCCGGGCTGGCGGTCCTGGGCATGCATGCGATTGATGGCCAGGGGCAGGGCCGCCGGACTTTTTAAATTGCGGATGGGGCGCATCTCCCGGCGCCGAAAAAACGCGGTGGGCACCAAAAAATTGATATCTCCCTGGACCGGCTGAAAATACAGGAACCCCCCTTTGACTGCAATGGGCATGGGCAGACCGTATTCCCCCAACCGGGACCAGCACACCCAGGGATGGGGATAATGATTGAAATTCCGGTTCAAAAAGGTGATGTCCTGATTCTTGATGTCGCCCAACTGAAAGCTTTCGATCATCACGTCGCGGTTCAGTTCCGGGTCCCAGGCCAGCATCCCGCCCTTCTGGGGCTTGGCGGGATTGTTGGCCATTACTTCCATGACCATGTTATATCCCTGGTTCCCCAGCTCCAGGGCCAGTCCCAGGCCCTGGAAGTCCAGAGATCCGATCAGATAATCCAGGTCTTCTATATTATACGATATTTTGTCGACAAAACCTTGGAGACGCTCAGACAGTGCTGTCCGGGAGTGAAACACCTTTTCCCAGGGATGGGCCCCGGTCAGGGAGAACAGCTGGTTTTCCAAGGTCTGCTGCAGGACCATTTGCCCGTGGTTATGGAGCCGGCGCGGAGTGCTGGGATCGTAGAAAAATCTCTTGCCGCGCAAATTGATGCCGTGAAAACTCTCCTGCACCATGAAAGAGACCCGGGCGGGGTTGAAGCCGAAAAAATGCCACTGATAAAAGTCTTTTTCCACATGGGCCAGCATCTCCCGGGACAGGATCACCAGCAGATGCTGGCGCGCCACCACCTCCCGGGGGGATTCTCCCGACTGTTGCGCCAGGTTGGCCAGGTCAAAGGCGAGCTGGAGCATGTGGCGGGACCCCAAAGAAATGGGCAGGAGTTCCTGGGGAGAACCGTCCAGTTGCGCCAGCACCGCGTCGGTGCCGATGAGCGCGCCGGCCTCCTGGCTCATCAGGTGCGCGATGCGCTCCACGGTGATCTCCCGGGAGATATCCAGAAAATATTTACACCCCAGCATCAGCCGGGTGCCCTCACCCGCGGCGGCGTGTTCGAACAGCACTTCGCCGCGCAGGATGGCGGCCTGGGCCAGGGCCAGGCGCTCGGGGCTAGCCTCCTGCTCGGCCAGCACCAGGATTTCCCGGGGCGCGGCCAGGTGCTCAAGGCGCGGGTAGCGGTTAATGTCCTTTTCCCGGGCGGCGATTTCGGCCAGGGAGGAGAACCGGGATAATTTTTCTTGGGCCAGGGCTACGCAGGAGTTGATATAAGGTTCGAGGGTGCTGGATGTTAGGGCCGCTTTAATCGCTTGGGGCATGAAAGGCCTGTAATATTGAGAAGTTAAAATAATTAGTTATCATGGCGGGTCTTGATTGTCAAGGAACAATACCGCGGAGCGCCGGGCCGGCGCGGCGGGCGACCGCAGCCCGAGATGGCTGGAAGCCGGTGCTTGCCGTTGGTCCGGCGCCCCAAAACGCCTGAAGGCGGGAGAACCCGCCCTCAGGTCTGGCTCCGCCGGTTGACCGCCCCGCGCTAGGTGCCGTCTTTCCGGGTTGCCTGCAGTTTTTCCAGGGCCCGTTGCAGGTTGGTCTTGGCCTCCTCATAAAAGGTGGGGCGCAGCTCAATGGCCCGCTGGAAGCATTTGGCGGCCTCTTCGTACTGCCCGTCCATAAAATAGTGGACCCCGATATTGTTATAGGCCTGGGCCTCGTCCCCCGATTTCATAAAGGCCTCCAACGCCTGGGGATATTGCTTCTGGGCCGCCAGGGCCATTCCCAGGAGTTGATGCACCTTTTTATTTTGGGGGTCCAGGGCTTGGGCCTGTTTCAGGGTGGCCACGGCCTGAGGATAATCTTTCATCTGCAGATAGGCCTGGGCCAGGCTCATGAGGGAAGAGGTCCGGCGGGGGTCCTGGCTGACCGCGGCCTTGAGCGCCAGCACGGCCCGTTCCGGGCGGCCGGACTCCAGAAAGGTCACCCCCAGCAGGTGATTGGTCTGGGCCCGGTTGGGGTCCCGGGATAAGACCAACTGGAACTCCTGGATGGCCTGGGCATATTTTTTTTCCTGGAGATGCACCAGCCCCATGGCTTCGTGGGCCTGAACCATCTCCGGCCGGTGCACCAACACCAGGGCCAGTTCTTTCTGGGCGGCCTCAAAATTTCCGGACATGAGAAAGATGACGCCGACTTTATAATGCAGGTCATAGCGCTCAGGCTGATCTTTCAAGATCTGCAGGTAATGCATCAACGAACTGTCGAAACTGCGGTTTTTCAATGCCAGATCGCCCAGGGCCTCCAGGCGGTCGTCAGGCAGGCGCTCGGGGATTCGGGGCTTCTGCTGCATCCAGGCATCCTGGGTGGACTGCAGCTTGTCTTGCTGTTCCAGGCTCAGGCCTTGCACCGGGGGTTTTGGTTTCTTGGCGCACTGACTGAGCAGCAATGGCAAGGTCATCACCATCGCCGCCGCCAGCAGGCGTTGAAGCGGGTGCCTGAACGCCATCCTTAGCCCTCAGACGCCAGGGCCGCCATCAATTGCGGGCGTTCCAGGAGATCGGCGCCCAGCAGGATTTTGATGTCCACATCAGGCTGCAAGCGGTTGCTCAGTTCCAGACCGGCTACCGGGAAAAACTTCTGGGCCAGGGTCCGGGCGACTCGTTCGGACCCCGGGCGGTAATAAATCATGGTTTTCTCGGCCCCGAAATCCAGATGATTGCCGATCCTGGCCACCGAAAACCCTTGCTCGCGGATCCGGGAACGGGTCTGGCGCGCGAAGTCGGGAGTCCAAGTGCCGTTGCGGATTTCGATGGCGGTGTCCATCAGTTCGGCCGCACTCAGCGGCGTCAGGTGAGCCGCGGCGGGGGGGGCCGGAGAGACGGCCACCGGCTCCGGGGGCTTGGGGGATACCGCGGGTTGCACCGTGGCCGCTTCTTGGGGACGGCGGACCGCGGGTGGCGGCGCCGCCCGTTTGGCGGCCAGGGGTTTTTGACGGGCTTTGGGGGCCGGCGGGGCCGCGGCGGGAGCCGCTTGGGCCCGGGACGGCAGGCTCGACGGGGAGACAGCCGCCGCCACGGGCGGCGCGGCGTCACCCCGTGGGGCGTACCCCGGCGACCCGGTCAGCCCCAGGGCCGCCAGCGCCAGACCGGTTTTTTGGTCGGCCGCGGCCCGGTCGCCGGTTTCCTGCCAAAGCCGGCGGGCGTCGTCCACCCGGCCAATCCGGCAATACAGCAGCCCCAAATTGTTCCGGGCCGCCTCATTGGCCGGATTCTGGGCCAGGGCCCGGCGGAAGCAGCTCTCGGCCTCTGGCCAGCGGCCCTCTAAGTAATAAGAAAAGCACAAGTTGTTGGCCAAAGCGGGGTTGGGGCCATGCCGGTCCAGGGCCTCCTGATAAAGCTGCCGGGCCTCGTTGAATTGACCCAACTCTTCATAGGTCTGGGCCAGGGTATTGATTATGGGGAGATTATCCGGAAACTCGTGCCGGGCCAGGGTTAATTCCTTGATGGCCAATTCCGGACGCCCCATCAACTGGTAATAGTGGGCATTGGACAACAACCGGGAGACTTCCCCGGCGGCGGGTCGGATGGTGGCTGGAAAAGTCCCGGCCAGGCGGCTGGAGCCCGCCCCCGGAAGGGTGCAGCCCAGGATGCCTAATGAGGCGCCGGCCCAGAGGACGAGCACCAAAAGACCGGCCACCGCCAAGCGGCACAAGCTCATGCCGGAACTCCCCCGCGCCGCGGCGCCTCCTCCACCTCCGGCCCGGCGCTCCCGGGTTCCCGGCGCGGCAGCGGCTGCATGCCTTCCCCCTTGAACCGTTTCGGTCGCCATGGTGTGGTCCTTTTCCCCGCGGCAGTGCCCCGGCAATGCCGCAAGCATGGTTTATTGGGATAACAACTTCATCTCCAAGGCCTTCTTTTCTTCGGCCTTGAAGGACTTATCGTATTTTTCCAGTTCGTTGACCGCGGCCTGGGGCGGCAGCCCCACGGCCGGCGTAGGCGTCAGGCCCGCCCGGGGATTCACCAACTGCTGGGCGATGTTGTTGCGCACCGAATTGCCGTAATCCAACTCCAGGGCGCTGGGTCCATAGCACCCCGCCAGTCCCAGCCCAAGCAGCAGCACCGGCAGGAGGCGCCGCCCGACCCGGAGGATATCCTTATCCTGGTTTTCCATGCTTCCTCCCCCAAGCCCCGGACTAATTGACGGACTGGCGGCCAAACCCCGGCGGCAAGGCCGGTAAGTCCGGCAACGGGGCCGCGGCGGGCGCCGTCTTGACCGGCGGCTTCTGCCGGCCCTGATCCAGCCCCAGGAGATACACGTCCACGTCGCTGGGCTCGATATACTTATCGGTGGGCAGCCGGGCCTTCCCCTGGGTCATGGGCTTCACCAGGTGCGGCGTCACCAGGGCCACCAGCTCGGTTTCGTTCTTCTGGAAGTTGGTGGAGCGGAACAGCACCCCCAGCACCGGGATATCCCCCAGCACCGGGAACTTGTTGATGACGTTCCGGGAGATATCCGACAGCAGCCCGGCAATGGCGAAGGTCTGCCCGTCCCGCACTTCCACGTGGGTGTCCATCTCCCGGGTGCGCAGACCCGGCACCACGAAATTGGAGATGGTCACGGTGGACAGGGTGAAGTCCAGTTCGCTGACGATGGGATGCACCTTCACCGCGATCTTGCCGTCATCCAGGACGGTGGGGGTGAATTCCAGTTGCACCCCGAATTTCTTGAATTCGATGGTAATGGTGGCGGCCCCGCCGATGCCGCTCTGGGGCACCGGGATGGGGAACTCGCCCCCGGCCAGGAAGGATGCCTTCTGGCCGCTGGTGGTCACCAGGTTGGGCTCGGCCAGCACCCGCCCCAGGTTGTTCTGCTTCAGGAGGTCCATGAACACGGTCCACAGGGTGCCGGCCGCGGTCCAGCCCCCCAGGGCGGTGAGATTCGGCGCCAGGGTCTGGGTGAAGGTGGTGCCCGGCGCGGTGGGGGTGCCGCCGAAGGTGCGCGCCAGGTTGGTGACCGCGGCCAGGGCGTTGATCTGATTCACCCCGAAGTTCCCCCCGGGGGCCACGGCGTTGAAGTTGACCCCGATGCGTTCGGCCACCAGGCGGTTAATCTCCGCCACCCGCACCTCCAGCATCACCTGCTGCACCCCGCCCACGTGCATCAGGTTCACCACCTTTTCCTTCTTGCCCCCGGCATAAGGCGTGGCCAGGGAGATGGCGGTGTTTTGGGCCACCGGCCCCGAGACCTCGCCGGACAGGACGATGGCGTCCCCGGCGGCCTCGGCCCCGATCTTCTCCTTGGGCAGGATCTGATGGAGTTTTTCCTTGAGCAGGGTCAGGTCGGCCTCCACCGTCACGGTGGCCGAGGTAAAGCGCGATTTGCCCCACATGGTGATGTTGGTAACCCCGGGGGCCAGGCCGTTGACATAGATCTCCCGTTCCGAAATCAGAATGAGGTCGGCAATGTCCGGGTCGGCCACCGAGATGCGGCTGAGAGCAAAGGGGGTGCGCAGCACCTTGGACTGCCCGACCTTGAGGCGCAACACCTGGCTGATTTCCTGGTGCTTCACCCGATCCAGCAACTCAGCCCCTGAGGCCGGCACCCCGCCCCCAAGGCCGAGGATGATCGGGCCCCAAAGCCATATCAGTATCAGCGCTGGCCGCAGCAAGCCGGCACCCCTCCCTGATTCACCAACTCAAAACATGCTTTGCAGTCTAAAAAAAGTCAAAAACAACATGAATTTGTTTAATACTTTAGTATTTATCGCACCTTTGTCAACTCTTTTTTGGCGACCTGCAATGCGCAACAATCACCATCTGAGATTGTTGAAAAAATTCATCAGTGTTGCCATGGAGTTTATGAATGCCACGCCCTATCAGATGTTGCATGCGGCCAAGATGGCAGCTTCTCCTCGGGTCCTTTTGTGCCCGGCATGGAATAATGACCCGGGTGGCAACTTGGCATCACCGCCCCCCTCATAGCAAGAAATTCCGCCACGCGATGGTAACGAGACCAGGGAAACCAATCCCGGGTGCAAGGGTCAATATTATGGAAAACGTTCTAACCCGAAAACACTATTCAGCATATCAGGAAAAAAACTTTTGCCGATATTGAACCCCCCAGGTTCGCGCCAGCCCTGCCCTGGGGCCGGGAACCGCAGGGTTCAAGGCGTCAGGGGCCGAGGTTGGCCTGCCGGCCTTACTGCCCCGGTATCCGGCACATTAATTGCAAAATCATGTTGCGGGCTTGCCGCCACAAGTAACAATCATTGTCCTTCGGCCTGGCTGGGCGGCAGCGCATCCCGGAGGAACCGCGCCGGCTTTAATCCCCGTCAAGGGGGCCGGAACTCTGGGCCTGGTTAACTACAACCTGTTTCAACACCTCATGTTTCACAAAACGGTCATTCTGAGCGCAGCGAAGAATCTCGTGTTTTTAAATACTTGAGACCCTTCGCTTCGCTCAGGGTGACAAAAAATTAGGTTTTGAAATGGCTTCTAGACCAAGCCGCGCTTCAGGTCAGAGGGTCCCGCTATGCGGCCCCCGGGAAGCGGTGGCAGCCCCGTGCCCTGGCCGTCAAACCCCGGCCGTCATGTTCCAGGAAGCGAGCATCGGTTCAGGGTTCCGCACCCGGTTGGCCCGTATGATAATAATATCGGTATGCTGGCCATAATTTCTTAATTTTTTGATAAATTTTGCTTCCTAAGGGCGACGGCGCGGGGCCAAAGTCCTGGACGATCGAAAAAAGTTGTATTATATTATAATTTTATTCAAAGGATTATGATAGTTATGCATCGCCTCCAGGCCGCCCTCATCCTCGGAATAGCCGGGATCCTGCTGGCTCTCTGGTGCGCCCCGCTCGCCGAGCGCCGCCCGGAACGGGCGGGCGGCCGCGTGGCCGGCGAGCCGGCAGCCTCCGTGACCGCAGTGCTCCAGGGCGCTTTGGTTCCCGCGGTTGACCTGCCGGCCGCCCCCCCGCCCCCGGACGGGCCCAACCCTGGAGAGCTGTCCCCGGCAGCGGACGCCGGGACCGGTTGGCGCCCCCGGTTGCCGGCCCAGGTTGCCAACCTGATCAAGCGTCAGCATCTGGAAAAAGTGATCGAAAAATACGCCCGGCAGTATGGCGTGGATGAAGATTTGGTGTGGGCGGTCATGCGGCAGGAGTCCGGCTTTAATCCCCAGGCGGTCTCCCCCAAGGGCGCCATGGGGCTGATGCAGCTCATGCCGGGGACCGCGGCCCTGATGGGAGTCTCGGATCCTTTCGATGTGGAGCAAAACATCGAGGGGGGGATCAAATATCTGGAACAATGTCTCAACCGGTTTGATCAGAATGTGGTCCTGGCCCTGGCGGCTTATAACGCCGGGCCGGGCAATGTCGCCAAATATCAAGGGTGCCCGCCGTTTCCGGAGACGCGGCATTATGTGGCGAGCATCCTGGCGGCCTACGCGGGGGAGTCGATTCGGCCGGAGCTGAGTCTTTTCAAGCTGCCCGCCGACCTGGACGCGGCTGCCTCCGAGCCCGCCGGCCCGGCGGGACTCCCCTGGCGGATTCCCCTCCCCCGCTGGAAAGTGGTGACCCCGAGATGCCATCTCGGTTCTCCCCAGTGGAAAGTGACGCTGCGCCCCTTCTGAACCGGGAGCGGCAATCTCCCGGTGGCCGCGACGCGTCGGGGGCTCCCGGCCTGGGGCCGCTGTAAATTTATGCAGGTTTATGCTATGACAAATACTAATTTCACAAAGGCTAGAGAAATCATGAAAACTAAAGGCGTTTCCCGATGGCAGATCGGGGTCTGGTTGATGATCCTGTTGGTAGTTGGTTCTCTGTGCGCCTGCAGCAGCATGGAGGAAAAACGGGATAAGTTCATGAATTCCGGGAAAGATTTTTACCAGAAGGGCGACTACGTCCGGGCGCGCTTGCAGTTTCAGAATGCCCTGCAGATTGACCCCAAATTTGCAGCAGCCTTATTGTGGCAGGCCAAGACCGACTTGAACCTGAAAAACCCCCGGGGGGCCTTTGGGGCCTTGAACCGCGCCGTGGATCTCGATCCCCATCTCACCGAGGCGCAAATCCTGTTGGGGGAGATTTTCCTGGTGGCCAAACAACTGGACAAGTCCCAGGAAAAGACGGATATTGCCCTCAAGCAGGACCCCAAAAATATTGAGGCCTTGATGTTGTCCGCGTCGCTAGCCGTGGCCCAGGGACAACCGAAGCGCGCCCTGGAGACCGTGGTGGAAGTCCGCCGGCTCAATCCCCAAAAGATCTCGGCCTATCTCCTGGCGTCCGCCATTCTCATGCGGGAGAAGAAACCGGACGAAGCCGCCGCCATCTTGGAGGAGGGGATCAAGGCCAATCCCAAGTCTTTGAACCTCTACATCGCCAGGTCCGGCCTGGCGGACAGTCAACAGCAGTTCGAGACCGGGGAAAGCTTCCTGCTCAAAGCCATCGA
>Ga0233423_10001779_pt1 | contig 10657 bp, 5 predicted proteins | sample Watercolumn_Mata_FD_180713 | JGI IMG/M metagenome (GOLD analysis project Ga0233423, IMG submission 180713) | Freshwater microbial communities from Lake Matano, South Sulawesi, Indonesia - Watercolumn_Matano_2014_112_MG | ecosystem: Environmental > Aquatic > Freshwater > Lake | place: Indonesia... | reverse complement strand
GACCTTTTCCCCATGTACCCGGTTGTGGTTTTGGTCGACGATGGCCACGACCCGCCCGACGACCTCCCCGTCCCGGCGGGCGAGGAAAACCTCCCGCTCGGCGTGCTCGAAGAACGGGTTTCGCCGGACGTCGAGGCGCTCGTTGACGTCCGCGTCAAGGGGCGAGACCCATTGCGGGTCGTTCCGGTAGAGTCGGTGAGGGAAACGGAGGAAGGCCCTCATCTCGGACCGGGTTCGGACGGGGAGGATGGATATCGGGCTCACGGCGCTTTCTCAGGGGCCGTATTGTAGCAAATCGCCCCGGCTTTTGGAAATGAGCCGAAGCCCGAGGACCGGAGGCCGGGGCTAAGTTGCGGCCGGGAAGAAGTTGTGTTAATACATCGAACCAGGAGGCCGTCATGCCCGAAGCCCGACGCTATCCAGAAGTCCCCGCCGAAAAGCTCCGGCCCCGGTTCGACCCCGCCGCCGTGCCCTACGAGTCGAGCGAGGCCTGCCCCTCTTGCGAAGACATCATCGGCCAGGACCGGGCCATGAATGCCCTCCAGACCGGGCTCGACATCAAGAGCGTCGGCTACAACATCTTCATCACCGGGATGCTCGGGACGGGACGGACGACGTCGATCAAGCAGCTGCTCGAGCGCCTGGAGAAGAGCGGCCGTCCCCCGGACGACCTTCTCTACGTCAATAATTTCCGCAACCCCGACGAGCCGACCCTCCTCCGCCTCCGGGCCGGACAGGGACGGGCGTTCGGGACGGCCATGGACGGCCTCGTCGAAAAGCTCAAGCACAACATCCCCGACCTGCTGAAGAGCTCCTACTACACCGAAGGGCGGGACGCGATCGTCGAAAGCCAACAGCGGAAGCAGAAGGACGTCCTCCAGGCGTTCGAGGAGCAAGTGGCCAAGGAAGGGTTCGCCGTAATCCAGGTCCAAATGGGCCTCTTCGTCAAACCCGACCTCCTCCCGGTCATCGAGGACCAGCCCCTCCCCTTCCCGAAGATCGAGCAGCTCGTCCGGGAGAAGAAGTTCCCCGAGGAAGCCCTGGCCGCATTGAGAGCCAAATACGAGACCCTGGCCGGAAAGCTCGAGGACGTCTTCGGCCGGCTGCGGGACATCGAGGAGGAAACCCGGGGGCTCCTCAAGGCCTGGGACAGCGAAGCCTTGACCCCGGTCATCCGGACCGCGGTGGCCGACATCAAGGCCAAATTCCCCGACCCGGCCGTCGAGGCCTACCTGTCCGACGTCGAGACGAGCCTCATCGGCAACATCGAGCTGTTCAAGAACCAGAAGAAGGAGGAGGACAAGCCGGAGACGGGCGGCGACCCGTTCCTTCCCTACAAGACGAACCTCCTGGTCGACAACGCCGAGCTCAACCAGGCCCCCGTGGTCATGGAGACCAACCCCAACTACATCAACCTGTTCGGCTCGATCGAGTCCACGGTCGGCCGCTTCGGGGCCTGGATGACGAACTTCACTCAGGTCAAGGCCGGGTCGTTCCTCAAAGCCAACGGCGGCTACCTCGTCCTCAACGCCCTGGACGCCCTCCTCGAGCCGGGCGTCTGGCCGACCCTCAAACGGACCCTCCGCAACCAGGTCTTTGAGATCCAGAACTACGCCTCGCTCTTCCTCATTTCGACCAAAAGCCTCAAGCCGCAACCCGTCAAGGTCGACGTCAAGGTCGTCATGATCGGCGACGAGGAGATCTACAACCTCCTCTTCTATATGGACGACGAGTTCAAGAAGATCTTCAAAATCAAGGCCGAGTTCGACTCCGAGATGCCCAAGAACGACGACGCGGTCAAGGATTACGTCCGGTTCATCAAGAAGATTTGCGCCGAGGACAACCTCCGGCCCTTCGACCGCTTCGGGATCGCCGCCCTGGTCGATTACGGGACCCGGTTGGCCGGCCGCCACCGCAAGCTCTCGACCCGGTTCCATCACCTCTCCGACGTCATCCGGGAGTCCTCCTATTGGGCTTGCAAGGAGGGACAGCCGACCGTGGGCGCCTCCCACGTCGACCAGGCCGTCCGGGAGCGGTTCGAGCGGGTCAGCCTCATCGAGGACAAAATCCAGGAGATGATCGACGAGGGGACGATCATGATCGACACGGCCGGCCGCGTCGTCGGCCAAGTCAACGGCCTGGCCGTCTACAGCATGGGCCAGTTCGCCTTCGGGAAGCCCAGCCGGATCACGGCCCGGACCTCCGTCGGCCGGGCCGGAGTCATCAACATCGAGCGCGAGGCCGACCTGAGCGGCCAGACGCACAACAAGGGCGTCCTGATCCTGGGCGGTTATCTCCGGGGAAAATACGCGGCCGACAAGCCGTTCGCCCTCTCGGCCAGCATCGCCTTCGAGCAGAGCTATTCCGGAGTCGACGGCGACAGCGCGTCTTCGACCGAAGTCTACGCCATTCTCTCCAGCCTGTCCGGCCTCCCCCTCCGGCAGGACCTGGCCGTCACCGGGTCGCTCAACCAGAAGGGCGAGATCCAGCCCATCGGCGGGGTCAACGAGAAGGTCGAGGGGTTCTTCGACGTCTGCCAGGCCAAGGGGCTGACCGGAACCCAGGGCGTGCTCATCCCCCACCAGAACGTCCAGAACCTCATGCTCCGGCAGGACGTCGTCGACGCGGCGGCGGCCGGCCGATTCCACGTCTATCCCGTCACCACGGTCGACGAGGGAATCGAAATTCTCACCGGAGTGCCCGCCGGACGAAAAAAGGACGACGGGACCTGGGAGGAGGGGACGGTCCATGGCCTCGTCGACCGGGAGCTCGTCCGACTGGCCAAGGCGGTGAAGGATTTCGCCGAGGAAAAAAGCGCCAAGAAGGACTGACTCCGGAGAAAGGAGTCCAAGATGAATTCCAAGCGCCGGCCTGGGTGGATTGTTCTTTCGCTGGCCGTTTTCGCCGTTGGCTCGACCCCCCTTGCCGCGGCCGTCCGTCTCCCCAACGTCCTCGGCGACCAGATGGTCCTCCAACGGGATAAGCCCGTCAAAATCTGGGGCTGGGCCGCCCCGGGGGAGCCGGTGACCGTGACCCTGGCCGGCCGGGAAGCCAAGACGGCGGCCTCGGCGGACGGCCGATGGGAGGTCTCGCTTCCGGCTTTCGCCTCGAGCGCGGCTCCGCTCGAGCTGGTAGTCCGGGGGGCGAGCGGCCCGCCGGTCACGGTCAAGGACATCCTCGTCGGAGAAGTCTGGGTCGCCTCGGGACAATCGAACATGGAGTGGGCCCTTTCCCAAACCTTGAGCCCGACGCCCGAAATCCTCCGGGCGAATCATCCGGGCCTTCGACTCTTCCGCGTCCCCCGCCGGACTTCGGAACGGCCCCAGGAGGACGTCGAGGCCAAATGGACCCCTTGCACACCCGAGTTCGCGGGTCCGTTCTCGGCCGTGGCCTATTACTTCGGCCTCGAGCTCCACCAAAAGCTGGGCGTCCCGGTCGGACTCATCGAGTCGGCCTGGGGGGGGACGATGATCGAGCCCTGGACGCCGCCGGCGGGGTTCGCCGCGGTCCCCGAGCTGGCCTTCATTCTCGACGGCCTGAAGGCGAAATCATCGGACTTTCGCTCCTCGCTCCAAGCCGCCCTGCCGAAGTGGGAAGATTGGATTCTCTCCGTCCGGAAATCCCTGGCCGAGAACACCGCCCTGCCGGTCAAGCCCGACCTCCCCCCCTCGCCCTTTGACAACCCCCAGACTCCCCTGGCCCTCTACCATGGGATGATCCATCCCCTCATCAACTTCGCCGTCCGGGGCGCGATCTGGTACCAAGGCGAGGCCAACCGGAACGACGGTCTTCTCTACGAAAAGAAAATGGAAGCCCTCATCCGCGGATGGCGGGCCGTCTGGAAGGACGACGGCCTTCCCTTCTATTATGTCCAGATCGCCCCATTCAACTACGCCTATGACCGGGAGCTCGCGGGCGGCGTTCCCGATTTCCTCCGGCTCCCCCTCCTCTGGGAGGCCCAGACGAACGTCCTCAGGATTCCGCAGACCGGCCTGGCCGTAGTCAACGACATCGCCGACCTGGCCGACATCCATCCCCGGAATAAGCGGGACGTGGGCCTCCGGCTGGCCTTATGGGCCCGGGCGAAGACGTACGGAGAAAAGGACCTCGTTTTTTCGGGCCCCCTCTTCAAATCCGCGGCCTTCGAGGGAGGCCGGGCGGTCGTCTCGTTCGACCACGTCGGCGGCGGCCTGACCGCCAACGACGGCCAGCCGCTTCGCTGGTTCGAGCTGGCCGGGGAAGACCGGGTCTTTTACAAGGCCTCGGCGAAGGTCGAAGGCGACCGGGTGGCCGTCTCCAGTCCGAACGTTCCGACGCCGAAGGCCGTCCGCTTTGGCTGGCACCAACTGGCCGTCCCGAACCTGGCCAACAAGGAAGGCCTGCCGGCCTCGCCCTTCCGGACCGACCGCTGGTGACGGCCGCCTATTCGAGAATCAGGACCCAGCCCTTGGTCGGCTCGAAGGGGATCGGGTCGGTCGGGGCGAACGTCGTCGGGAACTGGACGCCGGGAATGGCCGGGGCGCGGAGCCTGGCCTTGGCCGGGTCGATCCCCAACGCTTTCCAGTCGACCTGGAGGCGGGCCATCGTCGGTCCCTTGGCCCAACTGGCCAGCGAGACGAGCGCCCGGCCGTTCTTTTTATAAACCGTAGCCAGGACTTCGGGACTATCGGTCCTGACCGGGCAGCGGTCGGACCAGTAGCCGACCATCTCGCTCTCCCCCATCCCGAACTCGTCCCAGACCTTCCAGATGTCGGCCGGATTCCCGCCCGACCAGGGCAGGCGGTTGGTCATCCCGAAGACCATCCCCCGCCAGGGATTTCCGCCGTTCTGGAGCATCTCCCCCATCAGCCCGAACGGGATCCCGGAGATCTCGACGAGCCAGAAATCGGGCGGAAGGCCATCGTAGTCGAAGTATTCGCCGAACCAGAGACGGTCGATGTACGGGAAGTGCTCGAGGTAGAGGTTGGCGCTCGAGGCGAAGCCGTCGCGGGGGTTGTATTGATTGGCCGAGTGGAGGTCGATGAGCGGGGCCGGACGGTTCCGCGCCAGGACCTTGCGGACCCGTTTCATCGTCGTCCGGTCGAAGGCCACATCGTCGATGTACAGGCCGTCGATCCCGACGTTCTTGGCCAGCCAGCTCAGCCCCTCGATGTAATAGTTGTGCCAGCGGGACATCCCGCTGTTGATGACCGCCGCGTCTTGAAGGTCGGGCACGAACCAGGCGGCGATGTAATCGCCCCCGAGATGCTCCTGGAGCCAGGACCAGCCCCCCCCGGGGCCGGAGGAAAAGATCTCCGACCCCAGGCTCCGGAGGGCGAAAAGCTCGGGGGCCCGGTTCGAGAGTTCTCGGATGGTGTTGTAGATTTTAACCCGCAGCCCGCGCCGGTGGGCCTCGTCGATGTAGGCCTTCATCTCGGCGACCCGGAGAAAGGGGTAGTTGATGTAGGGGTTTATGGCGTTGGCATGGTGGATGTTGAGGGTGTTGGCCCCGGTGGCTGCGGCCTCGTCCAGGGGCTTGTAAGCGTGGAAATAGCGGGTCTCCCAGTGGGCCTTCGGGTCGATGAGCTTGAACGGGGTCAGGAGGAGGGTGAAGTTGAAATGGAGGTCTTCGCCGGGACGAAGCGTCCGGGCGCCGCTCGAGGCCGTGAGGAGGACCGCCCCGTCCCGGACCTCCTTGACCGTCACCCCGCCTTTCCCCCCGTTGTGCCAGGACGGGGGAAGGTTGAGCGGCTTGGAGAGATAGAAATTCGTGTTCAAAGGGCGGCTGTAATTTTCGGCTCGGAGCCCGACCTGGAGGCCGACGTTGACGTCGCCGACCCAGAGAGCGTCCTGGTTCTTCGTCTGGTCCCAGGTCCAGGCGAATTCCTCCGGCCGGAAGCCGCCCTTGAACCCAAGGCCCATCATGTAGCGGGCGGCCTCGCGGAGGATGGGAATTTCGAGCCTGATGTCCCGGACGGTCAGGGACTCGGAGGCCGACAGCCGGACTTGGAATTCGCAGAAGCCGTCCATTTCCATCCGTCCCCGGCCGTCCACGAGGACGGGCCCCGCGGTTTCGAGAAACGTCCAATTCACCCACCCGGGCTTCGGGGCCTCAAAGGTCGGGCCCGACGCAGGCCGGGGAAGGATTTTGCCGTCCGCGTCCTCGATGACCAGGGCGAACGGTCCGGCGAGCAAGTCGCGTCCTGAGGCCACGAAGCGGGTGTTTTCGGGGGAAAAAAAGCTCTGGATCCGCTCCGGAAGCCCGTTCGGGCCCAGGGTGACGGCCCGGCCGAGACAGGAAACCTTCCGGCCCTGGACCTCCACCGGGACGAACGGGGCGACGACCTCTTCGTCCTGGGCCAGGGTCGAATCCAGCCAGCGCAGCCGGGACATCCGGCCCGGGTTCGAGTCGCCGCCGTCCTCGAGCACATCGGAGGTGACCTCCAAGGACAGCCGGACGGACCGGCCGGGAAGACCGTGGGGCGTCACCATGACCATCCCCTCGTATCTGCCCGGGACGGCGCCGGGCGGGACTTGGACTCCGCACCACAGAGGCTGGACTTTGCCCCGGCCGACCGAGACTTTCTGTCGGAGAGGCCGGCCGTCCCAGCCCGTTCCTCCGGTTTGGAGACAGCGGAAGGCCGACGAGGGGATCGTCCCTTCCGGGCCCTTCAGGTCGGCAAAGGCGACAGCCAGGTCTTCGAGGCCGGACCGGCAAGCCCAGACGCCCACTTGAAAGGCATAGAATTCTCCCCGGGCCGCCCGCCCCTCGAACTTCCGCTCGGGGCCCGAGCGGACCCAGCGCCAGGGCAGGTCGCCGGCCATCCGGACCGAGAACGCCCGGTCCTCGGGGAAGAGGAGGAACGGGGCGCCGGGCGCGCCGGCCAAGAGGGCGTCCGTCTCTTCGGCCGTGGCGATGACCTCCATCGGCCAGAAAGAGCTGAACTCATCGACGGACTCGAAGGCGATGACCGTCCCCTCGGGGACGGCCCGGAAGTCTTTTCCGAGCCAAGCCGGGTCGGCGGTCGGCTCGGGCTCGAGGTAGCGGGCATTCGGATAATTCCGGCTCCCCGCCAACCGGTAGGGCAGGAAATAAATATAGTAATGGCCCGGACCGGCCGCGGGTTCGAAGGCGACCTCTCCGAACTCGCGGTTGATCGTCAGGGGAACGACGTTCCGGACCCGGGCGGCCGTCTCGGCCGCAAAGACGAGGAGCCCCTTCTTCTCCGGGTCAAGGTCGCGGCGGCGCCAGGGAATGCGGACCTTGACGGCCTCGGCCTTGGTTTCGACCCGGACGACCGCCCGGTGGTTCCCCAGCATCTTGGCCTCCCAAGAGCCAGTCCGGTAGGGGATGTCCTGGGCGACGGCGGAGAGGACGAGGACGGCGCAGCCGGAGACGACTCCCGTGAAAACCCGGCTTGTCCAACGGCTCTTGGGCATGGAAAAATTCCTTTCCGGACCTCAATCCCCCACCAGGAGGATTTCCGCGATCGACCAATGGCGGGCTTCGTGGGGGGCGAGAAGACGAAACCGCAGATAGCGGGCCCGTCCCGGGGAGAGAGAGGCCAAGACTTTGTACTGGCTGAAATCCTCGACCATCTCTCGCCGGAGCGGGGGAAAATAATCGACCCCCCGGTCGAGCGTCGTCCAGGCCGACCCGTCGGCCGAGGCCTCGACGACAAAGTTTCGGGGATAGTCCAACGGTTGGTCTTCGAGGAGGAACTCGACCCGGGAGAAGGATTCGAGCTGTCCGAGGTCGAGGTGGAAGAAGTCGCCTTCCTGCTGGGGATAGCCCGTCGACCAGAAGGTCTTCGGGTCGCCGTCGAAGGCCCGGCCGACCCGGGGCGCGTTCTTGCTCGCCTGGGCTTTCCAGAGGGCCCGGTTCCCGACCGGCCGGCCGCCCGACGGGAGAGAGGGCCCGGGATGGCCGGCCCGCCAGGGAAGGAGGCGGTAGAGATAATCGCCGTTCCTTTCCTCGACCAGTTCGGCCCGCTCTGAAAATTCGGCCAGGCGGGAGACCGAGGCCCGGCCCTTATCGGGCCGGAATTCGCGGGTGTGGACGAGGACGTATTCCACCCCCAGATTCTCGAGAAGGTCCAAGGTCCAGCGGTCCGGGAACTTCTCCATGGCTTCGCGGACGACCCGGTAAGCCGGCGGAGAATACCCGCTGTATCCGTTGACGAGCTTTCTCCAATGGAAGGTCGAGCGGTAGGTCGGAATCGCTTCGTGGTATTCCTCTGCGTCCCGGGCGGGCATCGGCAGCTCGATGAGCACCGCTCCGGGCGGGAGGGCCCGGACGGCCAGATAGATGGAAGGGAGGGTCTTCCCGGTTTCTACTTTGACAAGGGGGATCGGAACGGCCGCGAAATCGACCAGGACGGCAAGACATAGCCCGGCCGTGAGGAACGTCCTTCTCCGGCCCGGCCCGACCCGGCCGTGCCAGGCGGCCAGGGCGGCGGCACTCGACAGGGCCAAGCCGAGCATGACCAGGACGACAAACCGCCCGGGGACGCGGAGTCCTTTAAACCCGGGAATCCAATTGTAGAGAAACGCGTACGGCCCGGCGATGACCTCGCGGCCGAGGACCCGGATGACGGGCCCGAAGGCCAGAAGCCAGGACGCGACGGTCAATCCCGCGTAAAACCTCTGGGCAGGCTCTAAAGACCGGAGAAAGCGCGCCGCCCGCCGGCGGAGCGTCCGGTCGGCGAGCCAACGGACCACGAGAGAAACGAGAAGGACCAGGAAAGGCTTTTTCAGGTTGTGGGCCGAGACCGTCGTTATCCCCAGGTCCAGGGAAAATCCTCCGGTAAGGCCGACGGCCAGGATGAAAAGAAAAAAGCCGACGTTCGCCCCATCCCACCACCGAAATCCTCGCGGCCGTCGCCCCGGGGAATCGGGGTCGGCGGTCCGGCGAACGTCCGTCCGCTTCCAGACGATTCCGAGGACGGTCAGGACGACCGGGACGATTCCCAGATAGAGCTGGGTTTCTTGGTTTCCGAGCGTCCCGGTCAACCGCCCCCAAACCACGCTCCAGGGCGCGGAGGCGAGGAAATGCTGAAGCTCGGCCGAGAACTGCTTGATTTCCCACAGCGGCCGTTCGAAGAGCATCCGCCCGTGGACGGCGAGATATCCGTAAAGATAGGGGCCGAGGACGGCTCCGATGAGGGCGGCCAGGCCCGCCGTCCGGGCCCAAAAGCCGGCCCGACGCCAGGCGCCCGTCCTGACGGCCGAGACGAGGAAGAGAAGACCGGCGGCGAATCCCAGGTATTCGCCGTAGTAAGCGCAGGTGAGGAGCTGAAGGGTGAAGAACAGCCCGACCCCGAAGGCGTTCCCCCAGGTCGGTTTCTCGAAGAAGCGGTGGATGAACAGGAAGCAGAGGGGGATCCAGCCGAAGGAGATGATTTCGAGGTGGCTGATGTGGGCCAGGTTGTAAGGGAAAAAGGCGAAGATGAGGGCGGCCAGGAAAGCCCCCGGGCGGGAGCGGACGAGATGCTTAGCCAGGAGATACATCCCCAGGCCGCGGACGAAAAAGGAGAGGATGAAGAGGAGGTTGTAGGCCAGGATGGGATTCCCGGACAGGGCCCGCCACGGGGCGCCCAGCAAGGCCAGCCCGACGACCGTGTCGGCATAGAACAGCGTCCCCCGATGGGGAAAAAAAATGTTGGCCTGGGCGAACTCCGCCGGCCCGGAGGACAGGGCTTTGAGGTCCCAGGACATCGCCCAGACATTGTACAGAGGGTCGTAGGGGTCGTGGCCGACGTGGTCGCCGAGATGGAGGACGAGCGGCCAGGTCAGGACGACGGAGAGGAGGGCCAGGGCGACGATGACCTGGACGTCCCCTTTCCTCCCGGCCACGGCCCTACCCTTTCTCCGACGGCAGCCCGACGAGCCGGCGCAACCGGTCGACCTCTCGAGGAGTGAGAGGCCGACACGCCCCGGCCGGAAGGTGGGACAGGGACAGCCCGCCGAAACTCACCCGCTTGAGTTCGACGACGTCGTGGCCGAGAGAGGCCAGCATCCTCCGGACTTCCCTCTTCCGTCCCTCGTGGATTTCGATTTGAAGGAGGCTCGTCTTCGGGCTTCGCTCGAAAACATCCACCTTGGCGGGGGCCGTCCGTCCTCCCTCGATAGCCACCCCGCGGGCCAGCTTGGCCGCTTCGGCCTCGGTGAGCTCCCCCCGGACCCTGACGACGTAACGCTTGAGAACCTCAAACCGGGGATGAGTGAGCCGGTAGGCCATCTCCCCATCGTTGGTCAGGAGAAGGAGGCCTTCGCTGTCCTTGTCCAGCCGGCCGACGGGAAAGACCCCGGCCGGCAGGCCGGGGATGAGGTCCCGGACCGTCCGCCGCCCGAAGGGATCGTCGAGGGTGACGAGATATCCGGGAGGCTTGTGGAGCATGAGGGTCACCCGGCCCCGGCCCCTGACCCGGACTCCCCGCCCGTCGACGGTCACCTTGTCCCGGATGTCGTCGACCTTGGCCCCAAGGTCGTCGACGACCCGGCCGTTGACCGCCACTCGCCCCTGGACGATCAGGCCGTCGGCTTTCCGCCGGGAGGCGAGGCCGCCCTGGGCGAGGAATTTATTGAGGCGGACGAGCATTAAAAGTAAATGTGGATTCCCGCCGTGAACGTGAAATCGCCGAACGCGACCCGGAAGTCGTCGAAGTCGAACTCGGCG
>Ga0233423_10001778_pt1 | contig 10661 bp, 9 predicted proteins | sample Watercolumn_Mata_FD_180713 | JGI IMG/M metagenome (GOLD analysis project Ga0233423, IMG submission 180713) | Freshwater microbial communities from Lake Matano, South Sulawesi, Indonesia - Watercolumn_Matano_2014_112_MG | ecosystem: Environmental > Aquatic > Freshwater > Lake | place: Indonesia... | reverse complement strand
GTTGAGCCATTAATCCGATTGCCAGAATTAAAAGCATTAAAACATATAAGATGATTTTCTTTGACATTATTGACTACTCCTCAAAACTTTATTCTTATCAATTAAAAATCCAATGTTACGCCAAACCGTATCTGACGGGGAGTGGAGTAATTGGCAGGATTATTTGAATATTGATCATAAGTATTTAGGCCAATTATTTTTCCAATCGTTGATTTAAAGAGATATAAATTAGTTCTACCTGTAGTTGCATCAACCCCATATTCATTCTTTGTATCTAGGAGATTATAAATAAGAGCAAAGAGAGTGATATTTGTCGGTCCGATAGAGAATGTTTTTTCAGCGCGCATATCTACATTAAATGTCGAAGGTTTTATACCATTGTTCTCAAACCTTACATCGTTCGACACACGAGTATCTTCGGTGTACGGCCATCCCGAACCATATTGGAATATCAAGCCGACATTCCAACTTCCGGGATCTCCAACAGTAAAAGATAAATTTAACGTCGAACGCTGATCCCAGTTGAGCGGTACTGTTTTCTTATTTGTTTCGATCGGAGGATCGGATTGATTATTATAATAATTTGAGAGCGGATCCGAAGCATTGCCTTGCGCATACTGGAAGGTATAATCGAGCCGTGCACTATAGTAATCTGAGAAACGCTTATCGAATGAAAGTATGAAACCCTTCACATTTCCATAATCACGGTTAATATAGCGCGCATATTTAATGCCTTGATATGTATTAATGATCTCTACACCAAGTAGATTCCGGATATCACGATAATAAACCGTAAACTCCATTCCAACATCTGTAAAGAGTACTTGTTGTAAGCCAAGCTCATAGCTTACTGTTCTTTGAGGCTCTAAATCAGGATTGCCCACTCTCTGAGTAAGTGTTTCTGTTATGACGAAATCCGAGTTATAATAGAGGTTTTCAAATGATGGAATCTGGAAAAAATGGCCGTACGAGAAATGTATAATGCCCTGATCTGTTATAGGGAAAGAAATTCCCAGACGAGGACTAATTTGCATTTTATTAGTCGCAGGTTTCATAAGTCCATAATTTATAAAACTTGTATCCCGCTCCGGATTCCGGAGATCGAATAAATTCGAAGAGTTCGGCGCAAAATAATCTAATCGTACTCCAACATTAATAATCATGATATCGTATTCGATTTTATCCTGAATATAAGCCGAAGCTTCAAATGGAAACTTCTTATAAGCTTGATGATTAGGTGCACCGAGTAAGGGATACCCAATTATAAAAAGCAGTGCATTCGTATTTGTATCTATAACCTCAGTGTTTTGGTTAATCATATTCATATAATGATTGTATATTTCGTGTGTCTTAACCTCAACTCCCAAACTGACTTTATTCTTTGATGTAATTTGTGAAGATAATGACCATTGGCCTATCCACGAGTAAGAATGTCGATCATATCGATCTGCCTGATTACCGCCTGATCTAAATGTATAATTCGAAATCGGATCTCCAACACCCGGTTCTACATACCTGGAATCAACAGTATCTTCATAGAGATATCCTTTATAGTCGAATTTATTCAATGAAAATTTTAACGTTTGATATGTATTCGCCGATGGCGCATGAGTTATTTGAATGCTGTGAACCTGATCTTTCCGGTAATGATTCTGTATTCCATCTGGAGTCCATGCATAAGAATGGTCGTAGTACTTATTCCAGTTATCATCCCAAAAAAGTATGTAACTGAGTTTAAAATTATCGTATGAATAAGTAAGTTTTCCATTAGCCGAATATCGTTTTGTCGGATTCATCGGAACATAAGCGCTATCACCTGACCTGCTGAAAATGTAAATAGACTCTCCGTTTATATCTTTAATCGGCTGATTTTGAGCGTCCTTTAATTCAGTAGGTTTTCTATCCCAAACATTATAGATTCGTCTTCCATATAGATATCCGTTGTCGTAGTAATATCTACCATTGGCATAGAAACTAAAATTGTCTACAAAGGGTATAGGGCCACTCAAATTTCCTTGTATATTTTTTGTTCTAAAACTTGTCAGACTGCTAATATTTTGGAAAGCATCTGGATGGGACGTAACATAATCGCCTGCGTAGCATGATAGGGATCCATGATACTGCCTCGATCCTTCCTGAGTGACAACATTTACTACCCCGGACATTGCCTGTCCATACTCTGCATTAAATGTTCCGCTGATTACTTCCATCTCCCGAATTGTTGAATTATTTATTTCGAGACTCAATTGTCCGTTAAATGGATCAATTGCTGAAATTCCATCGATTAGATAGGAAACTTCGTTCGATCTACCACCACGAAAGTGTCCACCCACGACACCTGCCTGTAAGTTTACCACCTGACCGATATTTTCTGTGGGGATGCGTTTTAGGTCGTCTGAAGAAATAATGACTGAAGATGACGTTAGATCTTTCTGTACAAGAGGACGTTCCGCCTGGATAACCACTTCCTGGCCTTCAATCACCTCAGATTGCATCTTGGCATCGACTCGTGTAGTTAGATCGATTTTCACTACAACATTCGTTACGATCACTCTACGAAAACCGACATAAGTGATGGCGACCGAATATTTTCCCGGTGGAATATTAATGATGGAAAAAAATCCATCAACATCTGTTATTGAACCAAGTGCAGTTTGTTGAACAACTACATTCGCGCCTATCAATGGTTCGTTTGTGCTTGCATCTATTACTCGCCCGGCAATTTTTCCGGTCGTGCCTGCCAACACTAATGAAGGAACCAATAAAAGAGCGAACAGAAATAACGCTGTTAATTCACAATACTTTTTCTTGTCTATTGCCATAAGAAATTTCTTTCACTTCACATGAAATGATGGTTTGTTATTAAAAAATGCGGGGCGTTGTGAACACGCCCCGCAAAGAGGATGCTACTTCAATAGAATCATCTTATTCATCGCAACAAATGAACCTGATTCAAGCCGATAAAAATAAATTCCACTGGAAAGATTATAATCCATAGTATTGAAACTTACAGTATAACTTCCAGCTGCTTGATGCGCTTGAACTAGTGTTGTTATCTCACGGCCAAGCATATCAAATACTTTTATTGAAACCATTCCAGGTTTCTTCAAACTGTAATTGATCTTTGTTGATGGATTGAAGGGATTTGGAAAATTTTGAGAAAGTGTATACTCTCTAGCAATATTGTCCTTCTGTTCTATGACCGAAAGCGGTGTCCACCGGTTGCCAATCCACGTATGCGTCCAGTAAAACATATCACTCCACGAATTATCATTAGTAATGATCGAGTAGCAAAGTATTCCATTCCTCTTATTCGATTCATCTTTATCATTGATGGCAAAATCGATGGGAATTCGCATCCCTTCTACAGGAACACAAACAACGTCGTTTCTACTCGCAAGAGCGCCAGCTAAGCGTCTTAATGGAATTCTTGCTTCTACTACATAACCTGATTCTAATATTTTATCAATCCAGGCGTAATTTGGTGCTCCCGTTGTTCCCCATTTAGCGTAATCCAGAATGGTGCCACCGTTATCGATTCTAATTCTATTTTTGGAAAAACGAAGATGATATTCTGGTTTAGCACCGCCTGAATAACCGCTATGAGATTTTCCTCGCCAATCGTATAATCCTATGAAAATATCTGGACAGTCTTGCTCATAATCATTTGTAGCAGTAGTATCGACAAGTACAATATCGTCATATACATCAAAAGCTACATATAGATAGTCGGCATCGATTGCCACATAGGCTTTTGCTGATAAATCTAAAGAATCTGTAATGGGGAAATTTGGAACTTCATGCGCTGACATTTTCTGTGTATTCAAATCGAACGGACGAATGGAAGCCCATTCACTTAAGTCACCATCTGCAGCAAAGTTAGATGGAACTGTAAGAGAAATAGTTGGGACACCCTTAGCAAGTGTAGTCGTTGGTGATGACGCAAATCCTGGTATACTTTCATTTCCAGCCGCATCTTTACTAACAATTCCATAATAATATGTTACGTTTTGATCCGTGTTTGGTGCACGAAGGTAATGCTCTTGCTGTTGTGAGCCGTAAGGAATATTATACGGTGGAAGATCGCTTACTGTAGAATCGGTGTAATCAATCCAGGCCTTCTCACTATAGTAAATATTATATTTTGAACCTGATTCATCAATAGGATCATCCCAAGTGATAAGATTCCTATAGTCTGCGCCATTTGCTTGTACATTTGACGGTGGATCAGGAGGAATAACATCAAAAACAGGATTCCCTGTCCAGATATTTGTAAAATATATCACCTTGCCTGCTACTCCATTTCCATCCGACATAAGTCCAAATTTATTCACAGCTGTCGTATCAAAATTAGGAGAGCCATCATCAAAAGTCATATTCCCGAGTGCAATTGCAATGTCATGCCATTGATTATCCCGAATTGGATTAAATTTTATACCTCGTTTTCCATTGGCAGATTCAAATTGTGCACGGAGAGTTGGATCTCCACCAGCTTCAGCCTTATATGTAATATGAAGAGAATCTTTTTTCCAGCTTCCGTACATATTTGTTGGTGTTAAATCACTACCCCAGCCTGTCCAGCCACTTCCTTCCACGAATTTAATTGCATTGGTTTTGGGCTTTGGACCTGCTCCTGTTTCTACCGTAAGTGAGCTGTTTCCCCAAGCCCACGAATTGAGTGCTGGAGCTGTGAAATCTTTTCCATTAAATAGAATCACTGGAACAGCACGCGCTCCAAATCTTGTAAAGTCATCAAGCAGAACCTCAAGCGAATCTGTAGGAAGGTTCACACCTGCCGTATATCCAGAAGTAACAAAAGAAATTGTCCATTGATAAATCTTGTTGCGATCAAGCTTTCGATTGTTATAAGTAAATCCTCCCCATGATGTTGGAGCAAGAATAAAACCCGTTCCATCTGGTATATCTGTTCCTGGTTGGTTACGTTCCAGGATAGGTACCCGTAAATTTACCCAATCGGATGTTGCATCAACGATTACTAGATTCTCATAGATATACGATTCTCTTGGATCACTTGCAGTTGGGCGATCGTCAAGTGAAATGCGCATAACCATATATTCTGGATGTGTGGGGGCTTCTAGTACTTTAATCCAAATACTGAGTGAATCACTTAAACTCCAATCCATCGTCGCATTAGCAGTATTTCTATACCCGACATTTGAATACGATCCCCATGGGTGATAGGCACCAATCTTCACATTTACATATAGTGAGCTCGTACCCTCATGTTTATCCGAAGTATTCTGTGTTAGTGTTATCTTACTTAGTCCTCCTTCGACTGAAGAAGTCAGATCTGTTCCAGGATTTGCTGAATCAAAATTATCAATCACTGTCTGTCCCATTGTTACCATTGAACTAACAATGAGAACAAGAATAGAAGAAAGTAACATCCTCATAATTTTATCTCCTTAATTAATGAAGAATGTGAATTGAAATGATTTCTGAAATGTCTTTTTTCATTAGAAAGTAATACTTCCAAATCGGTCGCAATCATCCCCACAACAGGAATGATCTTTTTTCGAGCTAATCTTATGCCATAGCGGAAAATGTGTGATTTTTTCGAATTTTCAATAATCGGTTTTCACCGATTATTAAGGTGATAATGGCTATTATCGTACATAATAATTGCAATTTGTGAATTATAATATTGTGAACGAAAAGACCGTAGTGTGTATATAATAGAGGAGGGTCGAACTAATCCTTAATCCAAGTTCTTTGCACATTCGATGAAAATTCAGTGGAGTTAATCCTAATTTCCTGTTTGCTTCTGCGTCCGATGAAGTATGTAGTCAATTTCTCAAGGTCTCTTGGTTTTGCATTGATACCTTGAGAAGGTCTCTTTGGAATTGTGGATGTAAAAAAGCTGGGAGGGAGTTATCTTGCCCGCCGTCTTTGTGGCGGAACTCCCGACGCTCGCCGGTGAATTAATCTTTCAATCCAAGTTCTCTTACTGCTTTGGAGCTCCTTATGGGCTTGAAGAACAATAACTGTGTGAGCCCTTCTACCGCGTTTTCTCCTTTGCTAACGATAGCTTTCATTGCTTCATCGATATCTCCACCTGCACTAAAAAATAGATCTGCCAACTCTTGCGCGCTGGGTGATGCAGGAAGATTCGCATATTTAAGGTCTAGTGTTGCATTGGTATTAATTGTTTGTTCGGAACTCGCTTGTGTATTAACTGGTGGTGTTGGTATATTGTCCTGTGCATATAGTTGCATCGAAATAAGACACATATATATGTAAAATAATATTCTACCCATTATTCCTTCTGTATGATATTTGGATAATAATTTTGTTTTCTCCTTTTATATTTTTTTCATATACCATTCATCGCATGATAACTATCAATTCTACAATTTCAAAACCATCTCTTTTCTATTATCTCTATTTTCCCGTTTTCTCTTTCCTTGATAATGATGTAATATTCTTTTTCGTCTTTTAACATTGGAACTAACTTATCATTTACTATGGTATGAGGAATAATTTTCGTTGGACCATCTTCTAGATCACCAGTCAATTGAAGAAAATCCAATACGCCATCATTATTAAAATCTCCAATTGAGAAAATACTCCTGTTTCGAGTCCATATTTCATAAAACAAAACATTTTTTTTATCTGTAACATCAATTAATATAAAAAACCTTGTTCGCTGAAAAGAACCAGAATTAAATAAACCCGTTCCACCTGCAATAATGCAATAATAATTTCTATTATTAAAAACAAAGGTATAAACATCTGAAGACCGACCCATATTCAGATCCAAGTAATCTCTTGTTGTGTCATGATATATCGCAATAATATGTTTTGTGTCAAAAACTTGAATCTCATTTCGTGTATTTTTACATATATCAAAGACTAAATATTTTATAGACAACTTTTTTAGTCTAAAATATAAAGTATCATCAGATCTTCCTTCAATTGAAAATTTAATGAAGGGATCTTTGATTATCATAAAATCAATTTGAGTTCTGTTTAATTGATTAAATAACGTATCAAGTTCTTGAGCTTGCAGTGAATTAAAATTTATATGAGATAAGAATAATAAAAATAATGACATTAGAAAATATTTTAACTTCATTTTATTTCCATGCCTTTCCACCAGTTGCAATTAATCGCAACCGAGTATATTTAGAGAACACTGTGCCACCATGTGCAGCAGTAGATTCATAAGTATAGTAAAAGGTTTTACCTCGTTGTTTTATTCGATTCCCCTCCACATCTTCCCAATATTCTTTTTGTTCAACTGCATTGCTTCCTACATTATATATATCATGATTTGGATTAGTAAATAAAAATCCATCTTTCATTTTGTAATGGTTCACCCCCTCCGTTCCGAGATCTGCTCCATCCCAAAAATAAGCACCATTCGAATAATCAGGACCTCCTGTTGCAGCATTGATGGCTCCTTTGATAGCAGTTTTCATTCCAACATCAGATTCTCTTTCATCATTTGATTTCCTATCAAATTGCATATACCTTTCTTTTTCCACAGCCTTAGCAAAATCTCTTGTACTTAGTAATTTGCTTATACTTACATCGTTGTCTTTCGCCTTTCTAACAATAACAGATGATATTCCAGCCATTTCTTTATAAACATTTGTCCATTTAGCTTCTCCATACGATGTTGCGGCAAGTTTTAATAGTTCCTTGTATCCAATACCTAATTTACTTGTACCTCTATTTCCTACAACATTTTTCCAATTAGTATTCTTATAATTATCAGTATTGTTCTTAACATTCTCCTGATTTGTAATATACACCAAATCATCATCCACTCCGTCAGTACCAAAATAATTACCTTCGGATGAATAATAATAAGCCCGACCTGTTGGATCTATATAGATTATTGGATTCCCTCCGCAATATCCAAACGGAGAGTGAGTTTGGCGTGACGGATCAACCGCATAGAACAATCCTACCTCACTATCAAACTCCCTCGCCCGGAAGTTCCATAAGCTTGATGAGCTAAAATCTTTCTCTTGCTCCTGTCCTGTGAATAAATGCTTGATCTCTGCATTACCGAAAGAGTTTGCTATCCATCCATACGGATCATATTCATATCTTGCGATCGGTGTCCCCGATGAGTTCACCACAAGCTTCGCCGATCCAAGATGATCCTTGTGTATGTAATAGTAGGTCCCATTCACCCTTGCAGGTAGAGACAAAGAGATCTGCTAATGCCTGTGCTGTTGGTTGCATAGAGACACTCGATGCCTTTTGTGCTACCTCCATTCCTGTAGGAGGAATACTATATCGAGTTGTGTCTTGGGCAAATAAATTGAAATAAAAACTGATTATAATAATTAGAAAAAGTAAATATTTCATATTTCACCTATTTAGTGTCGCACTTAAAAAAAATAATACAAAAGTTATTACAATATAGATAATTAGTCCTACGTTGCCTTTACTCACTGTTTTGTAATCATATTCTTGGTGAATTACATCATTTTTCTTAATAAATATGGAAATTAAAAAATATCCCGGTAATAGAACAAATAGGAATGCATAAATATATTGAATCCATTTTGAATCCGGTACAACGCTCAAAGCAAATACTTGTATTAGATCCTGTCCAAAGAAACTCATAAAAGTTAGAATATTCATAAATACAATAGATATTATAACCATTACTGCATATAGGTAAGGCATAGTTCTCGTCGAAGCCCCATCTTTGTAGTAATTATATAAGAGATATAAAATAAATTTTACTAGTTTTATCATTTATCACCTTCTCCAATGCATTTTTTGATAATTTTCCGCTTTAAAAAACGGGCGAATTCCAATCGCTAATTGCTCGTTAATTTCATTAGATACTCCAGTTATATCAAGTATACCCCATACAACTTTTACTTGCCAAGTCGTAGATTTTAGACCTAACAATATTCCAGATTCTACAACCTTTAGTCCATTGTCTAAAGTTGTATGGTTTGCAAATTGCCAAGTTGACGTTAAGACGCTTCCAATACCAAAAAAATTTGAAACAAAATTTACTCCAGATCTAGCCAATTGGCAAGATTTATCCGCATAAGGCAAATAACTGTAATAAGAATAAGCTGATGTTGATTATTAGCGAACACTAAAGCGTTTTCAAATTGCCTCGTAGGTTGACTTGCAAGAAGTGCTACTCGTTCCGACACTGTTCTTCTTAGTTGACCTTGGGAGACTATATAATAAAAAAGACCCCATCGTCCTATTCGAATTGATGCTGATCCTTGAGATCCATAATCGTATTGCCGTGTCAGCTCATTTCCAAGTGGCGGTGATTCAGTTATATTAATTTCTACAATCGCTTGATTTATGCCATTGAGAGCTGCATAGTCTGCCTTGACCTGTGCTACAGCAAGCAAGGCACTTTGCCGATGAAGATATTTGATTGTTACAATAGAGAGTATAACAAGAGAAAGAATTGTAACCAGGAAAAGAACCGATGGTAATGCGAATCCTTTTTCTTCGATAATGATGTTATTGATGTTTCGGTTACTTAACACTCTTATAACTTAAAATCATTAAGTTTATTAGATGTATTGGGTAATTATATTGAAACAGTGGTTTGAAAATCACTTTAGGAAAAAACTAATCTTTCAATCCAAGTTCTTTACACATCCGATGAAAATTCGGAGGAGCTAATCCTAATTTTCGCGCTGCTTCTGCATCTGATGAAGTATGCGCTCGGATGTACTCAAAATACTTTTTGCGGAAATACTTTTCCATTTCCCGGAGAGATTGATCCCCTTCTGGGTGAAAATGGATAACGGCTTCAGTTGATTGAAGGTCAGATGAAAGTGGATGTAATGGTAACACTTCTTTCACAACTTCAAGAGAAATCATATTTTCATTACGTAGCAGCAGACGCTGGACGACATTTTTCAGTTCCCGGACATTTCCTGGCCAGGAATACTTTTTAATAAATTCAAACGCACGCTCCTCGGTTTCAGGAGGTTGTTTCCCCATATCAACACTCATCTCACGCATGAAATGTTCCCAGAGAACGAGGATATCTTCAGGTCGATCCTTTAAGGGTGAAATCGATAATGGAACTACATTTAACCGGTAAAAAAGATCTTCCCGAAATCTACCGGCGAGCACTTCGTTTTGAAGTATCTTATTAGATGCTGCAATAATCCGAACATCAACTTTGATCTTCTCTGTCCTTCCAATTTTTTCAATCTCACCACCCTGAAGCACCCTTAATAACTTTACTTGAGCAGGAGCTGGAAGTTCTGAAATTTCGTCAAGGAACAATGTCCCATGATCCGCTACTTCAAAGAGCCCTGGTTTTTGTGAAGTCGCACCAGTGAACGCTCCCTTTTCGTATCCAAATAGTTCGCTCTCAACAAGCTCATCTGGTATCCCGCCACAGTTAACCGCGACAAAGTTTTCTAACTTTCGCTTGCTAGTGTAATGGATATTTGCTGCTACAAGTTCTTTTCCTGTTCCCGATTGCCCTGTGATGACAACGGTTGCATCTGTAGCAGAAAGCTGCTTAATCTGTGCTCGTACTTTTTGGATGTGTTCAGAGATTCCTAAAATTCTCACATTGGATAGCTTATCTTCGACATTACGTAGAAGCTTGCGCTCCGATCGCGATTGCGCCCCCTCAAGAATTTTCCTCTGATAAGCATTAACAATACTGAGGATGAAAT
>Ga0233423_10001777_pt1 | contig 10673 bp, 6 predicted proteins | sample Watercolumn_Mata_FD_180713 | JGI IMG/M metagenome (GOLD analysis project Ga0233423, IMG submission 180713) | Freshwater microbial communities from Lake Matano, South Sulawesi, Indonesia - Watercolumn_Matano_2014_112_MG | ecosystem: Environmental > Aquatic > Freshwater > Lake | place: Indonesia... | reverse complement strand
GTAGTAGTTCTCAGTGATAGGACAATAATCAGCTTTCTTGCCTCCGTTTCCACCCCAACCCCAGTTGGATCCTCCGCCACCACCGGAAAAGCTGCCGTTGCCTCCACCTCCCCCGCTGGCTGCATACCAGTAACCCCTGGTATGTTGGAAAGTATTCAGGAATATACTTTCTCCCCGGTGCCCCGAGCTATCATCATCTGCTTCATGATAAAAAGGCATGGAATCGAGCATTTCACAATTCCCATTATACTCATCCACCCAGGGATTACCTCCATTTAATCCTTTTCCGGTCACATCAATAATTGCATTATTCATTACGATCTTTTTACCTGCCAGCAATGCAAAAACTCCACCGGTACCTGATTCGGGGTCCCATACCTTGCAGGAATATTTCCCGGAAAGCTCAAAGACATCGCCACCGGGAATCTTGATCAGCTGTGCCATCTCCCCGGTTTTCTGCGGTAATAGTTGCTCCCTCAGTGATGAGGTCAGTATAACAGTATTCCCTATAATCCTGTCAATCAGATGGATACTATAAATCCCGGTATTATTAATATTCTGTATGAAACCCCATAACTGGCGGGATACATTTTCATGAGTGAGAATTTCTGCACCCTTCATCTGAATGAAAAGTACCGTGTCCAGCGGAGCAAAAAGGGATCCGTCAGTTACTATTATCGAATCAACATCAGTATTGTCAAGATTGATTACTGAATCAATCCTGGCATATGTATTAAGGATTGTCTGTGCACCAGCCCGGGCATAAATGCTCCCCAGCACTGCCAGGCAAAAAAATATTTTTAATGAAATCCTCAATCTGAAATATTTCGCTCTTTAGGCTTTTAAAATTTAAATATAAAAAACAAGCCCGATATAATGTACAGGTACAGATAATTTTAATCTACTTGCTACTATTGCATAATGGTTCATTTACCCCTGAACCTGTTAATAAATTTTCTTATGTTTTCAGCTGTAACGGCGTGTTTTCTGGTTCCACCTGTACTAAGCAGATATCCGTAAGGTTTGAGCGATTCAACATTAACGAAGACAATCCTGAAAGCTGCCAGAACAGGGACAACTATAAACATCCCGGGTATTCCCCATACCATTCCACCTGCTATGATACCGAGGATAATAATAAATGGATTCAGCTGTACATAGCTGCCAATAATATTGGGAGAAAGAATATTATGTTCTGTGAATTGAATTATAAGAAACACCAGAAGCACCCGCAGCGGTAATTCCGGAGAATCTCCTGTGAGCAGCGCAAAAACAAATGGAAAAGAATAACCTATGATGGTACCAAAGAATGGTATGAAATTGAAAAATGCAGCTATCACACCAAAAACAATGGGATATTTCAGGTCAATCAGCAGGAGACCAAACGAGTTAAGTATGCATAAAATAAATATAACTGAAAAGATACCACCCATATAGCGGGATGTAACTTTTGAAAGTTCTCTCAGAATCCTAATGGTCAACATCCTCTTTTCAGGCTTGACCAGCTTGAGGATAAATTGGGCAAACTTGGTCCTGTAGAACAACAACATGAATATAAAAACAGGAAGAATGCCCATTCTGAACAGGGTTCCGGTGGTAGCTGTAAATGCCTTATTTATAAAATTACTGCCCTGATCAAACATCTGGGCCACTCTCGATCTGACAAATTCCACCAGACTCAGGTTAGAGATACCAAATACTTCACCTATCTGAGATTCTATTATATCAATGTTATGTAACGCCTTTGCCCTGAAAATCGGCATATCCGACATAAACATGCCCAGCCTTTTATAAATTACCAATAAAATTCCTGTAATGATTGAAAACAGTAATATTTCGCTGATCAAAATTGCCAGTATTCTTGGGAAACGGTGCTTTTCAAGGAAATGTGAAACAGGATAAAGCAGGTAGGCAAATAGTATTGCAAGGGCAATAGGATATAGGAATAATTTAGCCACAACCAGGATATAAAAAAATAATACCACTGACAGCATAATAAAAACAAATCGTACCGGGGAGGGGTATTGTTTTAACATACTTATTATCTAATTAGTTTTCAATTATTTTAGCTACAGCAGGTGGCCGGTATAACGAAAAAATAATTGCCTGTCATCCTGTCCCGCCAGGTACCAGCGGAAGCTCGACAATAAATGTGGTACCTTTATTCAGCTCTGTTTCGTACCTGATCCGACCACCGGTATTATCGATTATATTCTTAACAATAGCCAATCCCAATCCCATACCGCTGGATTTGGTGGTAAAGTTAGGTTGAAATAACTTATCCCCCAACTCTTCGGGAATACCTTTACCGTTATCATTTATTCTGACAATAGCTTTTCCTTCTGATGTATCCAGTTGTATCCTTATCAAACCGGGCCGGTTTTCAGGAATTGACTGTATGGCATTTTTAATCAGGTTGATAAATACAGATGACAACTGTTCTTTGTCTGCCAGGACAATTACCGGATTTGTATTTCTGTATTCAGTTATGAATGCAACATTCTCCGTTTTTTCAAAAAGAGCAACTGTTTTGGCAATTTTGTTGCCAAGGTTTACTTTAACATTATCTGACCCGGGCATCTTGGCAAAATTGGAAAACTCGGTTGCAATGGCTGACAGGTTATCAATCTGTTCAACAAGTGTCTGGGAGATCCTTTCAAGGTTCTGCTCCCAATTTTCCGGATTATCCTTCCAGGCACGCTGCAGGTGCTGAACACTCAATTTCATTGGGGTTAACGGATTCTTGATCTCATGTGCAATCTGCTTCGCCATTTCCCGCCAGGCGGACTCCCTTTCTGAACGTGCCAGCTTCTCTGCACTTTCCGCAAGCTGATCGACCATGTGATTATATTCCTTCACCAGGTTACCTATTTCATCATCACTGTTATAATTGATCTTTTCATTGGTTTTCCCGAGGGTAATCTTCCCAAATTTACCCTGGATCATTTCCAGCGTCTGGGTGATACGGACAGAAATAAACACTGCTACCACCACACTAAGGGTGATAAGAAGTACATAGAAATTAACTATTCCCACTACCAGGTTGGCTATCTCTCTTGTTATGGTATCCTGCTTTGTAAAATAAGGCAGGTTCAGGTATGCAAGCAGGTGGTTTTTCGAATTAACAAAAGGTATATAGGCAGACAAGAATTTCAGTGAACCGATTCTTTCCTCATGTACAAATTCGTTCCTGCGATCTATTGCCAGTTTGAAAAACGCTTCCGGCTGAATCCTCATTCCTTGCAAACCCTTGTCAAATATTTCCGGCCTGGAGGTGGCAATCAAATCTCCTGAACCACTGAACAGGTGTATATCAGTATAAAAAACATTCGAAAACTTACGAAGCAGGTCATCAAGATTTTCGTAATCGTCTGATTGCCAATCGTATGACAATTCTTCCTCGTACTGAAGTTTTTGCATCAGTTCTACCCATACAGACTGGATTCTTTCAGTGAGTCCGGTATTCTGGCGAATCTTATACTGCCGGACACTGAAATATATGCTTCCGGCGCCGATGGTTAACAGGGATAATACAAGTATCAGTATCAGAGAATATTGTATCTTATTCTTAATGTTCAGGTTAAAACTGTTCCTGAAGAACGGGGCAAACAGGATGAGCAGGTTGGAAGAAACACAGATATAGAAGAAAACAAAAATATATGTAAAGGATATCAGAACATCTAACCATTTTATCTCCGGCCTGCTGACAATAACCGTGTTATCCTTATCAGGATTATATACCAGATGCCTGTGCCTGTCTTTCCTGATATACTCAAACTCTGCTTCACCGTTGGTGTACATGTCACGCAGCAGACTGTAGGAGTATGGTCCGGACTGGGTCACAAGTTCCTTATTATTATACCTTGCAAGTGACAGGTCCTCATCCCTGTCCTTTGAATTGAATTCATTTGTAAGCAATAATTCAGGGTAACCCAGCTCTTCCGAAACAAACCTGGAGTTAAGCTCCAGGAACATAGTGATCTGAACAGTACTGTCAGGGGACCAGAAAGGGAACAGGGACAGGTAGTAAATTCTTCCATTTAAATCATCAATGGAATAAAATCCGGAACCGGAGATCCTGATCCCGTTACTGTCAATCATCTCTTTAAAAAAGTCATAGCAGTGATACAGGCTGTCCACCGGATGCCCTACATAGAGGCTGTCACGCGGACCGCAGAGGGTGACCTGGAAGTCATATTTCTCCCAGAAACCCTGGAAATATCGGGTTACAACATAATTATAAACTCCTGACTCATCCAACACAGGACTGGTCATCATGGATGACAGTACTGTGTCAGCTTTGATATTCTTTTCAATATCCTTAAGCAATAACTCAGCGACAGGATCATTTTCTGCAGACAGATCAACGGAAATAACTTTCATTTGTGCATCCAGCTTCTTTCCCGACAGGTTGATGACCTCAAATACTGTTAGTATGCTGAACATGCAAACCAGCAATACGTATGTTGAATATTTATAAACCGGACTGCCAAAGTACCTTTTAAAGGCTATGACAGCAATAATGATAAGTATGAACAGGTTCATGAATAGATCTGTCCTGTGATTCATGATCGTGCCAGTGAGCCACACTCCTGTTCCGAAAAAGACAAGCCATAGACCCAGAGTGAGCAGTTTCCCTGAAGGCCTGAAGAGGGAAATGAATTTATCCGCCAGCAAGGCAAAAGCGGCAAAATGAAAGGCAAGGATTAGTAATCCAAGGAAAGTATGTATATCAATATCCAGCACCTTATACGTCAGGAAGGAAATGTTGGAATGGTAAACCAGGTTCTGAAATACCATTATTATGTACTGAAAGAAAAAGATCAGTCCTGTCATGTATCCGATCATGATTGCTCTGACAGTGTATGTGTTTTTTAGGATTATCTCTTCCCTGATTCTGAAATCGGAATAAAAAGTATAGACCGCCAAATACAGCAAATATGACCATGACAGCAAATCTGCCAGTGAGGTGAACCATCCTGAAACCGCAAAAACTTCAGGCCCGAATAAGCCCAGCGTTCTTAACTGTCCGGGTAATAATATCTTGGAAACAAGAACATACAAAAGAAAAAGACATAACGCAAACAATAAGGCACCAATGTTCTGCCTCATTTCTGGCCTGAGAGCAGTAAGCAACCTTCTTAAAAACAGGGTCAAAAGTATCAGTGAGGTGAAATAACAAATCAGTGAAAAATACAGCTGTGAGGAGCTATAAGATGGTGCTGCACTGATATCCAGGGAGAACAGATTATTACCGGTTACATCATGAATCTTGATGGATGAAGAGGAGCCGATCACCAGGTTGGTATTCGCCGGCACTTTGAAATCTTTCTGAAAATGATTTTCGAGATATTTGTTCTCATACCCGTATTCCTTCTTGATCATGATCAGTCCTATGAACCGGACATTATCATCCACAATTGATTTACTGATTAACCAGGCATTGCTCAGAAAAATAACCTGGCCGTTGAACAAACTATCGTTATAAGTATCAGGTACACTGATGCTGTTATCAGACCAGCAGGCAAGGGTATCCTTCAGATAAACATAAACACCTAATCCTTCCTCATCAAGATTTGGAACCTGCTGGATAAAAAAATCCCATAATTTTATATAATTGCTGTCTCTTTCAAATTCCTCTTTCAGATCATTCATGTGATCATGCAGAACGATCTCCTTATTATGCAAAACCGATTCAAATTCCTGGGCAAGAGATCTTCCGGAATATTTATATGGTGATATTTCCCCGGCAAGGTATGCAATAATGAACAGGAAAATACCGGACAGGAGAAACCACAATGACTGATATAATCTCTTTTTCCTCGTCACAGACAATTATCAACTTAACAAAGTTATAAAAAAAGGTACAGGCACAGGAATTCCCTGCAAATCCTGTGCCTGTTGGTTGTGAATACAGCGTTAATTCTTTAATCGGGTCAATCCCCCCTGAGCACCCGTGGGGGGGGAGAGAATAAATGCATTCCCCAGTTATACCCTCCAAGTACTCGGGAGCGGGTTGAATCACTTAATGTGCCAGGTGATAGGGTTCGTTATGGATTATGGTTAATGCCCGGTATAACTGTTCAAGAAAAACCAACCTGACGAGCTGGTGGGAAAAGGTCATAGGTGATAAGGAAAGTATATGGTTTTTGCGTCTGTAAACCTCATCAGAAAAGCCATTGGCGCCACCTGTGACAAAAACCACCTTGCCTGTTGCATGAACCTGAACGCCTGAAAGGAACTCTGCAAAGTCAGCTGAGGTCAGCCGGGTGCCCCTTTCATCAAGCAGAATGACGATATCTTTTGGCTTAAGATGCTTCAGAAGCAGGGCACCTTCCTTTTCCCTGGTTTCAGAGCCACCCTGTTTACCTGTTCCTTTCAGATCCGGTAATACAGTAACTGTCAATGTTACATGTCTTTTTATTCTTTTAATATATTCTGACATCCCCTCCTCAATATATGGGGGCTTTGTTTTACCCGTAAGTATCAATTCGGCTTTCATGCTGTAAAATCACATATGAAAAAAACTTTATAATATTGTATAATATTTAATTCGTGGCAGCTAGTGATGCATGAAATTAATAAAAATATGGTGTGGTTTTTGCAATAAAGCCATTAAATGTAAATAATCATGCTCAGACTTAAAACTGTTTTAATATTCCTGCTGATGGTTTATGGCGCCAGCCATGCCCAGGAAAAAATACCAGAAGGTATTTCGCTTGCTTTTAAGGCAGGTAATGCTGCCGAACTGAGTAAGTTTTTTAACGAGGAGATAGAGCTGGTAATGCTCGACAAGGAAGGTTTGTACAGTAGCAAGCAGGCTGAGCAGATACTGAAACAATTCTTTACTGAGCATAGACCTTCTTCATTCAGGATCATTTTTGAAGGTGGTAAGGAAACTTCAAGGTATGCTATTGGTAATCTGACTACCGATACACGGGGATACAGGATATATTTCCTGATCAAGAACCAGAAAAATGAACCGTTAATCCACCAGCTCAGGATTGAAGTAGAAAATGATCAGAACCTTTGATGAACATTTGCAGGTTTTTCTGCAGTATGCCGTAACAGAAGATTTGGGCGACGGTGACCATTCCTCTCTTGCCTGCATCCCCCCTGATGCAACCGGAAAAGCAAGATTAATTATTAAGGATAAAGGTATTCTTGCCGGTGTGGAAATCGCCTGCAGAATATTCAACTACCTTGATCCGGACCTCATTATGGAGGTGTTGATCAAAGACGGGACAAAAATCCAACCGGGTGATATTGGGTTCCATATTACCGGAAAGTTACAATCAATACTTAAAGGAGAAAGGCTTGTCCTCAATGTGATGCAAAGGATGAGTGGCATTGCCACACAGACGAACCTGTTTGTAACCTGCCTCCATGGCTTGCCGGCAAGAGTTCTGGATACACGTAAGACAACTCCGGGGGTAAGGTTTCTGGAAAAAGAAGCTGTCAGGATTGGAGGAGGCGTTAATCATCGTATGGGCCTGTACGATATGATTATGCTCAAGGATAATCATATTGATTATACTGGTGGTATTGCACAAGCAATCACCCAAACCCGTGAATACCTGCGGCGGACAGGTAAGAATCTCGAGATAATTGTGGAGGCAAGAAATCTTGCTGATGTAAGTACCATTCTGCAGACCGGAGGTATAAGAAGAATTTTGCTGGACAATTTCTCCATCGAAGATACCCGGAAGGCTGTCAGCATGATTAACAGGAGATTTGAAATTGAGTCGTCTGGTAATATCACCCTGGAGAACATAAGGGATTATGCCTTATGCGGGGTGGATTATATATCTGTCGGAGCACTCACCCACCAGATCAAGAGCCTGGATATGAGCTTAAAAGCATTATAATACCTGAACTCCCTGGCATTGCTGATTGGATTTGAGCTGAATGCAAGCATTAATAAAGCTAAAGAACTGGCCACTATATGAACATGCAGGAACAATTCATACCAGACAATCCTTTTGACTTTTTTTTCACCTGGTTTACAGAGGCTGTGGCAGCCCGGTTGCCCCTCCCGCAAGCTATGACACTCGCCACATCTACCAGGCAGGGAATACCCTCGGCAAGGATCGTCCTCCTGAAGGAAGTCACCTATGAAGGACTGGTATTCTTTACCAATTTCCAGAGCCGCAAAGGCAAGGAGCTGCAGAGCAACCCCCGCGCCGCCCTCGTGTTCCACTGGCCGGCACTCCACAGACAGGTACGTGTTGAAGGATCAGTAATCAAAGTGGCTGATGAACTATCTGACACCTACTTCAGCAGCCGTCCCCGGGGCAGCCAGCTGGGAGCATGGGCGTCCCCGCAAAGTAAGGTGATAGCCGGCAAAGACACCCTCACCAGGGAATTTGAAACTTTGGAAACGAAATATAAAAACCATACGATACCACGACCACCTTTCTGGGGAGGCTACCAGCTTGTTCCCACTATGTTTGAATTCTGGCTGGAGCAGGAAAACCGCTTACACGAAAGATTGAGATTTAAGTTAAAGAAAAGTAAATGGTGCCGCGAAATACTGGCACCCTGATCATTCCTGTCCCAGATGACTGATACGTTCTTCCAGCACCTTTATCCTTAATTCAGCATCAGCCTGTTTTTTCCTTTCCAGCTCAACAACCTTTTCCGGGGCATGATTCACGAATTTCTCATTTTGCAGCTTGTTCAGCACAGTTACCAGGAACCCCCTGGTATAGCTAAGCTCATCCTTCAGCTTCTTAAGTTCCTGCTCGTGATCCACTCCCGATTCAAGGGGTATGAAGAAATCTGTCGATCGCAGTCTGAAAGAAATGGCATTGGCAGGTTTTTCATCAGTGACGGTTAATACTGACAAGTTACCAAGCTTGACCAAGCTTTGATGGAATCTCGGGCTGTACTCGTTGTGCGGATCCTTAACAAACAGTGCAAGGGCCTGTTTTTCAAGAATATTCTGTTCTTTCCTGGCGGTCCTTAAAGCCGCGACAACCTCTTTCAGGTCTTCAAAATCCTTTAATACTTTCCTGTCAGGATTTTTTAGTGACGGCAACCGGGTGTTCATAATGCTCTCCCCGTCAGTCCTTTTTTCCAGTTGCTGCCAGATCTCTTCAGTTATGAAAGGCATAAAAGGGTGCAATAGTTTCAGCAGGGTGTCAAAGAACCCTTTCGTCTTTTCTGCTGTAACAAAATCCATCGGCTTGCCATACCCTGGTTTAACGAGCTCAAGATACCAGGCAGAGAACTCATCCCAGAAAAGCCTGTATACTGTCATCAATGCTTCCGAAATCCTGTAGGCTTTAAAGTTCTTTTCTGTCTCCCTGATGCCCTGCGACAGGCGGTTTTCGAACCAGCGAACAGCTTCATCAGCATAAGCAGGCCGGGCAATGGTCTTATCCACTTCCCATTGCCTGGTCAACCTGAAGGCATTCCATATCTTATTGCTGAAATTACGGCCCTGTTCGGGCAGACTGTCATCGTAAAGCAGGTCTCCACCGGCTGGTGAGCATAGCAGCATGCCAACCCGCACACCATCAGCAGAATATTTTTTTATTAGGTCCATTGGTTCCGGTGAGTTACCCAGGGATTTCGACATTTTCCTCCTCAGGTTATCCCTGACAATACCGGTAAGGTAAACATTATCGAAAGGTTTTTCCCCCGGGTATTCATAGCCGGCAATGATCATCCTTGCCACCCAGAAGAAAAGGATCTCAGGAGCAGTGACAAGATCACTGGTCGGATAAAAGTATTTAAAGTCTTTGTTCTCAGGATCGAGGATGCCGTCTAAAACAGCTATCGGCCACAGCCAGGATGAAAACCATGTGTCGAGCACATCCTCATCCTGCCGCAACGATTTTTCATCAACAGACGGATCACCAGTTTTTTCACGTGCTTTCTTTACTGCCTCTTCAACAGTCTCTGCAACGACAAAATCATTGGTGCTACCAATATACCAGGCCGGTATCTGGTGACCCCACCACAGCTGCCTGGAGAGGCACAAGTCTTTGACATTTTCCATCCAGTGCCGGTAGATGTTTTTGAATTTTGCAGGATAAAGCTTTATGGTATCATCCACCACACTCTTCAAAGCAGGTTCGGAAAGTTCTTTCATTTTCAGGAACCATTGCATCGACAACCGGGGCTCGATCATTGCATCGGTGCGTTCGGAAAAGCCAATATTGCTCAGGTAATCTTCAACTTTTACCAGCTGTCCTCTTTTCTGAAGTTCAGCTACAACCTCATCCCTGGCAATTTGCCTGTCCTTGCCAACAGCAAACCCGGCCTTTTCATTAAGTGTACCATCATCATTGAAAACATCAACAGATTCAAGTCCGTGCCTTATCCCTATCTCATAATCATTGATATCATGGGCAGGGGTGATCTTTAATGCACCGGTACCAAATTCACGGTCTACATAACTATCTGTGATCAGGGGCACCATACGGTCAATGATTGGTATAATGATCTTCCTGCCATGATATTTCCTGTATCGTTTATCATCAGGATTTACAGCCACAGCAGTATCCCCCATGATGGTTTCAGGCCTGGTGGTGGCAATGGTTATCCACTCTTCAGAGTCAACGATCCTGTATCTGACATAATACAGCCTGGATTTAACCTCCCTGTAGTTTACCTCTTCATCAGATATGGCAGTTTTTGCCAGTGGATCCCAGTTAACCATCCTT
>Ga0233423_10001775_pt1 | contig 10679 bp, 7 predicted proteins | sample Watercolumn_Mata_FD_180713 | JGI IMG/M metagenome (GOLD analysis project Ga0233423, IMG submission 180713) | Freshwater microbial communities from Lake Matano, South Sulawesi, Indonesia - Watercolumn_Matano_2014_112_MG | ecosystem: Environmental > Aquatic > Freshwater > Lake | place: Indonesia... | reverse complement strand
CCTGGGCGTGGGCGGCGGCTTCATCCGCATGCCCGCCCTGATCTACCTCATCGGCTGCCCCACGGCCATTGCGGTAGGCACCGACCTCTTCTCCGTGCTCTTCGCCGGGGCTTACGGCTGCTGGACCTACGGCGTCAAAGGCGTGGTGGACATCGTGGCCGCCATCTACATGCTGGTGGGCGCGTCCATCGGCGCCCAGATCGGCGTCACCGCGGTGAAATACATCCGGGGTTACGGCATCCGCCTGCTCTTCGCCATCATGATCATCCTGGCCGGGGCCTCCGTGGCCCTTAAACAGGCCGGGCTGACCACTATGGCCGCCTGGGTGGTGATGGGCGCGGCCATGAGCATGTGCGGCATCATCATGGCCAAGCTCTGGGCCGGATTTAAAAAGGAACAGGCCGAAAAGATGGCCCACTAATGAGGAGGAGGTAATACCATGAAAATTCTCGTTCCCGTTGATGGTTCGGCCTACTCCCTGAAGGCCGTGGATAACGCCTGTGTTATGGCCAAGTCCAATCCCCCGTCCACTATCGTCCTGGTGGCCGCGGCCGTGGAAATCCCCGAATTGGATGAAGGAAGATATATCTACGAAAAAATGAAGGCCCAGGCGGAGACCGCTCTGAAAAAAGGCAAAGATGTGGCCCAGGCTAAGGGGATCACCCCGGAGATGATCCTGGCCACCGGGCCTTCCGCCGCCGATGAGATCGTCTCCGTCGCTAAAAAGGAAAAAGTGGACATGATCGTCGTCGGCAGCAGGGGGCTGGGCGCAAAAACCGGCTCCTTCATGGGCAGCACGGCATCCAAGGTGGTGACTTACTCCCCTTGCTCCGTGCTGGTGGTGAAACAGCAGGAAGATTAATCCTTAATCAGGCATTAAGTTAAGAAGAACCAGGCGGCCCCCCGGGGGCCGCCTTTTTTTGGGCAATATTTAATACCACCTAGGAGCTTGTCAGGAGCCGGCCCGGTCCCCGGTGTCAACCCCGGTGTCAACCTTCTTGACCGGTGGGGTTAAATACGCTAATATTTTAAAATAATCGTAACTTGGCCAGGTTTCGCCTTCTATCTTAAACGATGGGGCTTTTTCTCCCAGGACATTGGCCCACCTGTAATTTATTAATAGTTTCTGGTGGATATCCTCCCAACTTGGAACCCGGAACTCGGAACTCGGAACTAAACAAAGATGCGCCGCTTTCCTTTTCTGGTCACCCGACACGCCCTGGCCCTGATCCTGGTGATCAATTTGCTCCTCCTGGGAATCAGCATTTACCTGGGGGTCAAGTCCGCCAACCAGATGCGGGAGATTGTCAAGGAGGATTTCAATCAGCAGCAATTGGTGCTGGCCCAGCATACCGCGGGGTTGCTGGAACAGGACCTCCATTTCCTGAAGAGGGAATTGAGCACCCTCAACTTTTCCCCTTCCATCCAATACCTGGAGCCCCTCACCTGGGCCAACCGCATGCGGGCCACTCTCTCCAGCGTCCGGGAGGACGGGGTGGTGGAAATCCGACGCCTCGACGCGGACGGCGCCAGGGCCTACCTGGTGGACGCCCGGGGCGTGGACCAGGTAATTTCCGGCTCCTTCGGGAACGCCCCTTATCTGGAGTGGGCCCGCCGGCCTGAAAATAAAGGCCAGATCTATGTCAGCCCCATCTCCACCCAGGTCCCCAACTACATGGGCCGGCTCCTCCTGGTCATGGCCGTGCCCACTTATGAGGAATCGGTGGATGAGAGCCACCCCCACCCTTCCGGAGCCATGTCCGGGGCCCTGGTCTTTTACATCGACGCCCATCATCTGGCCGGCAAATTTACCCGCCAGATCCGTAGCGGCAAGACCGGGTACGCCTGGATTATGGATAACCAGGGGACTTTTCTGAGCCACCCGGAGCGGGAGTTCATCGGCAAAAACGCCTTCACCGTCCGCAAGGAGCGGATGCCGGCCATCTCCTTCGATGAAATCAACGAGATCCAGCGGGAGAAGATGCTCACCGGCCAGGAAGGCTGGGGCACCTATATTTCCGGCTGGCACGGCGGCATTGCCGGGGAGATCCATAAACTTATCGCTTACTCCCCGGTGCGTCTCACCGAACCGGTCGTGGGCAAGGACCCGAAAACCGCGCCCTCCTGGTCGGTGGCAGTGGTGGCTCCGGCCAGCGAGGTGGAGGGAGTGGTGCATTCCCTCTATCTGCGGCAATTCTTCCTGCAAGTGATCATCGGCTTCTTTGTCCTCTCGGGCACCATTGTGATGCTTAATTTCCGTTATGAGCGGCAATTCTCAGCCACCCTGGAGGAGGAAGTCAACCGCCAGCGGGAAAAACTGCAGAAAACCGAGGCCCGCTACCAGGCCCTGGTGGAAAACGCCGCAGATCTCATCTACACTGTGGACGAGATGGGACGCATCCAATCCATCAACCGCTTTGCCGCCAATCTCTTTGCCGCGGCCTTACCCAAAAAGCCCGGAGGCGAAGTCGACCCCCAGAAATTTCTGGGCCGACACCTGTATGATATTTTCGATAAAAAATCGGCTGATTTCCATCTGGAATGGCTCAAGGAGGTGAAGGAGACCGGCCGCACCCGCAACAAGCGCCACCTGGTGGCCATCGGCGAAGATGAATTTTGGTTTTCCACCAGTATCGTGGGTTTGCGGGACGAACAGGGGCAAATTTTCGCTTATGAAATCATTTCCCGGAACATCACCGGCCGTAAAGCCTTCGAGGACCGCCTGACCAATATGGAAAAACTGGCCTCCCTGGGGACCCTGGCCGCAGGCGTGGCCCACGAAATCAATAATCCCGTAGCGATAATCCTGGGATTCACCGAGCACCTCCTGGACCAGACCGTGGAGTACCCGGAAGTCCATGAGACTTTAAAAATCCTCGAAGAAGAGGGGCTGAAGTGCAAAAAGATCGTGGAAAATCTCCTCACTTTTGCCCGCAGCCCCGAAAGAACCGAAACCAGCGCGGAGATCAACGGCATCCTGGAACAGATGCTAGCGGTGATGAAAAATAACCTGCTGATCAAGAAAATTCGACTTGAAAGCCATCTCGCCCCTAATCTCCCCCGGGTAAAAGGCGATCCCCGGGAATTGCAGCAGGTCTTCATTAATCTCATCAACAACGCCATGGACGCCATGAAAGGCGGGGGCCTGCTGAAAGTGGACACCCGGTTGTCCCCGGACGGCAAACGCGCGGCCATTGAATTTTCCGACACCGGCAACGGCATTCCCAAAGAAAGCCAGGCCAAGATTTTCGATCCCTTCTTTACCACCAAAAAGGTGGGGGAAGGCACCGGCCTGGGTCTGTCGGTCAGTTACGGCATTATCAAAAAATTCGGGGGCAACATCATTTTTACCAGTTACCCTGCTGATGAATACCCGGAAAAACACGGCACTACTTTCACGGTCTTTCTCCCGGTAACCTCGGAAACGGAGGCGGAAGCCTCCCCCAAGGAGGGAGAGCAATCCGTGCCCCTAGAACCCTTTGTTTATTAAGTCACCAGGCCTGGAGGAAAAAATGGCGGAGCAGTTACTCGTGGTGGACGATGAACCCAATATGCTGAGATTGCTGAAAACCATCCTCATGGATAAGACCGGCTATGAGGTGGCCACTACTAATAATCCCCTGGAAGTCAGTAAAATGCTTCAGGAAAAGCCTTACGACCTGGTGGTCACCGACTTGAAAATGCCGCTGGTAGACGGCATGGACCTCATCGAGATCATCAAAAAGATCGATCCCCTCATTCCCATTATCATCATCACCGCCTACGGGACCATGGAGACCGCGGAAGAGGCCGTGCAAAAAGGCGCCTATGATTTCATCACCAAGCCCTTCCGCAAGGAAACCATTCTTATTACCATCAAACGGGCCCTGGAATGGAAAAAGATGCAGCAGGAACTGGCCGCGTTGAAAAAGCAGTAGCCAGTAGTCAGTGGCCAGTTGCCAGTTTTCAGTTTTCAGTTTTTGGCTGTTTGCTTTTCGCTTTTAGCTTTTAGCTTTTGGCTTTTGGCTTTTTAGCTCTTAGTTTTTTGGTGGTAATTGGCAGCTTTTTAGGCCATTGCTGAGCCATAACTTATATATGAAAAATAATTCAAAAAACCATTTGGTTTGATCACTAACTACCAGGCACTGACTCCTAGATACTAACCACTGGCTACTGGCTACTGGCCACTGACTACTGGCTACTGACTACTGGCTACTGGCTACTGGCTACTAAACATGCTTTTCAAATTCCTCCGCCGTTTCCTCAAAGAAGAAATCGATGAACCGGCCCGGCTGCGTCTAAAATTCCAGCATTTCCGCCGCCTTCTGGAAAACAATACCAAGGCCCTGGAGATCATGGCGGACATGGAGGAAAAGCTTACCGGGGATTTTCTCTTTGACCGCGTCTATCTCCAGACCCAGACGGAGGCGCTGGGGGACAGCGTCTTGCAAATAGTCGCCGAACTCAATCTGCTCACCGCTAACCGCTATCCCGAACTACAATCCATTTGTCAAAAAATTATGGAAGAAACCCGCCGGGAACTCACCGCCGCGGCCCCCATCCCGGAGACCGCGTACGTGCTCCCCTTAAGCAGTTTGACCCGGGAGACGGCCGCCAGCGTGGGCGCCAAAATGGCCAACCTGGGGGAGATGGGCAACCGCCTCCATCTGCCGGTACCGGAAGGGTTTGCCGTTACCGCGTCCGCGTACAAACGCTTTCTGGAAGCCTCCGGCCTGGAGGGGGAGTTGGCGCAGCGCCTGGCCCAGGCCCGCATTGACGACCTGGAGAGTCTGGAGGCGGTCAGCCGGGAGATTCAGGCCCTGGTGCGCCAGGCCGCGCTGCCCCCGGACCTGGAAGAAGCCCTGCTCGAGGCCGGCAAGGCCTTGGAGGGCCGGCCCCTGGCGGTGCGCTCCAGCGCGGTGGGGGAAGATACGGAGTTTTCCTTCGCCGGCCAGTTCGCCACCCTCCTCAACGTGGACGCCAAAGACCTCCCGGCCCATTATCAGGAGATCGTGGCCGGCAAGTTTACTTCCCGGGCCATTTTTTATTGGAAATACCAACATTTCTCCGCGGAAGAGCTGCCCATGGCCGTGGGCTGCCTGGCCCTGGTCCCGGCCCGGGCCGCGGGCGTCATGTTCTCCCTGGACCCCCACGCGGCGGAGTCCAACACCGTGCTCATCAGCGCGGTCTGGGGCCTGGGGAAATACGCGGTGGACGGCGCCGTCTCCCCCGACCTCTACCGGGTCTCCCGGGAGCCGGGCCTGGAGATAACCTCACAGAGGGTGGCAGAAAAGTTAGTGGCCCTGGTCCCGAGCCCCGAAGGGGGCACACGGGAGATGGCTTTGGGGCTGGCTCAGGCCACCTCTCCCTGCCTCAGCCCGGAGCAGATCCAGCGGTTGGCGGCCATCGCCCTTAAGCTGGAAAAGCATTTCGGCCACCCCCAGGATATCGAATGGGCCCTGGATGAGGGCGGCGCCATATATCTCCTCCAGTCCCGGCCCTTGCGGGTCGTTGCCCCCAGTTTTGCCGCGGCGGAACGGGAAAGCATCTGGGAGCCGGTCCCTCCCCTGCTCCGGTTCGGCATCCGAGCCGTGGGGGGCGCGGCTGCGGGCCGGGTTTTTTTGTATAGCCGGGATGAGGACGTGGCCAAGATTCCCCCGGGCGCGGTGGTGGTGGCCCGGCAGCCCGCGGCCAAGCTCGTTTTGGCCATGGATCGCATCAATGCCATCCTCACCGAAGTGGGCAGCCCCACGGACCACATGTCCATTCTGGCCCGGGAATTCAGGGTGCCCACCCTGGTGGAGGTGGGCGGGGCCACCCGGGTGCTCCATAACGGCCAGGTGGTCACCGTGGACGCGGACGCGGCCCGGGTCTACCCCGGCCTGGTCTCGGAGCTGTTGGAGCACCGCCCCCGGCCTGATGAAGACCTGCGGGATAATCCCCTCTTCCTGAAACTGGGCCGCATCCTGAAGAAAGCCGCGCCCCTGAACCTCCTGGACCCGGAAAGTCCGGAATTCGAGACTGCCCGGTGCCGCACCTTCCACGACATCACCCGCTTCGCGCATGAAAAATCCATGGACGCCATGTTCGCCCTGGACGCGGACCAATCCCTGGAGCCCCGCGGCTGCTCCCGGCTCAGAACCGATCTCCCCCTCAACCTTTTCGTCCTGGACCTGGGAGGGGGCTTGAGGGTCGGCGGCCAGGCCTGGGTCACGGAGGACGACATCCTCTCCCGGCCTTTTAAAGCCCTGCTCCGGGGGTTTCACCATCCCCAGGTCACCTGGGCCGGGCAAGTGGCCCCGGACCTCAAAGGCTTTATCTCCGTGTTCGCCAACACCATGTACGACCTGGGCAAGGCGGAAAAGGGCCTGGGCGGCAAAAGCTTCGCGGTGGTCACCGGCAACTACCTGAATTTCAACTCCCGCCTGGGCTACCATTTCGCCATCCTGGACGCATACGTCTCCGAAGAAAAGAACGACAACTACATCAGTTTCCAGTTCAAGGGCGGGGCCGCGGGGGTGGAGCGCCGGGAGCGCCGGGCCCGGCTGCTTAGCGAAATCCTGGATGATCTCGGTTTTAAGGTGCAGGTGACGGGGGACATGGTGCGGGCCCGGATGGTGAAATACTCGCTGCTGGAGACGGAGCAGACCCTGGAACTGGTGGGGCTGCTCTCCGCGTTCGCCCGGCAACTGGACCTGGCTCTATCCAGCGAAGCGGTGGTGGCCCGCTGCTTCCAGGCCTTTAAAGAAGCGGATTACAGCCTCAGTTTTTTTCGCCCGGCAGTTAGTGAGCAGTAAGTAGGGCGCGTCTCACGCGCCAAATTGGTGCGTAAGACTTTCTAGGGTGGTCTATTCCCAACCCTTATTAAGTTAAATTAGCTGACTTTTCTGGGTAGAGCAAAATTACCTGGCACGTTGCGGTTGCAGTCTCAATAGTCTTGAGCCACTAATTCATGAGGAGTAAATTCAACATCCCGGCATTCACCGGCGGCGGTTCCGGTTGCAGGGAGAAGAACACGCCTTCGTTATTGGCCCCATTGGCATAGGTCCAACCATAGAGCCGGTTCCCTGCGAAGGTGACGTCCCCGTAAGGCCCCCCTCCATCGCCCAGGGAAGGCATGAAGCCGTGCAAGACTTTAAACCCGGTGCCGTCGGGGTTGACCCGGAAGATGGCGCCACTGACGCCGTTTTCGCCTCCAAAGGCGGTCATGCCATAGAGCTTGCCCCCCCAGAGGGTCAGGGAGCCATACGGACCACTGGCGCCGCTAACTGCACTGAAGTCTAAAATAACCTGGTAGCCGCTGCCGTCCAGGTTGATGGAAAAAATTACGCCGGGGCCGTCGCTGGCGCCCCCATTGCCGGTCATCCCATAGAGCTTGGAGCCCACCAGGGTGAGGGAGCCATAAGGATTTTTGCCATCAGTGGGATAACCGGCAAAATGGTGCAGGATCTGGTAATTGCTGCCGTCCGTGTCGATGGCGAAAATCACGCCATTGCCGGGGAAGCCGCTCTCGGTGCCGTAGCGGCCGCCATGACGGGTCATGCCGTAGAGCCTCGACCCCACCAGGGTGAGGGAGCCGTAAGGTTTAGCCCCATCGTCCGGCTTGCCTGCGAATTCGTGCAGGACCTGGAAGGCGCTCCCATCGGTGTTCATGGCGAAAATCACGCCGTTGAGGTCGAGAGTCTGGTCGCTGACATTCGTGCCATAAAGCCTGGACCCCGAAACCACCGGGGCGCCTATGGGATTACATTGGCCACTCGTTTCCTTAAAAAAGGTGTGAATGATTTGATAGCCGGTGCCATCCGTGGTTATCTTAAAAACCGTGCCGTTGCCTTGGAGATAGGGGATGCCGGTGTATCCACAGCAGCCGTAAAGGGTGGAACCCGAGAGGGTGAGGCCGCCCCGGGGCACGGTCCCGTCACCACCGGTGACGGGTCGGTTATCGAAGTAGTGCAGGACCGCGTACCCGGTGCCATCCGTGTTGATCTTGTAAAGCACGCCGCCGACCAGGGTTCCATCAGCCAGGGTCCCACCTTCGGTCATGCCGTAAAGGGTGGAGCCTGAGAGGACGGGATGGCCGAAATAGGGTTGAAACCCATCGCCTAAAGCACCGAAGTTGTGGAGAATGGAGTAGGCCTCAGGTTGGCACTCCGAAGGGTTCGCCAGCCAGGTTGTCAGACAGATGAACAGTGCCAGGCCGAAAACCAATCCGCGCAACAATCGCTTTCCTGCACTCATGTCGCCTCCTCCGCAAGGTGGGGAGCCCCAAAATCTGTACAATATAAGTAATCACTGCCCCATCAAAAGATCCGGCTTCGGGCCGGAAAGCCTCAGCGTCCCGGTAGTAGGAGTGTTCCCCAGGGAATAAAGGGAACTTTTCAGGGTATATCCAGGGGGGTAGGTCCCCTGGGGGAAGGGGTCGGACCAGGAATTCAGCCTGTCATCCCCATGGGGGATATAGCAGATGGGCTCGGCAATCCAAAAACTGCCGTTGAAGGTGGTGGTATTGATAGTCACCCGCATAACCATCACTTGTTTCCCGTAACTGTTGGCGTTGGTCATCGTCAGGGTGGCTATCAAAGTGGTGTTCACCAATACGCCGCCTCCGGACATAACCACCCTGCCGCCATCCGGAGGGTTGGCGCACTGTCCCACGATTTCATAATAGTTGCCGCCGATCTTGCTGAGGCCGGCCTTGATGGTGAACGTATGGCCGTCGGCGTCCGTGCCTCTCCAGGTTACCTCCCCCAGATAGGTTGACGCCTCCGGAGAGGAAACGCCCAACCCCAGGATCATGAACACCGCCGCGGCCACCATGAAGATAGAAAGAGATTTTCCCTTCACGACTTACCTCCTGCGCCCGTCAAGGCGCCTGGTGCGGTACGCCGGCCCCAAACCCCGGCTCCCGACCCCACCTCTTGCAGGCATTATTGCCCCTTAGACCTACTACCAATCGAGAGTATTATAACTCAGCCGTCCATTTATTCCAGAAATATGTTATAAATTAAATTTTGGATAAGAGAAGTTAAGCCAAAGCGTAAGAAATCCTAATCCACCGCGAAGGCCGCCTCCGCCGCGCTTTCCGCCTTTTTAGCCCGCCACATGCTGCCCAGGATGATAAGCGCGCCCACGCCCAGGGCGATGCACATGATGATGAAACTGGCCCCCATTAGGAAAGAAATGGTGGATTCCTCCAGGGAGATGACCCCCAACTGCTTCAGGTACTTGGGCACTGCCAGACCCCGGCTTACGGCGACGATGATCATGATGGTGCCCATGACCACCTTGATCATGTGTTCTTTCACATAGGTGGTGCCGATGGCCCCCAATTGCACCCCCAAGAGCGACCCCGCCAGAATGATGAGGGTCAGGCGGATATCCACCATGCCGTTAATAGCCCACTTGACGGAGCCCCCGAAACCCATAACAAAGGCGATGACCAGCTCCGTGGCCGAAGCCACCAGGCCCGACGCCCCCAGGACATAGATCATGCCGGGCACGCCGATGAAGCCGCCCACGGCAATGGTGGCCGCCAGCAGGCCGGTGGCCAAGCCGATGGGAATGGTGAACCACATGGAGATGCGGACGTTGGCGGTCTTGAAATGCATCATGGGGGGCAGATTGATGGATTGCAGCCACCTGGCCAGAGGGTTTATCTTCGCTTCGCCTCCGGACTTTTGGGTCTTATAGGCGTCATAAAAGACATAGCCGCCCACCACCACCAGGATAATCACAAAGGAGAGGCTGACGTAAAGGTTGGAGCCCGCTTCGCCCCACTGTTTCAAGATCCACTCCTGGATCATGATGCCGATTTGCACCCCCACCCCCGCGGACGCGGCCATGACCAGACCCAGCTTGATGTCCACCTGCCCGTATTTCCACCTCTTGTATGCGCCCACCAGGGCCTTGGGGAACTTGTGGCACATGTTGCTGGCCACGGCCACGGCTCCCGGCACGCCCAGGCTCATCATCCCCGGGGTCAGGACAAAGGCCCCGCCGGAGCCGATGAATCCGCTCACCAGCCCGCCGATAAAGCCGACGATAAATAAAAAGGTAATGGTCGTTAAACTCAGATCGATGAACTGCACCGCTTCCGGGGCGATATCATGCATGGAATATTCCTCCTGGGATGTCGATCAATTGATTTTTTTAACAAAATGGCTTGGCTTCACAACACCTTGTCCATTTTCAAGTTTTCCCTACTGAAAACTGAAAACTGGAAACTGAAAACTGTCTTACATATTGATCCGCAGTTCGGGGCGGGGCCGCCTTCTGGCCACCGGCCGCCTGGCCGCCGTGGGCCTGGGCTGCACTCTCTTGGGCGCTTGAATCCCTAAGGCTTCCCAGAGGTGATGGGAAAATGCGCCGTGCACGAAAGAAAAGGCAAAGACCGTGGCAATGGGCAGCGCCGCGTACCACGCCCCCTTGGTGAAATACTGCATCACCGTGTCCGTATTCATAAACACTGCGGCATAAAGTAATGCCGTGGCCAGACCGAAGCCCACGGTTTTGCCGATCACTCCCCTCCCCTTGCTGTCCGCTTCTTTTGCCATCGCTCTCTCTCCCTGATATCCGGTTATGCTGAAAACGGGGATATTCAGGTCCCCATTGACTTCTTTTTCCTTAATGCCATCCTGGGTGATGACGAATTCGATCCGTTTGCTCCGCCGGTGGAATTCGGCAACCGCGCTCCTCAGATC
>Ga0233423_10001774_pt1 | contig 10682 bp, 7 predicted proteins | sample Watercolumn_Mata_FD_180713 | JGI IMG/M metagenome (GOLD analysis project Ga0233423, IMG submission 180713) | Freshwater microbial communities from Lake Matano, South Sulawesi, Indonesia - Watercolumn_Matano_2014_112_MG | ecosystem: Environmental > Aquatic > Freshwater > Lake | place: Indonesia... | reverse complement strand
TGCCCAAGTTCGGACGCAGTATCGTCGCGCGCGGTGCGGTGAATACAAAGGGACCGACCGACGCATTTTTCCGCGCCTTGCGCGCCTACAAAACCGTGCGCGGCAAACTGCCGGTGAATTTTATTTTCATCGTCGAAGGCGAAGAGGAAATGGGCTCGCGCCAATTCAATCAGTTCGTGCCTGCCAACAAAGAACTCTTCGCCGATGCCGAGGTTGCCCTCTTCCCCTTCTTTAGTCAGCACGAGAACATGCAGACCTATCTGTGGCTCGGCACGAAAGGCATTCTGTACTTTGAACTGACCGCGCGGGGCGGCGATTGGGGTGGTCCGCGTTCGCGCGGCATTCACGGCTGCTTTGCCGGTTGGGTGCACAATCCGGCGTGGCGTTTGGTGCACGCGCTCGCGACGATGGTCGGATCTGATGATCGAATCCTCGTCGAAAGGCTGCGCGAGGGTGCGGCTGGATTGACTGCCGCCGAACGCGCGCTCGTCGCGGACAACCTCGACCTGTTCGACACACAGACCTTTCTCGACGCGAATGATGTCAAGCGATTCAAGTGGCAAGGGGATACAGTCGCTCTGTGGGAAAAACTGTTCACCGAGCCGACGCTGAATATTGATGGCATCTGGGGCGGCTATACTGGCCCCGAAACCAAGACCCTGCTGCCGCACGAGGCATCGGTCAAGATGGATGTGCGCATGGTGCCGCAGATGGATCCGGATCGCGTCGTCGCCTCGATCCGTCAGCATCTTGATCGTCATGGCTTTGCCGATATCGAGATGAAAGTGCTCAACAAGTATCCTTGGTCCAAAGTGCCGCTCGACGCGCCGCTAGTCCAAGCCATGCTCAAGACGTACGCGCAACTCGGGCATCGCGTTCAAGTTCAAGCGATCAATCCAGGTTCCGCACCCTATTGGATTTTTGAGCGTGTGCTGGGAATCCCGTACATCACCGGCGGTTTGGGGCACGGCGCGCGGCAACATTCGAGCAACGAGTACTGCACCGTGCAAGGCATCCTGGACTTTGAAAAATCCATGGTGTTGTTTCTGGAGAATTACGCGCAGACGTAATTGTCTGCTACCTATCATGCGTACCCATACCCGCACCTACAATATTGCCGTACTGGAGTCGGCGTTGCATGTCCTCGATCATTTTCTTGCCAACGACTCCGCCGAAAGCACGATGAGCATCATCAGCGAGCAACTCGGCTTGACCAAGAATCGGACGTTTCGGATCTTGTGTACGCTGACCCGTCACGACTATCTGCGACAAGACCCTGCAACGCGCCGCTACCGCTTGGGCCCAGACTCATCCAGCTCGGCGAGCGCGCCCGCACGGGCTTCAAATTGGTCGAGATCGCCTCGCCGATTATGACGCGCTTGGCGGAACAGACCGGCGAAACGGTCTTTCTGGGCGTGGTGGACGGCTGGGAAATGATCTGTATTGACCGGCGCGAAAGCTCGCACAGTATCCGCCTGAGCGCACAAATTGGTCAGCGCGTGCCCTTGCACATGGGTGGCGTGCCGAAGACTCTGTTGGCGTATCAATCTGCATCTTTCACCCAGGAATACCTGAAACGCCCGCTAGCCCGCGCGACCGAACTGACAATCACGGATCCCGCGCGTTTGTGTAAGGCGTTAGAGGAAATCCGCGAGCGCGGCGTGTGTATCACCTGCGGCGATCTGGAGCCGGGCGCATGTTCGATAGCCGCGCCAATCCGTGATCACAGTGGGCAAGTCGTGTCTGCTCTCTCGGCGGCTGGACCCGAAACGCGTTTCGGTCCGGCGAATGTCCCCCGCATCGTCCAAGCAGTGCGGCAAGCCGCCGCTGAAATCAGCCAACTCCTGGGCTATACGGAAAAAGGGTAGGGGCAATCCTGCGTGATTGCCCGTCAATTGCGTGATTACCCGACCAGGGCGAACACACAGGTTCGCCCCTACCAATTCTTCGAGGGAGAATCAACCATGCTTGATGCTGTTGAAGGTCGTCGCCGTTCGCGTGCGTTGGCAGAAAAACTTGGCGCGACGGTGGATGCCGTACTGTGTACCAGTCCGGAGAACATTTACTTTTTCACCGGCTTTCGCACAATGCTTTACACGCGCTTCACCGCCGCCCTGCTTCGGATGGATCAACCTGCCGAACCGATCCTGATTGCCGCGAGTGTTGATCAGCGATTGATCGAAGACCGCGTGTGGTCGCCACCGTGGATCGACCGCGTAACCTTGCACGGTCCCGACAGCGCGCCCAATATCGTGGCGACGCCTGCCGCCGCGCTGGCGTTACACCTCGGCGGCGTACGCCGCCTTGGGGTTGACTCAATTCGTCTGTCCGAACTGGACGAAGTCAAAACCGCTGCGTCGAATGTGGAGATCGTTCAGGTTCTCAGTTCGATTGAGCCGCTCAAGGAAATCAAGGGCGAACAGGAGATCACGTACCTGCGTCAGGCGAACCGTCTAGCAATCCAGGGGATTGAAACCGCGCGCGCGATGCTCGCCGACAAGCCGGTCACCGAGCTAGAAATCGCAGTGCGCTTGGATTCCGACGCGCGGCTCGGCGGCGCGGATGGATTTGGTTATCCGACGCTTGTTTCGTCCGGCGCAAAAATCACCGCGCCCCATTCACCCGCATTGCCGCGCCGCGTCGAACCCCACCAACCATTGCGCATCGCATTCGGTCCGACCGTCGAGGGGTACTCGGCAGATGTTGTGCGAACCCTGTGCCTGGGCAAGCCGCCACCAGAACTCGTCCGGCTGCAAGATTCCTTTCTCGAAGCGCAGGATGCGGTGGTGCGTCTGCTCAAACCCGGCGTCGCCGTGCCGGAGTTGATGGGCGCGGTGCGCACGGTGTACGAACGCTGGAATGTGCTCGGCTGGTGGCGCAACAATATCGGGCATGGATTGGGGCTCACCATTCACGAGACTCCGCGCATCGGCGGTACGTCAAAAGCGGTTTTGCTGGGGGGAATGGTCGTCGCCATCGAACCGTTTGTCAGCGTGCCAGGGTTCGGCGGCTACGCACATTGCGATGTGTTCGTCGTGACGAAAACCGGCGCCGAAATTTTGACGCCCGGGTTGAGACACATTATCCAAGTGTGAGGAAAAGAAGGGAAAAGAGAAACATGTCAGCCGTATCAAACTTCAAAGATCCAGCGACCGAGCGCGCCCTGCTGGCATCACTGTCGTTGGAGACGCCATGGGACGTGGTGACCCGGTTTAGCAGGATCGTCCGCGATTCGGGCAGCCCGGAAGAACGCGGCGCGTTCGAGTACTTGGCGCGCTATTTGAAGAGATGGGGTATCCCGCACAAATTGCACGAACCCCAACTCTTTCTCAGTCTGCCGCGCCATGCCAGCGTCACGGTCGGCGGCAAAACGTATCGCGCCAAGACTCCTGCGATGTCCACCTCGACCGGCGCGCCGGGATTAACCAGCCAAGTCGTTTATGTCCCTGCCAAGTACGCCTCCGGCACCGGTTCGCTGTTCGGCGTCAGCGCGCAAGCGGACGTGGACGTGCGCGGCAAAATCGTACTGACGGAAGGCATGGGATTGCCGATGAGCGTTGCGTACTTTGAGAACAGAGGCGCAGTCGGGATCATCAATATCAACCCCGGCGTGGATATTCACTGGGCAATCTGCACGACCATTTGGGGGACACCGGACCTCGATTCGTACCAACGGCAGCCGAAAATCCCGGTCGTTTCGATTAGCAATCCCGACGGGCAAGAGATCAAGAAACTAGCCCAAGCCGGAGGGCTCCAAGCCACTGTGCACACTGAACTGGAGCAGGGTTGGAAAAGAGGCACTGTCCTCGTCGCCGAAATTCTTGGGCAGGCAGAACCCGACAAGTTTCTGCTTGCGCACGGTCACCTGGATTCCTGGGATGTCGGCGTCGGCGACAACGCAACCGGCAACGCCGCCCTGCTTGAACTCGCACGCGTCTTTTGGCAGCATCGCAGGAAATTGAAACGCAGCCTGCGAATTGCATGGTGGACTGGGCACTCGCACGGTCGTTACGCCGGTTCGACGTGGTACGCCGATACCTTCGGGGTTGACCTGTACGAAAACTGCATCGCGCAGGTCAACATTGACTCGCCGGGCTGTCGCTGGGCAACCGAGTACCGCGATATCTCGTGGTTCAAGGAAGCGGAGAGATTTTGTCAGACCGCGATCAAAGACGCAGTTGGCAAGCCGGCGTCTGGCTCACGCGCCCATCAAGCCGGGGATTACTCGTTCAACAACATCGGCATCACCTCGTTCTACATGCTCCTCTCGACGATGCCCGCAGCGCTCGCGCGAGAAAAAGGATATTACGCCGTGGGCGGATGCGGCGGCAACATCGGCTGGCACACCGAGAATGATCGGCTGGAGATCGCGGATAAAGACATTCTACTGAGCGACCTCAAGGTGTACGTCGTTTCTTTGTCGCGCGCACTCAACGCGCCCATTTTGCCTTTCGACTTTGGCGCGCTCGCGGACGAATTCATCGGGACGCTCACGCGCTATCAACATGCTGGAGCAGGGCGGTTCAATTTCACACCGGCGCTGCGCGAAGCCCGCGCGCTGAAATCGGCTCTGACCACCTTTCATCAGCGCGCGCAAAGCGCCAAGGGAGCGCAAACCCGCCCGTTCAACGCGGCGATCTTGCAATTGGCGCGTCTGCTCGTGCCGATCAACTACACCCGCGACGGCGCGTTCCGTCACGATCCAGCAGTCAACATTCCCCCCTTGCCCGATCTTGCCCCCATCGAGCAATTGCCGCAATGTGCACCGGGCACTCATATGGCAGGCATACTGAACACACATCTCGTCCGCGGGCAGAATCGCCTTGTCGTGACGCTGCGCCAGGCGCGACAACTCGTCCAGTCAACCGGGATAATGCCGCAACGGCGTGCCAAGCAATCGAGATAATTGCGTTCTCCGTGGTTGATGCAATGGAAGTGGAGACCCCCGATGAAAATTCTGTATATTCTTCCCGCGCCGCTGGGGCGCACACCCGCTGGCGCGGCTGAGATGGCGCGGCGCGGCGCCAAACTCCGTGAGTTCGCCGCGCCGGGGACGCAGGTAGACATCTGCGATGTGCCGCGCGGTCCCGCCTCGATCGAGTCCATGTTTGAAGAGTACGTGAGCATCCCTGCAACCGCAGAGCGCGTACTCCAAGCCGCGGCGGATGGCTACGATGCCGTGATCATCGGCTGTTTCGGCGACCCCGGTGTGGACGCGTATCGCGAACTGACCGCCATGCTGGTCGTTGGTCCGGCGCAAGTCTCCTTTCACGCTGCCGCCTCGTTGGGACAGCGCTTCTCTGTCATCACGCCGCTGCCGAGTCTGGTCTCTGGCACCCGCAGTCTGGTCGAGCATTACGGTCTGGGGAGTCGTTTGGCTTCGGTACGCGCGGTGAATACTGCCGTGCTGGATCTGGGCAAGGATCGCGCGGCGACAGTCGAAAAGGTGGCGCGCGAAGATCGCGCCGCGCTCGAGCAGGATGGCGCAGACGCGCTCGTCCTGGGCTGCATGAGTCTGGGATTCTTGGATGTGGCGGAAGAGGTATCGCACATCGTGGGCGCGCCGGTTATCAATCCTCCGCGTTTCAGTCTCAAAGCCACGGAGGCGCTGGTCGGCGCGGGACTCGCGCACAGCAAACGCGCGTTTATGACGCCCCCCAAGATTCAAACCGGGCAGGTGCGGGGTGCATCAGATTTGATTGTCGCGTACGCATAATGTCGTCTTGCCGCAACCAAGACTAGTCCGCGCATCACGCGCAAGATAACTCGCCGGCACGGAGAACGCAGAGACCGAGCATCTTTCTCTCTGCGTTCTCTGTCTCTCTGCGGCGAAATACGTGATTACCAGCGCAAGTTGGTTGACAGCCGCTATTCTTGTGCGTATACTTGAACCATCTTGTCACAGGCAAGTATGTCAGAGCAACCAGACCCCAAACTCCAAAGACCTGCCCTGAGCGAAGTCGAAGGGAATAAGGCAGTCGCCGTCGCGTTGCCGCGCAATTTGCCAGAGATCGCGGCGTGGATTGGCGCGCTGATTGACAGTTGGCGCTATCCGCCTGCCGAGAAACGCGATCTGCGGCTGGACTTGCTGCGCGGCTTTGCGGTGTTGGTGATGGTCGTGGATCACTTCGGCGGCGCGTCCTGGCTCTACCTCATCACCGGCAACAATTCCTTCTTCACCTCCGGCGCGGAAGCGTTCGTGTTGATTTCCGGGATGGTCGTCGGCATCGTCTACGGCGGAATCGCGCGCAGAGATGGATTACGCACGGCTGTCGTCAGAGCGCTCCAGCGCGCCTGGATACTTTATAGACTGACGATTGTGATGACGCTGACACTTGCCTACCTCTCGGATTTCTTTCAATTGCCTTGGGCAAAAGGGGTTGACCTGCGGGATCCGGTCGCGTTCACGCTCAACGTGATCTTTTTCAGGCAGACGTATTACCTCGCCGATATTCCGTTGCTGTACACCCTGCTGATGGCGTTCGCGCCGCTGGGTCTCTGGTTGTTGCGCCAGAATCACACGCGCCTATTGCTGATTGGCTCATTCGCCAGCTGGGTGTTCTTCCAGTATGTCAACACGGCTCAGATCGAAATTGCGCCCATCGTCGGCAATACGACGTTTCATCCGGCAGCGTGGCAGCTGATTTTCTTCTGGGCAATGGCGTTTGGCTATCATCGCAACACGATCTACGCGCGCGTGAGCGCCGTGCCCAGATGGCCTTACTTTATTTTTTCGGCGATGTTGTTCATCTGGTTGGTGCATCTGTATTCAACCGAGGTCAAGGTGCTTGTGCGCGTGTACCCTGGGATTGATATGGCGGCGATTGTCCAAGAATTGTTCAACAAAAGCACCGTCGCGCCGGGGCGAATTCTCGCGACGATCATTGTTTTCCAGTTCGCTTACTTACTCTGTACCCTTTTCTGGAAGCCGATTTGGGCAATCGTCGGTTGGTTCTTTTTGCATTTGGGACAAAACTCGCTGTACAGTTACACGATGCACGTTGTCATTATCGGTCTGTTCTACGTTGCACTGCCATACCTACCCGGCATCCAGGAGATGGGCACGCTCAACACCGGATTGCAGCTCGGTGTGCTGTTTCTCCTGTGGTGGTTGATCCGGCGGCAATTCGCGTTTGACATCGTACCGCGTTGAATCCCTCTCCGCGCTCGTCGTTCCGCTTGGAACTTTCCCGCCCTGCGCATCGTTTAATCAGTGGACAGTCGCCAGTCGTCAGTCGCCTGTCAACAGTCAACAGTAGGCGCTCACCTTGGACGACCGTGTACCGAACACTGTCCACGCCCCACTGTCCACTGCCCACTGTCCACCGGATTCGACTATGAGCCAATCACCTCCCAAGACGCTTCCGCGCTCCAAGAGAGCCAGGCTGCGCGTGACCGCACGCGGGCTGGCGCTCGCTTTGGCGCGCCTTGCCACCGTCGTGACTATCACCACGATCGTCGTCGCGTGCCTCTTGATCGTTGGCGCGATCGGCGCGTATGTATATTTCGCGCAAGCCCTCCCGCACCCGGAACGTTTGGCAGGATACGCACCCGCGCAGTCCACCAAGATTTTCGACCGCACCGGCGAGTTACTGTTTGAGGCATTCGATCCGAATGCCGGCAAGCGCACCGTGGTGCCGATTTCCAAGATTCCGCTCACGCTCAAGCAGGCGACGATTGCGACCGAAGACCCCACCTTCTACGACAATCCCGGCATCGACGCGCGCGGTATCGCGCGCGCGGTGTACTATTACCTCCTTTATGGCAAGCCCGTCGCGGGCGGCGGAAGCACGATCACCCAGCAGCTCGTCCGCAACACGCTCATCGCGCCAGAGCCAACCTTCGAGCGCAAAATTCGTGAAGCCCTGCTTGCTGTCGAGGTGGCGCGGCGCTATTCCAAGGATCAGATTCTCGAGTATTACTTGAACGCGATACCATATGGCAACCTCGCCTACGGCATCGAAGCCGCGTCCGAGACGTACTTTGGCAAGCATGCCCAAGATCTGAACCTGGCGGAAGCGTCACTCCTCGCGGGCTTGCCGCAAGCGCCGGCATTGTGGGATCCCTGCGCCAATCCTGACGCCGCCCTATCCCGTCAGCGCATCGTTCTGGATGCGATGATTCAAGCCGGCTATCTCACGCGCGAACAATCGAATGCGGCAGCCGCCGAGACGGCGAAAACGCTCAAGTCCGACGCATTTGACCGGCGGTGCGATCAAGGCGTCGGCATCCAAGCGCCGCATTTCGTCTTCTACGTGCGTCAACTCCTGGAAGAGCAATTCGGGCCCGAGGTTGTGTACAAGGGCGGGTTGCAGGTGACGACGACGCTCGATTTGAAATTGCAAAAGATCGCGGAAGACGAAGCGCGCAAACAGATTGATGCGCTCAAAGGCAAGAATGTGACGAACGCGTCGCTCATTGCACTGGAACCAAAGACCGGCGAGATTCTGGCAATGCTCGGCAGCGTGGATTTCTTCGACAAGAAAATTGATGGACAGGTGAATGTCGCGGTGCGGCTGCGTCAACCCGGCTCGTCCGTCAAACCGATCAACTACGTCACTGCGCTGCAGAAAGGATGGACGCCTGCGACGGTCATCGCCGACGTCAAGACCGAGTTCCCCATTCAGGGTCAGCCGCCGTACGTTCCCGAGAATTACGATACGCGCGAACACGGGCTCGTCAGCGTCCGCACAGCGCTCGCGTCGTCGTTCAATATTCCGGCGGTCAAGACACTGCAATTTGTCACCGTGCCGGCGATGATCGAGACCGCGCGCAAATTCGGTATCACGACATTCAGAGATCCGAGTAATTACGGACTCGCGTTGACCCTCGGCGGCGGCGACATAAAGCTGCTCGAACTGACCGGCGCGTACGCGGTCTTTGCCAACGGCGGCGTGCGCGTGCCGCCAACGCCTTTTTTGAGGATCAGCGATCCGGGGGGCAAAGTCCTGGTGGACCTGCGCGCGAATCCGCCGAAAGCAAGCCCGGTCGTCGACGCGCGCCATGCCCATCAAATCACGAACATCCTGAGCGATGCCAACGCCCGCGCGCCCGGTTTCGGTCAAAACGCAACCTTGCGCCTCTCGCGTCCCGCCGCAGTGAAAACTGGGACGACCAACGATTGGCGCGACAATTGGACGCTCGGGTTCACACCGGAACTTGTCACCGGCGTTTGGGTCGGCAACGCGAACAATTCAGAGATGGAACACATCAGCGGGGTGACCGGCGCGGGACCGTTGTGGCACAATTTTATGGAGCGCGCGCTCGCGGGCAAGCCGGTGCGGGACTTTACCGTGCCTTCAGGCTTGGTGCGCGTCGAGGTGTGCGACGAATCGGGCTTGCTGCCTACGGAATATTGTCCGCCCGATCATCGTCACTCGGAGATTTTTCTCGCGGAGCAAGCGCCAATTCAACAAGACAACGTCTGGCAGAAAATCAAAATTGACCGCACGAACAATTTGCTCGGCACCGAATTATGCCCCACTCTGATTGACGAGAAGATTTTCGCGGTTTATCCGCCTGAAGCGCGGCAGTGGGCGATTGATCACAACATTCCCCAGCCACCCACCGAGTACAGTCCCAACTGTCCGATTCCGGCGGGGCCGACGGCAACGCCGGAACCGAAGCCGTTCATGGCGATCACTTTGCCGCGCGATGGCAACTTTATTTCCGGCAGAGCGCCAATCCTCGGCACCGTTTCGATGATGAATTTCGACAGCTATACCGTCCAAGTCGGCTTTGGTCACGATCCGCAAAACTGGATTCTGCTGACGACGGGCACGTCCCTGGTTCGCGATGGTGTGCTGACCACTTGGGACACGACGAAATTCGCGGATGGTGCATATACGATTCGGCTCGCGATGTACGATCGCGCCGGGCAAAGTTTCGGCGGACGCGTCAAGGTGTATGTCGGCAACGCGCCGACGCTCACCCCGCGCCCATCCTTGACGCCGCTCCCGACCTTCACCCCGCTGCCAACTGTCACGCCGCCGCTGCCACCCACGCGTGTTCCATCCATTCTGCCGCCGCCGAGCATTCCGACGATCGTCTTGCCAACGCGCTCCATCCCGAGAACGCCGACCGCGACGAGGCGTCCGTAACAAAGCACCCCGGTCTCTCGGTGAGACCGGAGTTCTGGGTGAACATGCACCCGCGCGATTTTGCATGCTTGGGGCGGACTCCAAGCCCATGAGATCATGGTAGGTTGGGACATTGCTCCACATGCAAGTACTTTCGGCACTCGTCCGTCGTCAGCGCGCGCGTCACGCGCGATTTCGCAATCGCGAGGATGTCCTCAAGGTCTAGAGCATAGACACGCACACTTCCCGGCGCTCCCCGATAGGACCAGCCCGCCACCAGGCGTTTCCCATCCGGACTAAATTGCGCGTAGATTACCGGATTGCTTCCCCCGTAGAGCGTCAGTGGTTGCTCGTCCGTTTTTGCTCTGGGCGAGACATTCCAGATCTTGACTGTAAGATCTTGACTGCCGGTTGCCAAACGGTTGCCGTCCGGGCTAAATGCGACACTGAACAGGCTGCCGGTGTGTCCGCGCAAAGTTTGTAATTCCTTCCCTGTTGCCACTTCCCACACCATCGCGGTCCCAGTATCGCCGGCTGTGGCAAGCCGTGTTCCATCTGGACTGAAGGTCAAGCCATATAGCCTGACTGGAAGAGTTCGCAACT
>Ga0233423_10001773_pt1 | contig 10682 bp, 15 predicted proteins | sample Watercolumn_Mata_FD_180713 | JGI IMG/M metagenome (GOLD analysis project Ga0233423, IMG submission 180713) | Freshwater microbial communities from Lake Matano, South Sulawesi, Indonesia - Watercolumn_Matano_2014_112_MG | ecosystem: Environmental > Aquatic > Freshwater > Lake | place: Indonesia... | reverse complement strand
GAATCGGAGTTGAAGGCCGTGAGGAAAACCCGCTCCCACTCTTTGAAAAAAGTATACCGTTTCCTGTAAAATGCTACAGGAGCGTTATACTAGAAGAATTTTAATACACAAGGCCGAAGGCCCCGCCAGAGACGGGCAGGCGATTGTTAAAGATGGGGCGGCGGCTGGATGGCGGCAGCCGCCGCCCTACCTTTGAAATTCAGTCCGAATTTTTTCGTAAACAGTCCACAATAAAGGAAAAACCCGCCTCCGTTTGCCTTCGGGCAAAACTACGGCGAGGTTCAAGAAACTCTAAGCTTCGCAAAAGCTCAGCAAGAGTTTCTAGAAGGTGGGTGATAAACATGAAAAAAATTGGGAAGGTGACCCATTATTTTGATAAAATTGGAGTGGCGGTTTTGTCTTTAACCAGCCCACTGGCGGTTGGAGATACGGTAAAATTTTCCGGTCACGGAATTGAATTTGTTCAAGAAATTGTTTCCATGCAATTAGACCACGCGCCGGTGGAAAAAGCTAAAAAAGGAGATGATATTGCCATTAAAGTTGATCAGCCGGTAAAAGACGGAATGACGGTGGAGAAGGCTTAAAGTTCGTCAAGTTTGGTTTTAGCGATCGGAAGGTCTTTAATAAACTCTAAATATTTTTCGGCGGTGGCAATTCTTTTGTGGCCGGCTAGTTTGGCAATTAAAACCGGGCTAGCGCCAGCGGCTAAGTGATGGGCAATAAAAGTGTGGCGCAAATCATTGACTTTGGCCCCGGAAATTCCTGCCAATTTAAAATAGCGGTCAATGGCGGTTCTAATATTTCTAATCAAAAGCGGTCGGCCGGTTTTAGTCACAAACAAAGACTTTACTTGACTTTTGGGCCGGACTTTCAAGTATTTTTCAAGGGCTTCTTTGGCCGCTTTATTGGTTGGCACTTCTCGTTCCGGGTGGCCCTCAATCGCTGGAATTTTAATGGTAGTATCACCAAGACTCTCAATGGTTAGCGCGGATAATTCTCCAATTCTCATTCCGGTTTGGAGTAACAGTTCTACCACGGCGGCTGTGCGGGCATCTTCCCGGCAGGTATCACGAAGGGCGCGGTATTCCATGCGGGTCAAAATTCTTGGGGCTTTGGATTCAAACTTGGGATGGGTGATAGTGGCGGCAACATTAACCTCTACCAGTTTATTCAGAGCCAAAAAACGGTAAAAAGTTTTTAAGGAATTAATTTTTCGCGAAACTGATTTAGCGGTGTAATTTTGCGCCGAAAGCAGAGCCAAAAAGCCGTTTAAATCTTCCATTGTTATCTCTTTCAAATTTGCCTTGCCGGTTTTTTTAAGATAATCTAACAATTGAGCGATGTCTTTTCTGTAAGCAACGACGGTTGCGGAAGCTTTTTTAGCGTTTTTTAGAAAAGAAACAAACTCGTTTATACTTTTATCAAAATCCATTCGCCCTATAATACCATTATTCAGGATAAAAAACAATGCAAAATAAAAAAATTTTACGCTTGCTGGCGATTTTGTTTTGCCTGTATTTAATTGTTACAACGGTAAAGGCAATTTTTGATTTGTGGAAGGCGGGAGATAAGCTAACAGATCGTCAAGCTCGGGTAGCTGCTTTACAAAAAGAGCAGGAAAATATTTTACGTCAAAAAGCAGTTGCTGAAAGCCCGTTTTATTTAGAAAAAGTGGCTCGGGATCAAATGGGATTAACCAAGCCCGGAGAAGAGGTTATCATTATTCCAAAGGAACTTTTAGTCGACAGTCTCCCGGTAGCTTCCCAACCTGCAATTCCAAATTGGCAGAAGTGGGTGAGATTGATTTTTTAAGTTTATCGTAAAAAACACGGGCGGCTAAAAAGTGGGCAAGAACTGCCAAAAAGAGCGTGGCCGCTAATTAGTAAATTTAAAGCGCAAATTATTAATAACAAAGCAAACATAATTGGGGTAGCTAGGTTTTTTCGGTCAATTTGCCAGTATCTTGCTCCTCCTTTAACTAGGAGAAATAAAATGATTAAAACAACAAGGTCAATACTTATTTGTACCGGAGGAGTAGTTTCAGCTTTAGCTGCACCCCCGCCAAAGCCGATAGCCCCGTGAATATAAGTATTCCAAGTTATTATGCCTGAAATGATTAACCACAAAATAGAAAAAATGTCATAACTAAGAAGGATTATCCAACCGACAATTATAGAAAGCCAAGTGTACTGTTGGAAAAATCTGGCGATCATTTTGTGCCAGGAGTGGGGGTCGAACCCACAGCCTCAGACTTATGAAATCTTTGCTCCACCATTGAGCTACCCTGGCGAAAATAAACCGTGTATTAGCCCCATTATTTTATCGTGAATTAGACTAGAACGCAAAAGCCTCACATCTAAAGTTCCATAATGGTCATTAAAATTTTCATAGATTTTTCGGCTTGTAGCTTTCTTAAAGCTTGTCTTTACAAATGAAGATAAAGGGATTCCTGTGGTTGTTGACCAATAATCTTTGACTATACCTTCTCGATCGCGATGTATTTCATTTATTCCCACGGCAAAATGCAAATCCTCATTTTTTATCCCGAAGCAGGTCTTGAGCCACCTGATCATGAAATTGATTAATAGCGGGTCGGAATTACAAAATCTCACTTCGTGTTTTTTCTTTACTCCCTCACCCGCATAAATTGCTACACCTGCGACTAAAAGCTCCCTTTTAGTTAGATTTTTAAGAACGTTTTTCCCCTCAACCATTGCCCTTTCTAATCGATCTAATCGAGCTCTTTTTTTATTGAAAGCACTGACAATTCTACCTCTTTCAGCACCCTTAATAATTCGTTTTTGCAAATTTTCAACTTGTTCGACTGTTAAACTAACGCCACTAGTCCACCTTGAGACGGAGTCTTTCGAGACTTGTAATTGATTAGCAATTTGTCCGACACTTAACCCCTTTTGTCTTAAACTTCTGGACTGAATTCGTAGTAAAGACTTTGCCATACATATAGAGAGTAACAGTTGGTACGATAGATGTCAAGCATTGAGTTGTGGTTTCTCGCCCTAAGTGTTAAAATACTGCCGTACTTTTATTTAACGCGGGGTAGTGTAAAGTTGCATGGAAGGCTCATAATCTTCCGGATCAGGCGCGATTCCTGACCCCGCAACCAAGAATATTTAGGCCGTTACGACGACCTTTTCTATTATTTGTGTTCTTTTAATTGGTATTGTAAACTAAAAATATGAGAATAATTTCCGAATCAGAAAATCAACTGATTGTGAAACAAGACAATATTGGTAATATATTATTTGGAATCATCTTCATTCTTATAGGTGTTGGAATAAGCATTCTATCTATCATGGCTGTGGCAATTGGAGTAATATTTTTTCTTGTTGGTATTTATATCGTCTTTAGTTCAAAATCAACCAAAATAATATTAAATCGTCTTTCTAGAACTATAACAGTAGAATATGTAGGTCTTCGTTATAAAAATATTCGTAATTTGAATTTTGATGAGGTAAAAGGAATTACAATTCAACAATTTGTCAAAGAAATTACAGTTAATACGGGCCCGCGCAGTCCCCAAGAAATTAATTTAGTAATTTTTTTGAAAAACGGTGAAGAAATCTTAATCAATGCTGGTGAATCAAATAATACTTATATCATGGGAGTTCAACTCCAAAAGGGTCTTTTACCTTTAAAAGATAAAAATCGCGGAATAGCTGAAAAAATATCAAATTTTATTGGCGTGCCTTTTATTGACGGAAGAAGTAAAACCCTACAAGAAGGATTTTCAAATTTCACTAAACAAATGGGGGCTTAAATACATAAAATAGGTGCGGATTTCTTCCAGCCCCCGCAACATTTTAAAAGCTCTCGAAAGGGAGCCTTTTGTATTTTTCGGCTTAAACGATTAGTTTATTTGATTTTTATTCACTTTTGCTCGTCCAACCTACCTGCCGGCAGGCAGGAAGTAAATCGAAATCAGGTGCGCCTCTACGAACTCAAGGTGAATTTTATTGCCTTACCGCAATCGGGGTAATTTGTGGCGTGCAGACGTATTAATGACTTAAAAAATTATTTTCTTTCTATCTTTCTCAATCAACTCTCTTAAATACTCTGATTTATTGGCCCTGGCTTTTTGGGAAGCGGATTCTAGATACTGGATCTGGGAGAAAGAAAAGAGGACAAGCTCACAAATTTCTTTAATGATCCCGGTAGATTCCATTGGGGAAATTATGCAAATTTGCCAGCAAAATAATTTCTCAATCGCCGTCGCCCCCCGGCATTATTACTGGAATACCTTGGAATTAGTAGTTAAAGATCCAGATGGAGTAGTGCTAGTTTTTATCGAACCATATACAAAAGAATCGGCCAAAAAGTTAAACGCCGACGAGACTTTTGGCAAGCCCCCGGTCACAAGTTAGTGTTTATTGGACCAAGAAGAACACGCCAATAATTGCCAGGATTACTGCAAAAATTTTTCTTTTTATTCCCTGTTTTTCATTTAAAAAAAGTATTCCCAAGATGACCGTTAAAAAAGAGGATAGTTGTAAAAAGGGGATAATGACATTAGCGTCACCTCGCTGGAACGCATTTAGCTGTAATAGGTATCCGGCCACGTTTAAGCCGGCAACAATAAAAATTCTCGAGAAGGACTTTTTAACCTCAATTTTTAGCGTTTTTAATGGTAGTAAAGGAAAAGCCACGAAAATAAACGGAGCAGTCCAGACAATAATGCTGTAAGTTTCCGGGTTGGTCAATTTTGTCCCCATTTTGTCTAACGACCAAGCGATACCTACGCTAATGCACACAGCAATGGCAATTAGTAATCCAAAAATAGAGGTGCGCCGAATTTTTTTATCAAATGAGACAACAAAAAGGGCTACAAGGATTAAACTTGCGCCAATAAGTTTAGAAAAACTTAGTGGTTCCGAATAAAGAAAGTAGGCGCAGATATAGGCAACTAAGACGCTAATATTTCCTACAATGGCGTAAGTTGAAGCATCCAATAATTTTGTGGCCATAAATCTGCCGCGCTCAAAAAGACCGTAGGTAAAAACCGCAAGAGCAATAAACCCTAAGGCTTTAGGGCTTGTATCAACAGAAAAATTTTTAAAAGCCCCAGAAAAAATAAAGACTAAAAGTGCCAGGACTACTGCGGTTGCATTAAAGATTACAGCTGTAGCGCGGGGGTTTTTGCTATCAACCGCGACGGTTCTCTGGACCAAATAAAGCCCGGTAAACATGATAATAGAGCCGCAAGCATAGATGATCCAAGACATAGAGTAAATTATAGCGGATTACAGGAGGTGTTTTTTTAATTCCTCAAACTCTTTTTTAGATTTTTTTTGGGGAGCTTGGATAGGAGTCCAGGAGAGATATTAGTTTGGCGGCGGCGGAGTTTTTTATAGATTAGGGCAACAAGGAAAAGAGAATACCCCAAAATTACTAAAAAAGAAATATAAATTAGCGGCGAGTCAATTTTTTGGGACAAAAAGTAAATTAGTAAATTGCCGGGGATCATACCCAAAGTGGACGCGAGAAAATACGGCCAAAATCTAAGATTAGTTAAGCCGGAAAGATAAGAGACAACATCATGAAACATCCCCAAAAAGATGCGGGAAAGAAAAACAGAGACGAAGCCATAATTGGCCATAAATTTATCTACTTTATGAATTTCTTCTTGCCCCACAATTTTAATAACTATCTGACGGCCGAATTTTTTAGCGAGCAAAAAGTTTATGACTGAAGCCATAATGGCCGCCGTTGTTGTTAAAATCACCACGTTTTCTTGAAAGACCACAAAACCAACGAGCAAAAAAGGCGTGCCGCTTAATGGGGCGATCACATAGGTAGTTAGAGTCAAGAGGATAAAAATCAACGGGGCAAAAACACCGGCGTCTTGGACACAAGAAAGGATTTGGTTTTGGGGGATATTTTTGCCAATTAGATAAATGCCTAACAAAATAGCACCCGTAATGGCAAATGAAAGAAAATTTTTCTTTAGAATTTTGGAGACCACGAGGCTGATTATACCAAGTTTTTAACCAGCCACTAATTTGAAGACAATAAAAGTAAGCAGACCGGCAATAAGAACCAGAGCCACCATAATATTTGCCTGAATATTAATATCAGCCCAGTCAACTGGTTTGTTTTTTTTTACCATCAGTTACAACCCCTTTCTTAAAAGAAAAGCCAGCAACAAGAATAAAGTAGCAAGGAACAGGTTAGTTGTCAACAGCCGCGGTTTCATTGTTGGGCGAGCTGTTTGGAGGGGGACAATAAGAGCCGCTCCGGCCCAACCAGCGGCAAGATTAATTAAAAAATCAGCCAAAATTGCGACCAAAACTTTATCCATGAAACAAGTTTAACAAATAACCTTATTTACCCACTAGGGAAAAGTTGGTTAGGGCTAAAAATGGTAAAATAAAGAGCCAATGATTATCCTTGATGATTTTAAAAAGGTGGAGATAAAAGTGGGGGAAGTAACGGAAGTGGAAGAAATTTCCGAAAGCGAGAAGATGTTAAAACTTACCGTGGACTTTGGATCAGAAACGCGGACAATTTTTTCCGGCCTTAAAAAATGGTATTCGCGAGAAAGTTTAGTAAATAAGAAGTTTTTATTCGTCACCAACTTAGAACCGCGGGTCATGAGTTTTGGGACGAGCGAAGGAATGATTTTGGCGGTGGATACACCCGAGAAACCTATTCTTCTAATTCCGGCTGAAGATGCTCCAGTGGGAAGCGGGGTTAAGTAGAAACTTTCCAGAAAATAAGGACAAGGAGGAGGACAATAAGCATTACTCCGTAAGCAATGCCCATTTTAATATTTAAGTCAGCAAGTTCAAGAGACTGTTTTTTGCTCATGAGTTTGTTTTTATTAAAAAAGCAATAATCAAGGATACGGTAGCAAAGAAAATGTTGAAAAGCAAGAACCGGACATTAACTCTTCGGGGAAATTTTGTAGCAATAGGAAAAATAATAGAGGCCCCAATCCAACCAGAAGCCAGATTAACCAAAACATCATAAATGATTTCTAGAATTGCCGGATTCACTGTTTAAGTTTAGCACAACAGATTTGACAAACGAAAAATTTGTGCTAAAATAGCTGCAGTTGAATAAAACCTTCGATCCGGAGGGTTGGAACCGGGGAGGTGCGCAAAAATATGCGCCGGAAGTTGCGCCGTAAAAATAGCAACACCGTATGTCACGAAAGTGGAGTACGAACAAGAATAATTTCTGTTTTGTCCCCCGATAGTGATCGGGGGGTTTTTGGTGCCCTCCTTCGCTTAAAGCTTCGGAGGGTGGTGAGAGAAATTATTAAATAAAGGTGGCACCACGGGCAAAAGCTCGTCCTTACCAATCATGTTGTGTGGTTGGCAGTGACGAGTTTTTTTGTTGGAAAGGAGGAAATATGACGGAGCAAATTACGGAGCGAAAAGAAAACAAACGGCCTTTTTGTAAGGCATTAATTTTAGTGTTGTATGGACTTTTAATAAAAATTGGGAGGGGGATGGCGGATCATTTTAAAAATCCACCATGTGGTTATGTAGGACCGTTTACACATTAAGGAGGTGAAAATTATGTGTCCGTATTTTGTTGAAGGTAAATGTCAGGCGGTGAACCAAATTGTACAAGTACTAAAAGGGGCTGGGGTAGTCGAACCGTACAGAAGAACCGATGTCATAAACATGATAGAAGGAAATGTCCGCAGGAATTTCCATGTGGATGGTTTCTGTGGAGTTGGTGGCAATGAAGGCGCCAGTTGTGCGAGAAAGACGGTAGATGAGTTTAAAACAGAATACATCGAAATGCAAAAAGGCCATGAAAGGTATATGAGATATTTTCTATCTAATACCCAGCACATCCATTTGGGAAGTGGGTGGTAGGCATTTTGGGGGCGAGACGTCACCCCCAATAAACTAGGGACATGGTGTAATTGGCTAGCACGGTTGCCTCCAAAGCAACTTGCCAAGGTTCAAATCCTTGTGTCCCTGCTTATGAATACAAACAAAACAATTGGCTTAATAGGGGGTAATGGCTCGTTTGCGAGCGCCTACTTTTATAAACTGCTTTTGGATAAAGCGGTTAGGGATTATGGTGCCAAGTGTAATGACGATTTCCCTCATATTATTTTGGATTCTATTCCGGTACCAGATTTTATTAGTGATGAAAAATGCATAGATATAGCTTCAAAAATATTGCAAAAAAGCATAAAAATCATTAATAAGCATAAACCAATAGGGGTGGCAATTTTGTGTAATACAATTCATTTTTTAAATCCGAAAGTTCCTAACTTTGTTTCTTTGGTAGAGATGACTTGCGACGAGGTTATAAAGAGAAAATATAAGAAGGTGGGAGTTTTAGCAACACCCACAACCATAAAACACGATTTATACGGAAAATTCTTACGGAGAAACAGAATTGAAGTTATCTACCCTGACAAGTTGATACAAAAATATCACGAGAAAATAATAAGAAACGTAATTGCCAATAGGCATAAAACTAACAATCTAGAAAAACTCACAAGAGATTTTATTGGAATAAATAATTTAGATGGCGTAGTGCTGGGTTGTACCGAGTTACCACTAGTTTTTCCCACGAGTAAATTTAACAATGTTGTCGATTGCCTAGATGTCCTGGCTAATGAGTTGTTATTTAGGTATTATTAATATTAAAAGAGGGAAGTATGAACGAATTTCCAAAGCTATTTATCACAAGAGAGGTCAAGGAAAAATATCCAGAGCTGGAAGAAGTTTTAATGCCGGTTTTTGGAGTGAGTGTCCATAAAGATGAATCTATTCTGACTGAGAAAGATTTTAGAACCGGAGATGTCTTAAATCAACCAGAAATAATAGCTTTCAGAGAATTTTTCCAAAGTTTTAATGTGGATATCAAAAAAACGCCGCCGTCGGTAGAGCATCTTTACCAAAGATTTGTTAAAACCGGCCGGATACCACACATTAACAATGTTGTTGATATTTGTAACAAGGTGGCCGTTGAAACACTTATCCCTACCGGAGTTTTTGATTTGGATAAAGTAAAAGGGGATATGGTGATGCGCTATTCTTTTGAGAATGAAGAATTTCATGAACTTGGTGGGGACATTGAAAAGCTTCCGGCTGGTCTGGTGGTAATTGCCGACGAAGAGAAAATTTTGAATTTATTCCCGGCCCGCGATTCAATTTACCAAAACGTCACTGACCAGACTAAAAATGTCATGATTTTAGCGGACAAGGTGGCAGGCATTGATTTACAGAAAACTAGAGCGGTCGTAGTGAAAATTGGCGAAATGCTTGGTGGGCAAAAGGGAGATTTGTTTACGGCGCAAATTATAGATGAATCCCCAAAAATTTATGCCCAAGCAGTTAAAGACATTCCTAAAGATGGCAAAAAACACCGGGTTTACGCCGGCATGCGGCCGACGGGATTTTTGCACGTTGGCAATTATTTAGGTGCGGCCAAGGGATTTTTGGCTTTGCAAGACCGGCCAGATTTAGAGTGTTTCTATCAGGTAGTTCAATATCATGGTATTACGACTCCATATGACCCAGAAACTTATCAACAAAACATCCGAGGTGTGTTTTTAGACTATCTTGGGGCCGGTCTTGATCCTAAAAAATGCCACATCTCTGTGCAGCTGGATGAACACATTCAATTGGCCTATCTTTTGAGTACTATTTACCAAGTTTCTCGGCTGGAAGATCTACCTACCTATAAAGAAAAAAAAGCCCAACACCCAGAGTATGTAAATATGGGCTTGCTTTACTATCCAGTTCTAATGGCGGCAGACATCCTGTGTTACAAAGCGGAGTTGGTGCCAGTGGGAATTGACCAGGAACCACATATTGAAGTGACTAGAGAAGTTGCGAGGAAGTTTAACACAATGTTTGAAGATACTTTTCCGGAGCCGAAAAGATTTGATACTCCTGGAAGATACGTACCTAGTTTACTTGGCGAAGGCAAGATGAGCAAAAGTGTGGAGGGCAGCTATATTACTTTAACGGATGATTTAGTTACGATTAAAGCAAAGTTAGCCAAAGCCCCCACAGATTCCGGCCACGGGGAGAAATTTCCGGAAAGTGGGCCGGTAGTTAATTTAGTAACTTTTGTAGAGTTGTTTGAAGGGCATGATCGGGCGCAACAATATAGAAGCCTGTATAAAGAATCAGGAATCAAGTATCAAGAGCTTAAAAACGAGCTGGCAGAAGCTATTTATAAAGAGTTACAACCGATTCAGGAACGAAGAAAATACTACGAAGCTCACCCTGAGCTTGTAGAAGAAATTTTGGCTGAAGGCAAAGACTACGCTTCCAAAATTGCCCGGGAAACTTTAACCGAAGTTCGCGCCAAAATGGGGCTATCTCCATTTTCTAATTAACCAGCCAATACTGATGCTTAAGGCAATGGCCCCAACAACTACTCCCTCTCCACTTCTTACGGCAGTTGCCCCAAAAAGCAAAAGGGTGGCTATTGCCGTGGGGCCAATTTCTTGAACAATTTCTCGCGTTCTCATGGCTAATTTTATTTCATTTGTGATAAGATAACCACTATGGCTGGAAAAAACGGGAATGGTCACATAAACGGCAATGGCTCGCCTCGCGGCGAAGCGGGCTCGCCTCGCGGCGAAGCAGGCTCGCCTCGCGGCGAAGCGGGCTCGCCTCGCGGCGAAGCGGGCTCGCCTCGCGGCGAAGCGGGCTCGCCTCGCGGCGAAGCGGGCTCGC
>Ga0233423_10001770_pt1 | contig 10694 bp, 8 predicted proteins | sample Watercolumn_Mata_FD_180713 | JGI IMG/M metagenome (GOLD analysis project Ga0233423, IMG submission 180713) | Freshwater microbial communities from Lake Matano, South Sulawesi, Indonesia - Watercolumn_Matano_2014_112_MG | ecosystem: Environmental > Aquatic > Freshwater > Lake | place: Indonesia... | reverse complement strand
AATCAGAACCTGGTCGTCACGTTCAAAAAGCCGAATGGCTATTGGCAAGCCGTCGCCGCGACGCTCGCTGCATTTCCAGTGGACAAAAAGTCGGTGGATCGCGATCCTGACAATTGGTGGTTTCGTCCCGAGGCGCACAATGGCACCGGCGCGTTCGTGATCCAGTCCATCGAACCAAACCAGCGGATCATTCTTGCGCCGAATCCTAATTATTGGCGCGGCAGGCCCAACTTGGATCGCCTTGAATTGATTTATTTCTCCGGCGGCAGGGGTTTGCTTGACGCGTACAAAATGGGGGACGTCGATCTCGCGACGAATCTTTCAGCGGCTGATTGGAACCTAATCCACGCGGACGCCGCGCTGAAAAGTGAATTGACGCAGATGCCGACAGCGGTCGTCTACGCGATTGCGTTCAACAGTGCGCGCAAGCCATTCGACGATCGGAATGTACGGGTCGCGTTCGCGCAGGCGTTCGACCGTGAGAGTTGGGTGCGCGAGGCATTCAAAGGAATCGGCAAGCCATACGCACGGTGGATGCCGCCAGGCATTCCAGGCGCGCAGCCGGACAAGCCCGGTGTTCCCAGGTATGATCCAAAAGGCGCAGTGCAGACGCTCATCAATGGTGGGTACGCGGCGAAAGAAAGCACGCGTGACAATCCGAGAGTGGATTGTGCGAAACTAGGCGAAATCAAGTTGACGTACCTCGCGTCGCCGACAAATCAAACGCGCTTTGCGTTTCTCGCCGCGAATTTCGCGCAGGTGTTTGGTTGTCCGGTTCTGCTTGACCCGGCGAATCAGTTGCCGCGCTACGCGAAACCAAAGCCGCTGATTTCGCTGCAAGGATACGGGCAGGAGTACCCGCATCCGCACAATTGGCTGAGTATGTTCTGGATGTGCGGCGCCGAATCTGCCGCACCTTTCGGTTACTGTAACAAAGAACTGGACGCGCTGTTCACCAAGGCAGATCAAGAACGCGATCAGCCAAAGGCGCTCGCGCTCTATCAGCAAGCTGAAGATTTGCTAGTGAAAGATGTCCCCGCGGCGTTTGCGAATTACATGGAGAATGTATCACTGATCAAACCGTATATCCAGAACTTGAAAGACCACTGCAGCGCGTTTGATGCCGCGTGGGCGGGTGAATGGGGTCCGGTCTGGAGGTATGATATTGATTTGTCCAAAGTCCCAGCGAGTTATCCGCGAAAATAGCGTTGCTGAAGCGCCACAGGGGAGGAACGTCGAATCAAGTGCCCCACAGGAAACTATCGCGCGCGCAACGCCGCGCAAACATCACAACGATCTAGCCGTTTCCTTCAGCACATTTTGCACCAGCGGGTTATCGCGGATAAAATAGAGGAAACGCAACGTGCGCCCATCTTGCTCTTTGACTTCATCGCGCAAGATGCCGCGCTCTTTGAACTTGCCGAGAATCAGATCCACCTGCATCGGACTCAAATTGAGTTGACTCGTCGGGGCAAGTGCATGGGTTTTGACAAACAGAAATGTCAGGTAGGGTCGAGTCCTGGCGAGATAGTCAATCAGTTTGATCAAGTGGCGTTCAGTGTCTGAGAGTTCTGCCGCGTCGCTGCTGAGAATCTCCGGGGTCAAAGACGATTCGAACACCGGCGGGGGTGGCGCCAGCGGTTCGGCAGTGGGGAGGGGCGCCTCATCCGGTTCGACGATCGGGTCGGCGGCGTCGGCAGAAGCGATGAGGTCGTTCGAGACGCTACCAGGCACGCCGGAGATGATCACCTTTTTGCTAAAGCGATGCCGGGCGCGCGCGACGACGCGGATGAAATCGCTGTCCCCTGTCATCAGGATCAGCGTAGACACATTGGGGCGGTCGAGCAGGCAGTCAATAATGTCCATCAGCATCGCCATATCCGACGATGACTTGTGCGCGACGTCCGGACTGCGGCGCGGAATATCGCGCGGCGTGATGCCGGCGACTTCGAGTTTACGCCGAAAGAAATCCGGGTGCTCGGTAAAGTCGGCATAGGCAAACGCCTGCGAGACGGGGCCGTACTTGCGCGCTTTTCCCATCAGCGTCTGCGGATCCGGTTCACGTCCAAAGTTGTTTTTCAAGCCATAACGAACGTTTTCAAAGTCAATGAATAACGCGACTTCGCCATTTTCCATTTTTCAATATCCTCCTGGTCAAAGTAAAGATGAGCGGCGAAGCGCGCGGACGATAGTTTCATGTGGTTGATAAGGTGCAGTTGCAGAGGTATTCTAATGCGGGTATGGGTGATTTGTCAATGGGCGGCATAGTGCCAAGCAATGGACATGGAGACAAGGAGACGGGGAGACGCGGAAACCCGAGCGAAGCTATGCGCCCTGTCCCTGTGTTTCCAGGGCTCCGTGTTTTGCTATCGCGAGTTATTCGCGTGCTCGAAGCTGCCGCGCTGCTCGCGCTCCTCTACGCGCTTGCCGCACCACCGCCGATTCTCGTGACGCTGGGTCCGCAGCACACCGTACGCACGACGAATCCCAAAGTGGGCGTGCATACGCGCGTGACCGATGAAGTGGAAGAGTGGAAGATCAGAAAGAATTTCGAGATGGTACGCGAAATGGGAGCGTCCTGGGTCATCGAGTATTTTCCCTGGGAGTATATCGAGTTCGACGAAGGGAACTTTGATTGGACCCACGCGGATCTCGTCGTGGATCACGCGCGGCGGCAAGGGCTTTGGGTGGTCGCGCGTTTGGGCTATGTGCCGCGCTGGGCGCGTCCCAAGGAGGCGGTGACGAGTTTTCTCGATGAGGCGCGCTATCCCGCGTTCGCAAACTTTGTCGCCGCGTTCACACGGCATTTCGCGGGACGCGTTCAGCACATCGTCATCTGGAACGAGCCGAACCTCAATTTCGAGTGGGGGTATCGCGGCGTTGATCCGGCGGGTTACACGCGGATGCTGCAAGCGGTCTATCAGCGCGCGAAAGAAGCCGAGCCGTCAGTCCGAATTCTCGCCGGCGCGCTCGCGCCCACCCTCGCGCCGCCAGGGAGCGTGGACGCGATGGACGACCTGGATTATTTGCAGCAAATGTACGACGCGGGTGCGCGTGATTATTTCGATGTTCTTGCAATTCACGCCTACGGCTGGAACGCGCTTGCCGATGAGGCGCCATCCGCCCGGCGCGTGAATTTTCGCCGCGCCGAATTGTTGCGCGAGATCATGGTGCGGAATGGCGATGCTGCCAAAGGCGCGTTCATTACGGAAGGCGGTTGGAACGATCATCCGCGCTGGACCAAAGCGGTGCATCCGGCTGAACGCATCGCGAACACCGTGCGCGCGTACGAGATTTGCAGGGACTGGGACTGGCTCGACGCGTGCGCGCTGTGGGCGTTTCGCTATCCGTTTCCTGCCCAAACGTATTTGGACTATTTCACCTTCGTCACACCCGAGTTCGATCCAAAGCCGATCTATTGGGAAGTGCAAAAGTATGCAAAGTAGTCATCCCTTCACAGTCCGCGGTCAACAGGCGCAGGCAGAAAGCAGAAGGCAGGCGGCAGTAGCAAGGACTATTTCATCCTTCATCTCTTCCGTTTGCTCAGGGCAGGCTCTTCACCCTTCCTTCCCTCGTTTTGGAACGCTCCCGGTTGTTGTCTTCATTTTCATTGTGATGACCATCTACGCGTTCGTCACATGGTTCCCCAAGCCGCCGGCGAAGCCGGACGCGAATTGGATGCAGATTGTGGAGCAGGGGGTGCTGCGTGTCGGAATTGATCCGTCTTTTCCCCCATTTGAATCGGATGATGCGAAAGGAAACCTGTCCGGACTCGACATCGCGCTGGCAGACGAACTCGTCCGTGAATGGTCAAGCGCGAACGAGACGCCCATTCGCGTCGAGTATGTCTATTCGGGGTTCGACGGTTTATACGATGCGCTCAAAGCGAAACAGTTCGACGCGATCATTTCCGCGCTGCCCTACGATCCGAAAAGGACGGAGGACGTATTTTTTTCACACGCATACTTTGATGGCGGACCGCACATCGTCATTCGCGAGAGCGACGCGGCGACGAAGACATATCACGACTTACAGGGCAAAGCCATCGGCGTGGAATTGGGATCGACGGGCGACGCGTTCGCGCGGCGATGGCAGCGGCGGTTGAAATTTGATCTGCGGACATACAATGCTCCGGTGGATGCGCTGCGCGCGTTGCGCGCCGGTCAAGTGGAGGCGGTCTTCACGGATCTGGTCGCTCTTAATGATTTCGCGCGCCTCGAAGGTGGCATCAAGCAGGTCGGCATGCCGCTCGTTAACGAGTTGATGGTGATCGCGGTGCGCAAAGACGCGCCGACGCTGCTCGCGCAGATTAACGCGGTGATTGACGCAATGAAACGCGATGGGCGGATGGAGAAATTGTACGCAGAGTGGCTGGTGAGTAGTAAACAGTGAAGAGTGGACGGTGGACAGAGGATAGGGGGAGAGCAAGCCGCGGGGGGCACTTGTTGGGATAGCCCCGTTTGTGTGTTTGTGTGTCTGCAATTGTAAATTCCTAGAGTTGCGGTTATAATGTATCCAGGGTGTAGGACTGGAATCCTGGTCCAGCAGACCGCTTTCGAAGATCGGCGGGCTCAGTCCAAGTTCAGAGCGCTGCCGATACGCAGACGCGGATGGGGGGAGACATGGCGGCGCGATGCCATCGTCGTGCTTGTGGAAGGGATACCAGAACTGCCAAAGGAGTACGCGTTTGCCGCGCGCGGACGCGCTCACTCGCAGAATAGACGTGGTGGACGCACAGGTTGACGCGGCGGTATCGGTTGTATGATTTGAGCGTATGAGCATCGTCACATTCAAAGGCACGCGTGAAGGAGTGGCAGTCACGCTGGGCGGCGGCGCGTGGCACGACGTATTGCACGAACTGACCACGCAGCTCAACCGTCCCGGCGCGCAAACGTTTTTTCAGGGGGCGCGCGTTTTCCTAGAGACCGGTGGACGTGCGCTCAACGTGACGCAGATCGAGGAATTGATCGCACTCCTCGCGCAGCATCAAATGACGCTTTCGGCGGTCAGCGGCGCGGCACGCGCACAAGAAGCGTTCGATCAGGTGCGCGCGGCGATGCCCGCGCCGCCAGAAGCCCTGGCGGAGGAGCCGAGCGCACCACCCGCACCCGCTCCTGCGCCGAGTGAGAAATTCGCCCTGCTCATCGAGCGAACTGTGCGTTCCGGGCAGAATATCAATTACGCCGGCACGGTGGTCGTCCTCGGCGATGTGAACCCCGGCGCGCAAGTGATCGCGGTGGGGGATGTGATCGTCTGGGGCAAATTGCGCGGCGTCGTTCACGCCGGAGCCGCGGGCGACGAGAACGCCATGGTGGGCGCGCTGATTCTCGCGCCAACCCAGTTGCGGATTGGCAAGCAAATCGCGCGCGCTCCGGATGCCTCTGGCCCACGCGCGCGGCGGTTTCCCGAAATCGCCCGCGTGCGCGATGGGCACATCATTGTGGAACCGTGGATGGGAACATAGATACGGGGTAGGGGCGTTGGAGGGCGTTTGCTCAAGCGTTCCTCCACCTACACGGAGGAGATCAATGCCAGGACGAGTCATCACCATCACATCAGGCAAAGGCGGGGTTGGTAAGACGACGGCGACCGCGAATATCGGCGTCGCTCTGGCGCGCCGTGGTCAGCGCGTTGCGTGCGTAGATGCGGACATTGGTCTGCGGAACCTCGACGTGGTGCTGGGCTTGGAGAATCGCATCGTATACGATTTGGTGGATGTGGTAGAAGGGCGCGCGCGCCTGCGCCAGGCGCTGATCAAAGATAAACGACTTCCAGAATTGGTGCTTCTCCCCGCCGCGCAGACGCGCGAAAAATCGGCGGTGAGCGAAAAGCAGATGATCAAACTGTGCGACGACCTGAAAAAGGAATTTGATTTCGTGCTGGTTGATTCACCTGCAGGAATCGAACTCGGCTTCAAGAATTCGCTTGCCCCCGCCGATGAAGTGATCATCGTTGTCACCCCTGAGGTGTCGGCAGTGCGCGATGCCGATCGCGTCATTGGATTGACGGAAGCAAGCGAAAAGCGCTCGCCTAAACTCATCATCAATCGTCTGCGTCCGGCAATGGTCAGGCGCCGGGAGATGATGGACACCGCGGATGTGCTCGAAATCCTCGCCATCGAACTCATCGGCATCGTGCCGGAGGACGAGACGATCATCACGTCTACGAACAAGGGGCAGCCGGTCGCGCTGGAGGATCGGACGGCGGCAGGCGCAGCCTTCACGCGTATCGCGCAGCGCCTGCTCGGCGAGAATGTGCCGTTCCAGGCGTTTGACCATTCGGAAGGGTGGCTGAATCGTTTGACGGATTTGTTCCGAAAGCAGTGAACTGCGAATCAGTTTTCGGTGTTTAGTATTCAGCGGGCAGTCTGAATCCTGAATCCTGAACACGGGACACTGGCACAGGGGGCGGCATGAATTTTCTTTCGCGCATTCTTAATCGCCAGCCGGACCAAGACAGCGCTGAGGTTGCCAAGCGGCGTTTGCAGTTGGTTCTGGCGCAGGACCGCACGAATATCTCTCCCGAAACTCTGAACGTTCTGAAGGACGAAATGATCGGCGTGATTTCCAAGTATGTTGAGATTGACCGCGCGCGCGTCGAGGTTTCAATGACACACACGAACCGGGGCGAGCATCTGATCGCGAATATCCCCGTCGTCGGCGCGTGCGCGCCGACGCGGCTGACGCCGGAACGGCGGCGCGCGCCCGCGCGCCGCACGCGCGGGGCGCGGGCGTAGGAACGTGCGGGAGTATGTAGGGATGCTTTATTGAACATCCCTACCAGATCTTCACGATGGATCGGATCGTTCGTCCGCGTTTTTGGCTGTTCGACCCCTGGCTGTTCGGGGCGACGCTGTTGCTTACGACGATTGGCTTTCTAATGATCTACAGCGCGACCGAGTGCATTACCGGTGAGCCGCTCGATTGGTCAAGCCCAACTGTCCGGCAAGGCATATATGCGCTCGTCGGCATCGTCGGTATGTTTGTCCTGACCGCGCTCGATTTCCGGATCTACGCGTCGCTGCGCTGGATCATATGGATTGCGACCATTGGCTTGCTCGTGGCGGTTTTCCTCATCGGTCAAATCACCCATGGCGCGCAGCGCTGGATTGATTTGCGGTTCTTTTTGTTTCAGCCATCCGAGTTGAGCAAGCTTGCGTTGATTCTGGTCACCGCGAAATATATGGCGGATCACGCCGCAGAAATGACGCGCTGGCGTCACCTGGCGATCTCGTTTGTCTTTGTCTTTGTGCCGATGCTCTTGGTGTATTTTCAACCGGACCTGGGCACGACGATTGTTATTGGCGCGACGTGGGGGATAATGGCGCTGGCGGCGGGAATGCGTCTGCGCGACGTGTTGATTGTTTTGGCAATCGTCGTCGTCTTGGCGCCGTTCATCTGGACGAATCTGCGTCCGTATCAGCAGGAGCGTATCTTGACGTTCGTTGACCCGACGCGCGATCCGTTGGGTTCGGGTTACAATGTCACTCAAGCGCGGATCGCGATTGGCTCAGGTGGTTGGTGGGGCACGGGTTTTTGCGGCGGACCGCAGAGCCAGCTGCGTTTTCTTCGCATTCGCCAGACTGATTTCATCTTTTCGGTCATTGGCGAAGAACTGGGGTTCTTTGGCGCGCTGTTCGTGATGGCGCTCTACGTGTTCATTTTGTTCCGGCTGATCCGCATCGCGATGCTGGCGCGCGAGCCGTACGGCAAACTGATCGCCGTGGGCGTTGTCGCTGCATTGCTTGTGCAGAGTTACGTGAATCTTGGGATGAACCTGGGATTAATGCCGGTCGTGGGTATTCCGCTACCGTTCGTTAGTTCCGGCGGCAGTTCGCTCATCACGCTGTTCGCTGCGCAAGGTGTCGTGCAAAGCGTGCTGCTCCGGCACCGGGAGTTGCAGTTGGAGGGATCCGGAAGAAGGTACGATTAGTCGAACCGTCAGACAGTGGGACAGTGCGTCGTTTACTGTCCCACCATTTTTCTGGTCACTGGGTTGGGACAAACTGCACCGTATACCTTTTGTACGGCACCACTTCCACCCCAAATGATTCCGAACTCGCAGGCGCAAGTGTGCGCACACACCAGCGTGCCGAATCTTTCCAATACAGCGCATTGAAACTAAACGCGCCATTCGCATCGGTCGTCGCGGAGAAGACGACATTGCCGTCGCACTTGTCGGCGACGACGCGCATACCGGGGACACCGCGCCCACTTGCGTCGATCGCAGTACCGAAAATACCCGGCTGTTCATTGTTCCAGCCATCCACACCGAGCAATTTCCCAACGTACTTGTGCGAGGCGACGGGGGCACTTCCCGGCGCCGGCGCGGCGCGTGGCGCGACGACCGGCGGCGCGGCGGAGGGCGCAGACGCGCTGGCGAGCGGCGAATCGGCAGGCAGTTGAAAGTAGGCGCGTAAAATGTCGGCGGCGAGCGGTGCGGCAACCTCGGAGCCTTCGCCGCCACCGTAGACGAAGGCAGTCACGACAATCTGCGGATTTTCGTACGGCGCGAACGCGGTGAACCAGGCGTGGGTCGGCAAATGCCCATTTACCTTGGGACCGTAGTATTCGGCGGTGCCGGTTTTCCCGGCGACGGCGACGTCCGCGAGATTGGCTTTGATCGAAGTGCCGCGGGTCACGCTCTCGCGCATCCCTTCACGCACAATCGCAAGATTGGGCGGATCGCTCCGGACCTGACGGATCACCTGTGGCTCGATCACGCGCACGATCCGCCCAGCCGAGTCCCGAATGTCTTGGACGAGCTGCGGCTTGTACAGTGTGCCGCCGTTCGCGACGATTTCTGTCATATTGGCGATCTGGAGCGGCGTCGCCAGCACGTATCCCTGCCCGATCGCCATGTTGTAGGTATCCCCGATTGTCCAGATGTCGCCAATCGTTTTCCGTTTCCAAGTCGGGTCCGGAACGAGTCCTTTCGCTTCCCCCGGTAGATCAATCCCCGTTAGTTCGCCCATGCCGAACTGGCGCGAGTACGCGGCGAGACGGTCTTCGCCCAGTCCGGTGTCAAAGGAGGGCGATTCGCCTCCGGCGAGCTTGTAAAAGAAAACATCAGACGACCACGTAATGCCATCGCGGATGGTGAGCGACCCGAATCCCGGTTTGTACCAATCATAGAATGGCTGAGCGAGCGTGGGATTGTCGGGGTAGTATTTGTGTGGCACCCAGATCGTGCCGGGCGTTTGAAAGCGCGTATTGATGTCAACAACGTGCTCTTGCAGTGCCGCGCTTGCGGGAATCAACTTGAACGTTGAGCCGGGTGGATACTGTCCAGTGATCGCATGATTGACCAGCGGACGCAGCGGGTCTTGCACGAGGTTGGTGTAATCCTCGTTTGAGATGCCGGTGGCGAATAAGTTGTCATCGTAACTCGGCAGCGTGACCAGCGCGAGGATCGCGCCGCTACGCGGATCGAGCGCGATGGCGACGCCCTGCTTGGCGCGTGCGCTTCGCAATGCCCTTTGCAGGGCTGTCTGCACGGATTTTTGGAATTCCGAGTCCAGTGTCAGAACGGCGTTGTGTCCCGGGAGCGGCGGTTCACTGCCAAGCACCGCGACCTCGCGCCCCGTAACATCCACCTCGATGTAGCGCCGACCCTTGATGCCGCGCAGATCCGATTCGAACGTCGCTTCAAGTCCCATCAAGCCAACTTGATCGGTTGGGGCGTACCCTTGCGCGCGATAGGTTTCGAATTGCTCGCGCGGGATGTGCCCGGTGTAACCCAGAATGTGCGCGAGCAGCGGACCTTCAACGTACTCCCGCACCGGGTCGAGCCCGACGACGACGCCAGGAAAGTCGAGCCGATTCTCTTCAAGATGGAATGCGATTTCGCGCGGCACATTTGCCTTGATCAGTACTCGCGTGAACGGATCGCGCTCTCCTTTGGTGACCAGCTCGCGCAAGCCCGGCTTGCGTTGGGGTGGGATGACGACGCGGGCAAGCCCGCTCGGCAGACTGCCCACGGCGTCTGTCGCCACGTTTTCGATAACGGTGTCGATTGGCATCTGGAGCATCGTCGCGAGTCGCCCGAAAACGCGCTCGCGTTGGTCTTGCGGCAAGTCCGCGGGGATGATCGAGACGTTGAACGATGGGACATTGCGGACAAGGATTTTGCCTCCGCGGTCGTAGATGATGCCGCGCAGCGCGTCGGTGCTGGCAAGGCGGAATCGATTTTGATCGGCGGCGCGCTTGTAGTACTCGCCGTTGACAACTTGAATGTTGGCGAGTTGGAGCGCGAGGAGAGCGAACGCAGCGAAAATCAAGATGCGCATCAAGCGAAAACCGCCGCGCGGTACCTGTTCCGCCTCGGTGATCGTCTGCGCAAATGAATACGGACTCTCTGGGTCGTTCACTGTTCTTCTTAGAACTCCATCTCTGGGCGCATCCAGCGCGCGAGGCGTAACAGCGGAAAATATGCCAGCGGCAGCACTAGGGTATTGAGAATCGCGCAGGGCAAAGTGATGCGGAGGAGATAATCCCCCCAATGGATTTGCCAATTGAACAGTGCAAGGATGCCCAAGACGGTGAGATGATGGACAAGCGTCGCCGCGATCACTGCGATCGGCGGCGCGAGCAGGTTGCCTCGAAAGAACGTCGCCTGCCCCCAGCTGATCAGCCAGCCGAGCGTCGTCAGCGTGAGCGTGTGAACGCCGAAGGGCAAGCCGGACGCAAGATCGA
>Ga0233423_10001769_pt1 | contig 10700 bp, 12 predicted proteins | sample Watercolumn_Mata_FD_180713 | JGI IMG/M metagenome (GOLD analysis project Ga0233423, IMG submission 180713) | Freshwater microbial communities from Lake Matano, South Sulawesi, Indonesia - Watercolumn_Matano_2014_112_MG | ecosystem: Environmental > Aquatic > Freshwater > Lake | place: Indonesia... | reverse complement strand
TGCAATGCTGCCGGATCTACGTGCCGTATCGCTTGGAGCAGTATCCCTCGGGCAAGATAGCCCGCGAAGTGGGCATCCTCACCTCCTTCTCCCCGTACATCTCGAACTCGAAGGGCAAGTACTCTCAACCTGGGTAGCGGATCGGCATTTCTTTTTATGGGCGGCTCTAAAAACGTTGATGGTGGTGTTCTCTTCTCGATTTTTTTCATGGACTGTACATTTTTGGCTAGAAACGCTTAAATATGCTTACCCATATCCTATTCGGTTCAATAAATGGTGAATTGTATGGGTGACAGTCTTTGGTCCGCTAAGGGTCGACCTTCCGGTCGATGAAATTCCGAAATTTTGGTACAACATAACTCCAGACATGCCTGAACCCTGTCCGCCTCCGCTGGATCCGGTAACAAAGGCTCCGGCAGGACCCGACGCACTGTTGTTCTTCCCAAAGAGCCTGATCATGCAGGAGGTCTCGACGGAGCGTTTCATACAGATCCCGGAGGAGGTCCGCGACATCTACATCAGGATGGCGAGACCCACCCCAATATTCAGGGCAAAACATCTCGAGGAACATCTTCAGACCCCAGCGGAGATCTACTACAAGTACGAAGGGATCTCACCTCTGGGCAGCCACAAGGGGAACACCGCGATAGCCCAAGCATACTACAACAGGGAGGAGGGCATTGAGCGGCTCTGCACCGAGACCGGCGCCGGTCAGTGGGGAACCGCGCTTTCTCTGGGCTGCGCCTTCTTCGACATGAAGTGCACGGTCTTCATGACGCGCGCCTCGCACGACCAGAAGCCCTACCGCCGGACGATCATGGAGCTCTACGGCGCACAGGTCTTCGCATCGCCCAGCAAAGAGACCGAGTTCGGCAGGAGGCTTCTTAAGGAGCAGCCGGACCACCCTGGCAGCTTGGGTGTAGCCATCAGCGAGGCGATAGAGGCCGTCCGCAAGGACCCCAAGGCAAAGTACTCCATAGGATCCGTCGCGAACCTCGTCCTTATGCACCAGACAGTGGTCGGTCAGGAGGCAAAGAAGCAGATGGAGCTCATCGACAGAAAGCCCGACTACGTCATAGGGTGCGTGGGAGGCGGGAGCAACTACGCTGGCCTGTGTTATCCGTTCATCCACGACAAACTGAAGGGCAATCTGCAGGCTGAGTTCATATCCGTTGAGCCCAAGGCCATCCCCTCCTTCACGAGGGGCACCTACACCTACGACTACGGCGACACTGCAGGGCTGACGCCTTTGTTCCCGATGTACACTGTGGGGCACAACTTCGTGACGCCCCCCATACACGCCGGCGGTCTGCGCTACCACGGGAAGGCTCCCTCCATGAGCACGCTCGTCAAGTGCGGGGTGATAAAGCCCACAGCAGCCGGTCTGCAAGAGGTATTCGAGGCAGGCAAGATCTTCTCGAGGTTGGAGGGAATAGTCCCCGCCCCCGAGAGCGCCCACGCGCTGTTTATGGCAATGGAGGTCGCCAAGAGGTGCAAGGAGAGGAACGAGAAGAAGATCATCCTCTTCAACATGAGCGGGCACGGACTCCTCGATCTCGGTGGATACAGCGAGTACCTTTCAGGGAAGCTTCCAGGCAACTGGGAGCCCAAGCAGTTCGCGCTGGACGATCTGCCTTTCAAGGGCAAGATTTAGCGCGAACGTCCTCCCGTCTCTTTCCCCTTTTTTCCTTTCTTCTCTTCTCTTCCCTTTTTCCCTTCCTCTTGCCCCCCTCATTGAGTCAGCTGAGCGAGACCTTGGTTACGGTGGGAATCGTTAAAAGCTTTGATACCACCTCACCCGGAACTTGCTTCTCCGTGATTATAAGGAGCTTGGGATCCGGGTTAAAGTCTGGGTCCTCGGCTAGGATCTGCCTTATACTAACACCAGCATCGGCTATGCATGATGTCGCCTTTGCTATTACCCCCACGGCATCGGGGCGTGCCCTCACCTCGACCACACCGTAACCCAAAGCCGGCGCCACGTCCTTCAGGAAGCTACCTGCCGGCTTTATCCCCAAGAAGATCTTCTTCATCCTCGAGTCGCCGAGAATGTCGAGGACGGTCTCCCTTACCACCCGCCTGTCCACGTTGGATACCTTGGCGATGCTGGAATCGGATATCTCCACCTCGCCGCAGACGACCCTCTTCTCCTCGTTTATGCTGAAGCCCAAGTCAACCATCAGCCTGGCGACCTTGAGCTTGGCGGGAGCGCCGCTGAAGAACTCTACGATTTCCTTCCACATCGTGAATCGCCTTATGCATATTTTTGTTTATTTTTGGATATAAATGGTTATGCTCAGCGGAACGCAACCTGGAAGTAGAGCCCTATCAGACCCGCCAGAATAACCGCGGCAAACCCGATGATTACAACTCCTGATAGGACGTTTACCCGCCTCAGCCTTCCGGCGCTCAGCCTTGAACGCAGGGCACCCACGGTCCCGCTGAGTATCAGCCACCAGAGGGTCGATCCCGCGAAGACCCCGACCACGAAGAGCGCCGCGAGCGCATAGTTGCCCCCCGCGCTGCCGAGTCCCAGTCCCACAAACACCGCGATGAAGGCGAGTATGGTCATCGGGTTCGTCAGGGTCAGGAAGAATGTGGAGGTGTAGTCCGCGGCGAGCCCCTTATTCGCTATCTGAGGCGCCTCCTTGGAGGGCTTGGAGAGTATCGTCCTCGTCCCCAAGTAGAGCAGGAATGCGCCGCCCAGTAGCCGGAGCCAGAGTTGCTGGTTTATCAGCACATCAGAGATGAATGTGAGCCCGAAGCCCGCAACCGCACCGTAGATGGCATCGGCCGTGGCGGCCCCGAGTCCAGAGGCAAATCCGTAGGTCCGTCCCTTTGCCAGCGTCCGCTGTATGCAGAGTATGCCTATCGGTCCCACCGGTGCTGCAACGGAGAAGCCTATGAGCAGACCCCTGAGCAGGAAGCTTGCATCCATGTCTGCTGCCCCTCCATCTACGCCCTGCCCTCGGAGAGGGCTGCCAGTATGGCGGCTATCAGTATCATTGCCCCTCCGACGAGCTGCATGAAGGTTAGGAGTTCTTTAAACACTATGGCAGCGACAACGACCGAGGTTATCAGCTCCATGGTGCTAAGTATGGAAGTCCGCGATGGTCCGATGATCCTCAGACCGCGGAAGAAGAGCGTCAGCGCCAGGCACGTACTGATGACGGAGATCATCACGACCCAGAGCCAGACATCCATCCCCCATCCGATCCCAAGCCCGCCCATCGCGGAGCCGTAGATGCCGAAGCTGACCGCCGAGCCGCCCATTATGTAGAATGTTGAGAGTTCGCCCTTAACGTCCTTGAGTTCTCTGGAGCTTATCAGTATGAAGCAGGTGTAGGTTATTGCGGCGGCAAAGGCGAAGATCACCCCCATGGCGTCGAGGTTGAGCGCAGGGTTGGCAACGAGTGCTAAACCTATAAGCGCAAGTGCGAGTGAGGCCACAACGCGAAGAGACGCCCTCTCGAAACCCAGCGCGAAGGAGGTCGTGGTAACGAAGGCGGGGTACGTATAAAGCACAAGTGCGGTAACAGCCACGGGCACATACAACAGGGACAGGAAGTAGAAGCTTGACTGAAGGAAGTAGCCTACCGCCCCAAGACCAATCAGGATCACAAGCTGCCTGCGGGAGGGGAGGCGCATCCCCCTGACGATGATGAGGAAGGTGCCTATTATCAGGAAGGAGACCACGAACCTTACGAAGAGGAGCTCCTGCACCTCTGCCCCTCCGGCGTAGGCGAAGCGCGCGAAGATGGGTAGGAACCCGTAGCAGACCGCCGACAAAAGGACAAGGATGCTTCCGTGCCAGTGACTGTTCATAGAACCAACCCGTTGGAGGGTTCTAAAGAAGAACTGATTAAAAAGCTTGTTATGTAGGGTTCTCTCTTCTGCCTTGTCTTATGCCGCCTTAATGCCGAGGTACATCGAGCCCAACTCGGGCGAGCTTAGTAGCTCCCCTGCGGGTCCGTCGAAGGCGACCCTCCCGCTTACGAGCAGGACAGCCCTGTCCCCGCATTTCAGGGAGTTGATGGCGTTCTGCTCAACCAAGATAACCGTGATCCCCATGTTGTCCCTCAGCTTCTTTATCTCATCAAGTACCTGCGCTGAAATCTTGGGCGAGAGGCTTGCGCTGGGCTCGTCGAAGAGCATCACCTGGGGCTTTCGCATGAGCGCCATGGCCATTGCCAGCATCTGCCTCTCCCCGCCGCTCATCGTGCTGGACCTCCTGTTGTAGCACTCCTTCAGCACAGGGTAGTACTCTAGGACCTCCGGAACCTTGGCCTGTACCTCCTCCCTATTGAGGGTGTATCCCGACATCATCAGGTTCTCGCGGACCGTCAGATTCGAGAAGATGTTGCCCACCTGCGGGACGTAGGCTATGCCCTTCCTCGCTATCTGGTGCGGCGCCATCCTCGTTATCGGCTCGCCGTTCAGGAAGATCCCACCCGAGTAGATGTTGGTCAGGCCGAATATGCTCTTGAGGATCGTACTCTTACCGCTGCCGTTCGGTCCGACGATCACCGTCATCTTCTTTGAGTCTATGTTCGTGCTTATGTCAAAGAGGACCTGAAACTTGCCGTAGCCAGCATTGAGCCCCTCGATCCTAATCAGGCGCACGTCCCCCCCAGATACCCCTCAATTACTTTGGGATCGTTCATGACCTCTTCTCCCGTACCGTGCGAGATGACCGTCCCCTGCGCCATGGCATAGACGTAGTCCACGTACTGCAGAGCTATATCGAGCCGGTGCTCAATAATAAGGAACGTAACGCCAAGCCCCTCCTTTATGTCGCATATGTGAGCAAAGACCTTATGCGCCAGCACCGGGTTGAGCCCGGCCGCGGGCTCGTCCATCATGATCATCTTTGCGCCCGTCATCAGGGCCCGCCCGATCTCCAGTAGCTTCAGCTGTCCGCCGCTCAAAACCCCGGCGGGCTGGTCCCACAGCTTGAGGTTCAGCAGATCCAGCACCTTGAAGGCCCTCTCGTATATCTCCGACTCCTTCTTGTGCCACGTCATCTTCAGCGGCGCCTTGAGGAACGACTCCCCTGGGTTGCCCTTGCTGGCGATGAGAAGGTTCTCCAGGACAGAAAGCTTCACAAATGGCGAGGGGACCTGGAAGGTCCTGACAAGGCCGTACGCGGATACCTTGTTCGGGGGCTGACCTGTGATGTCCCTGCCTTCAAAGGTCACCTGACCGTGGTCCGGCTTGTAGAACCCCGAGATGACGTTTATCAGGGTCGTCTTGCCGCTCCCATTGGGGCCGATAAGCATGGTCATGCTTCCCTTATCAACGTTTATATCAACGCTGTCTAAAGCCACGACTCCTCCGAAGGTCTTCCTTATGTTTGCCGTACTTAAAACGGGTTGCAACAAGCCAATCACTCTTTAACGAAACAAAATAAAGACTAGAGAAATATTAATTTTTCCTATAACTTTCGTTAAAAATAAAAAAAGAAGGAAATTCCGACTCATGTGAACCATGTCACTGAGTCAGAGGTTGCGGTGTACACGCCTGCTTTCAGCCAGTCGAATGCTGTTGCGTTGATCTGGTACGGCGCCCAGAACTCATAGTCGCCTATAGTCCTGTCTCCAGCCGCATTGAGTTGGCACCATCCGCTCGCACCGTAGGTGTAGCCTGCAACTGTTGGTAACAAAGCCTTTATTGCTTCACCGTCGTACTCGCCGGCAATGCCCATGCACTTTACAACTACCCACAGCTCATCATATATGCCGTAGGCGTAGGGGTCGGCGGTCCTTCCGAGCCTGCTCTGCACATAGTCCCTCACCTTGATCAGGTTCGCAGACTCGGCGGGTGCAAAGTACGTGCTCGCGAATCCGACAGCAACTGAGAAGTTCGCGGCGATGGGGTCATCCGTAAGCTGAGCTGATAGCGCCGAACCGTCGCAGCCGAACCACTCCACCTGCAAGAGTATCGGGTACTCGCTTGCCTTGACCATCATGGCGGTTATTTCCTCGAAGGTCACGGCGTATACGCCGACCTTGTCAGCGCCGTAGGTGTCCACTGCCGTCTGGACCTTACTTGCAAGCAGCGCGATCTCGGTCGAGAACTCTCTGGCGTTCTGGTCGTACCTTATACCCGCGGCGTCGTAGGACCCTCCAAGGGCTGCGAACCTCACCTGGGTGGCGTTGACCAGACCGTCTCCGTAGGTGTCGCCTCTCCAGATGGAGATAATGTACTCGGCGCCCATGCTCACCATGTCTCTAGCCATGGCTGGGCCCTGCTTGTCGTCGGCGGGGCAGAACCTGAAGACATAGTCGTCGGGAATTGCCAAGTCGGGTGCCGTGGACGAGGGCGAGATGAGGAGGATCTTGTTGGTCTCGGCGTAGGTCTTGCAGTTCCTTACCTCGCTGCTCGAGTAGAGGCCGAGCATTACCTTGCAGCCCCTGGCGGCGAGGGATTGGACCTTTGTCAGACAGACATCCGGCAGTGTCGCAGTGTCTTCAAAGTAGACCTTTATAGTGTAGCCTGCCCCCGAGGCGTTGAGCAGCGCGTTGATCTCCGACTCCGCCAACTCCAACGCCACTCTGGCGTTCTCACCGTAAGTGCCAAGGGTGCCTGTCAGGGGTAGGGGCGCACCAATGGGTATCTCTCCACTTAGGGCAGCTCCAGTGGTCTTTGGCGGGGCAAGGAAATAGCCTCCGGCTGCACCGATGATTAGCGCTATGACAATGGCTACTCCTACTATAGTGGTAGAAATTCCTCGCTTTTGGCTCAATACTATCACCATTTCTTTAGTCTTCTATATTGAAGAACGATAGAACTATAAGGTAAACTTTAAGTATATATAGGTTTTCATAACTATATCCTTCCGCGGTCGTGTTTCCATGGTGCTGGACATAAGCGTGTTCAAAGACGCGATAGTCTTCTCGAGCCTCCTCACCCTATTGACCATCGGTCTCACCCTCACCTACCTTACAACGAAGGTGCCTAACTTCGCCCATGGAAGCATCGCCACTGTGGGCATATACGTTGCGCTTATCCTGACCAAGCTGTTAGGGCTAAATATCTACTTGGGCCTACTGCCCTCATTCATGCTTGGAGGGCTTGTCGCGATCCTCCAGTACATTGTTGTCCTGAGGCCCCTATCCAAGAGAAATGCCTCAATAACGACAATGATGGTGGCAACAATTTCCTTCGAATTTCTGCTCTTGTCAGGTCTTAACATTCTTGCAGACTACCTCTCCAGGAGCTTCCTCATCCTCTCCAGGTACTTCCTGTTGAAGAACTTCGACTTCTTCTTCATGGGGGAGAGGGGCGTCCTTTTCATATCCCCCATCCTCGTAATCGCAATAACCCTTGGCCTTTTCCTCCTATTAACGAAGACCAAATTTGGAGTTGCGATGAGGGCGACCATTGAGAACCCTCCTCTGGCGGGGACGGTGGGCATAAACGCGGATCTGGTCTATATCGTATCTTGGTTTATTGCGGGTGGGCTCGCCGGCCTTGCTGGCTGTCTGCTCCCGCTGTGGTTCATCGGGAACCCGGATACGGGAAGTTTCATACTCATAAGCATCTTTGCCGCAGCCGTGACTGGAGGTCTTTACAATATATATGGTGCCATAATCGGCGGCTACGTCGTAGGTTTTGCCGAGATAGGCCTTATCAGGTTTATGGCAACGTTACCCGACCCATTTGGCGCATGGATAATCGGCTACAGGCCAGTCATCCCGCTCCTTGCCATGGTGATAACCCTCATGTTGGCCCCAAGCGGAATAACGGGTATAGATCTGAAGAGGATAATGCGCAGGTTCGGGAGGAAGTGACATGCTCAGCGGCGAATCTCTATTCATGCTGGACCTTATAGCCACCTTTGCACCTTACATGATCATTACCCTAAGCCTGAACTTGGAATACGGTTTCGGAGGGGTTCCCAACTTCGGCAAGACCCTCGCGGTCGCTGGAGGGGCGTTCATGGTCGGTTATCTCCCGGGTCGGATACTGGCTGGCATGATGGGGGTCGGTCAGGGGATGGACTACGTAGCGCAGAACGCCCAGATAATAACCGAAATAAACAACCGCTTGGTCTTCAATGTTCCCCTCTCCCTGGGAATATTATTGATCACGCTCGCCGCAGTCATCTTGTTCGGCGCATTCCTTGGCCTTCTCGTGACCGTTCCCGTGGCTAGGCTCAGAACCGACTACTTAGCCATGACCTTCCTTGCTGCCGGAGAGGTGATCTTGGTCATAGGAAATAACTATCCGCCCTTGGTAGGTGGCACGCTGGGCATAGGCGTGCCGGACCCGTTTGGATGGGCCTCAACCTTTAGCGTTCTGGGTCTTAGCCCCGGTGAGATGAGAAACGTTGCTGTTACGCTATTCATGGCCATTACAGCCATCATAGTATTCCTCTACGCTCAGAAACTGACGCACTCGCCGCTGGGCAGGGTCCTTAGAGCCATAAGGGATGACGAAAATTCTGCTCTGGCACTCGGGAAGGACGTAACGAGGAACAGACTAGAAGTAATAATCTTTGCCTCAGCCATCGCCGCCATAGGCGGAGCCCTCTACGCATTCTACACTGCGAACGTGATATCCACAGCCTATTCAAGAGTGAGCTGGACGTTCTGGCCGTGGGTGATGGTGATGCTAGGTGGTGCCGCGAACAACTTGGGGGTCGTATGTGGCACATTCATATTCGTGGCCGTCCGAAAACTAATAATCTTCTACAAAGACATCTTCGGCCCATTCATTCCCTTCGATGTCGTATGGCTTGACATGCTCTTACTGGGGGCCGCGCTGGTGTTTATCCTCCTTTACAAGCCGGAGGGTTTGCTTCCTGAAAAACCAATAAAGACTATCAAGGTTGGTGGCCCCCCTCCTTCAAAGAGAGAGACTCCTGAAGAGACCCCCTCCAGCCAAGCTTCAGGTAAGAAAAAGGTTGGCTTCAAATTGCCCTTCAAATTAAAGGTTCGCAAGAAATAAAAATCCCGTTTTGACCAAGGGCTGACTGCCAAATTTTTGCTACTCACTGCTAAAGTGCGGGAGACATCCCTACTCAAACCCTCACGCCGCGGATGAATTTAAAAAACAAAAAAAAGTTTTTGCTTCGTAGCAGTTAGATTTTATGCTACGAGCAGGTAGAGCGCCAGCAGGAAGTTTATCACGACTATCCCTAGGATCGTAGTGCCACCCTTGAACTTACCTAATACCGAATAGCCTGCCGCTAAGCATGCGACTCCGAACAGGAATACTGCCAAACCCGCAACCACCGCGGGAAGCAAAGCCATGAAGTAGTACACAACGTATAGCCCGAGTATGATTAGGATTATGCCTACGAAGTTCACTATGTTCGCCGTGATCGGCATAGCCTCAGCCTTGAAGAGGAAGCCTACAAAACCAACGGCCAAGAACGCCGACGCCCCCATTCCCAGTATAAGCGCTACGCAATGGTAGGCCAGCATAAATGCCGGTGCAGCTGTCAATGTCTCCGCCACCGTCCAGAAGTAGAACGCCATAATTGTGCTGAATATGCCGGGGATAATCCCTGCCTTAAGCGCTGTTGGAACGTCAGCTTTGCCCATCAATGCCATTGCAACTGGGAAGAACCCGAAGACGAACATCATTACAGGCCATGCAAGAATTGCTAATAGAGTCATCATTCACCCCCCTTGTTTAATATGAATGAGTATATGTTATTTAAAAAGCATACGCTTTTTTGAATTATAATCTCTATAAATGTAATACAAAATAACACTTTGTATTTTATAGATGGCATAGGACACGAGCGGCAAAAACACTTCTAGCAAATAAGCGAAAGAAGCCGTGCTTGAAAGAGGTCATATCCGTCGTTAACTCTAATCGACTCCTACGACTATCGTGCCCAGCCGGTTGTCTTCCGTGTCTACCCCCAGCCTAGCCTTCAGGTAAATGTCGGTCGGCGGGGACGGGACTCCGACGACTGCCCCGCAGACGGTGAGTTCCGGTATCTCCATGGGGAGCATGTGAACCTTCATTTCGTCCCTCTTCTCCTTAAAGACCTTCATCTTATCCTTGTACAACACCAGATTGCCTGCGACCATGTGCCCCTTCTTCTTCAGATCCTCCAACGTAACCTTGTCGTAAATGTCCTCCCCGACGACCTCGTCGTTGCATACCAGCTTGATATAGGAGCACTCGGGCCAGGTCAGATTCAGGTCGGTGGCGCACACAAAGACGTGCCTCCTCTTCAGCGCCTCCCTCAGGCCCAGGTTTATCCCCTTGCAGAGCCCCATCATCACCTTCTTCTCCGCCTCCCCCTCCAGCCTCAGGACCACTGCAACCTCTTCGCGACTCAAGGGTACCACTTTTATTATGCCCTTAATTCGGCCGAGAGTTTCTACAACCTTATCTTTTGACGTAACGCCTCACTACCTTTGGAGCCCTTATCACCGCCACCGTCTCGGGGTACTCCTCGAGCCGGCTGTTTGGCATGTACATGGCGTTGATGTACTCCTCCTCAAAAATCGCCTCAACCGCAAGCTCTATGTATTTTACCCCCTCCGCAATCTTCCATGCCTCGCTTCTCGCGTCAAGGGACTTGAGGCACATCCTCGCACCGGAGCCCGCGGTATTGCCCAAAAAGGATATCCTGTCAAGCGGCATCTCGGGTATCATGCCCAGGGTCCTCGCGCTCTCCGGATCGATGTAGTTCCCGAAGGCGCCGGCGATCACGATCTCCGACAGCTCCACCT
>Ga0233423_10001768_pt1 | contig 10701 bp, 6 predicted proteins | sample Watercolumn_Mata_FD_180713 | JGI IMG/M metagenome (GOLD analysis project Ga0233423, IMG submission 180713) | Freshwater microbial communities from Lake Matano, South Sulawesi, Indonesia - Watercolumn_Matano_2014_112_MG | ecosystem: Environmental > Aquatic > Freshwater > Lake | place: Indonesia... | reverse complement strand
GATGACGATACTTACGATGATGGATATTTTAATATAAGGGCTTGTAACGAGCCTTTTGATCCTTACACCATAACTTGGAATAATAAACCTTCTGGAACACTAATATACGAATCAAGTAAGGTTGATCCTGATGAGATTGTAATTGATACTATAACTGATGTGAGTGCTGTTAGTCTAGGATTTCATGACAACAGTGCATATTATAGGTTTTATGGTGAGTATGATGGTGATGAGGAGATGCAAGGAGAACTGAAATGCGCTTCTAATCGTCAAAGCTATTTAAAAGTTTGCTATGAAGGAAATCCTATTTACTGCGTATCAGGAGCTTGCTGCGATGTCAATACTGGTCAATACAAGGTTGCTGGAACCCCTTGCAGTTCTGCGCAAACTCCTGTTTGTGATACACACACCGTAACTACGTGCAATGGCCATGCGTATCAGGACCTATGTTCTGGTGATTCAAACACGTGCCCTGATAACAACATACTGATAGACTATGATGCTGCCTGTACTGGCTACGATGCAGGTACGTGTGCTGTTTGTAATGGCGGTTCAACCCCTATTTTTGAGCCAGAGCACACAGATTGCCCTTGGATTGACTGTAACTCCCTTGATGATGAATGCAGAGACTACACCAATGTGCGGCTCTGTCTGGATATAAACACCTGCGCTTCTTCTCCTGAATACTGCACAGTTTACTCTGATGCTCCAGAAGGCACTCCTTGCGGAGATAACGGAGCTTGCAATGGCTATGGGTTATGCGTAGAAAACGAGATGGAATACGAGTTTTATTATGATGCCAACGGAAATATCCTTAAGGACCAGCAAAACACGTATGAATACAACGCCTACAACCAGCTTGTGAAGGTAAGAGATTGGGCTAATGGAGATAGATTAATAGAGCAATACTCGTATGATGACGCAGGCAACAGAATAAAGAAAGTGGAGTATTTCACGGATGGAAGCAATCAAACAACTATTTATATTGATTCGAACTTTGTCAGGATAATAAATTCCAGTGGCACATTCGACACGGTTTATTATTACGATTCTTATTCTTTAGTGGGAGAAAGAAAACCCTCTGGAGAGATGGTCTATTATCATCCAGACCATTTAGGCAGCACCAGCTTGACAACCAACCAGGCAGGCCAGAAGATTGAAGAAACCAAATACGGGCCATTTGGAGAGCTTTTAGAAGGCGGTAATTCCAGATATACCTTCACGGGCCAAGAAGCAGATGTCGCAACAGGCCTGATGTATTACGGCGCCAGATACTATAGCCCGACCATAAAGCATTTCACCCAGCCGGATAGTGTGATAGCGGAATCATATAATCCGCAGAATCTTAACAGATACAGTTATACACTTAACAATCCTGTGAAATATAGGGATGAAGAAGGAGCATGGGTAAATATAGCTCTTGGAGCGGGCATAGGTGCTGCAATCGGTGCCGGATCTTCAATGATAGCTCAGATAGCTAATGGTGCAACATTTAGTACAATGAACTGGGCGGATGTTAGCAAAGGTGCCTTGATTGGGGGAGTATCAGGAGCAATAGGTGGAGCTACGTTTGGTTTAAGTTTGGGCGCAACAAGTTTAGGTGCAGCTACCTACGGTCAAGCTTTTGGCGCAGGAGCATTATCAGGAGTTGTTGGTGGTCGTGCAGGTCAATTGACATCAAACATTCTTTATGAACAGGAACTAAGCAATAATATGCTTAATTGGCAAGATATAGCTGTTGAAGGACTGCTAGGAGGAGTTTTCGGAGCCGGGGCGAAAGGATTAAGTGATGCTGTTGCTCAGAGAGGGTATCTGGGAAACGGTAAAATATCATCAATAAAGGGAAAATTTCCTTCGGATCCCGGCGAACTTACTAAAATGGCTGGCGTAAAACCTCAAGTTAAAGGTAATTTCAATCAAAGGTTGGTTTGGCAATTGTCCGAGAATAAAAAAATAGAGTATCATTCAGGGCACTCTTTTAGGCCGGGGGATAACTTCGATGTCAGACACCATACAGGCCATTATACTGTTTATATAAGAAAAACCGGGATTAACGCAAATGGTCAGGAATTTAGCAGATGGGTTAAAATCCAGCAATCAGGAGTTGAAAGTGCACCTTGGAACTATTTGCCCGGAGAGTGGATGCCATGAAAAAAGAAGAACTGGATTGGCAGTTTGAAGATTCGCAAAACGTAAGTGTGGTTATAGATGTTCATGCTAGTAAAATTAAAATAAAATTAACATCTTGGGATGGAAAGAAATATGTGCTGGAATTTATTAATGTGACTAAACATGCCCTTAAACAAACACAAGACACCCCCCAGCTTGACGAGATTCATGAAATATATGAACTTCCCTCAAAATCATTAAGAAAATTTGTTGTTGTTTTTGCTGGAGAAGAAGAATTAACTATAGAATGTGGAAAATTTTTTTATGAAGCGATACAAAATGAACAAAACTAACTTATTAAAAATGTGTGTATTGCTACTTATTTTCCCAGTCTTACTCAGTTCTTCCGCTTTTGCAGAAGAACTCTCTACAGAACAATCATTGGATGAAGATGTTTTTGAAGCTTCTTCTGTGTTTGAGCCTGAGGTATTGCAAGACCAGTCTGAAACAACGCAAACAGAAGTCTCTACTGAAACAGAATCTGAAGTTCTTGGAGAAAACGAATTGCTTGACAGATCACTTTATCCTTATCTTCCTTATATCTATAATCCGGAAGTGCCTTCTGATATCGGTTTTGAGGTCGGCGGTAAATACAATACCAACCTTTACACAGGCGCAGCCACATATACTTATCCGATAAAGGTTCCGTCAGGCACAAATGGGCTTCAACCAGCAATTTTCTTGACTTATAACAGCCAAGACAATGGCGTACCTGGAATTGCTGGTTCATCATGGAGTTTAAGCGAGAGTTATATACAAAGAAACGTTCAATATACTCCCTCTTCTACACCTGATGATACGTATGAGCTTATCTTTGGTGGAAATTTTGACAAATTGATTCATTATAACGGAGCATATCACACAGAAGGCGAGAAATATTACAAGATAACCTTCCAAACAGGCGCACCTAACACGTTTGGCGGGTATTGGTTATTAACAACCAAAGACGGCACCAAATATCGGTTCGGATATAATGCCAATTCAGAAGCTGCATCAAACCAGTATGCCTTTGCCTGGAGATGGTATCTTGACCAGGTTGAAGACGCGCACGGTAACAAAATTTATTATACCTATTCAGAAAATTCCGACGGCACATCTTATCCTTCAAGCATTACTTACAACAACGACCAAAAGAGACAGATACAATTCACGTATGAGTCCAGGCCGGATATCTGGGGAGTTTACATCAACGGTCATAAATTAAGCCATACTCAGCGTTTAAGAGAAATACAAGTCAAGTACGATGGAACTCTGGTGAGAAAATACAGATTATCTTATATTAATAATGATGTTTCTTCACGTTCTTTTGTGTCTCAGATAACAGAGTACGGTTCTGATGGAACGTCAACCTTGCCGCCAACAAAATTCGAGTATTATCCAATCAGTGTTGGCTGGCAAAGAGATTACAACTTTGATTTGCCGGGAGGCAACAGATTGGTTTTCGGCAGGGATGATAAAGGAGCAAGACTTGTGGATTTCACAGGTGACGGTTTGGTTGATGTTTTGGAATCGTACTGGTTAGATTCTGGAGGTCCATATAGGAACAATGCTTATGTAAATAATGGCCAGGGAGGATTTTATTACGATGGAAACTATGATTATCCGACAGACTATGATTTTGACACCTTGATAGTTGATTCAGATTATGTTGATACCGGCGGACGGTTTGGCGACTTCAATAATGATGGCAAAACAGACATCATCCATGCAAATGACCAATTCCAAGTTATGTTTGAAAACTTGGACGGACAATGGGAGCATTACCCGCCATATAACTTTCCAAGCCAACTCTATTTTATGAGTTATATTGATGGAGTTGCAGACAGGGGAGTGAGATTGGATGATATCAATGGAGATGGTTTGGTTGATGCTTTAAGAGGTGATGCTGGAGAGACAAGATACTGCTGGATAAATACTGGTGAAGGCTGGGTTTCTAAATCCTCTTGCATACCTCCCGAGGATTTTACTTCAGGAAATAGTGAGGATGAAGGCGTCAGACTTGTTGATATAAATGGAGACGGTCTTGCAGATATCTTGAAAGCAGAAGGAAGCGATATCTGGGCTTACTTAAACAATGGCGAAGAATGGGTTTCCAGTTCTGAATGGAACGTACCTTCTGAAATAACTTTTGTTGAGGTAAGTGATGGAGATGATAATGGCGTTAGGATCGCGGATGTTAACGGCGATGGTTTGCCCGATCTTGTGAGAGCACAGTCAAGCACCAGAATATCATATCTAAACACTGGACATGGCTGGACAGCAGTCTCTAATTGGTATGTTCCATCTAATGTTGAGTTTGTAAGTTCTACGGGAAGGAACATGGGTTCAAGACTTGTAGATATTGACGGAGATGGTGTGGTGGATATAGTTAAATCATACCAAGTAGATACAGAGGACCCTGACCAACAGGTGTGGATAAACAAGGCAAAGAAAGCTTATCTGTTGAAAAAAGTTACTGATAGTTTTGGTGGTCAGGTAACGGTCGATTATATTCAATCAACATCTTTGGACAATACTGGTGATGATAATGTATCTGATTTAGGATACAATCGCTGGGTTGTAAGTCAGGTTTCTTTAAACAATGCAATGACTGGCCTTCATCAAAAATCTTTTGCAATCACCTATGATTATGAAGGCGGTTACCACGATTACATAGATCGGGAGTTTAGAGGATTTGCACAGATTATAGAACACAACCCTGACGATATAGACATGATCCATAAGTTCCATCAAGATGATGCGAGAAAATCATTGGAGTATGACACTGAAGTAATGCAGGGTAGCTCGCCCTACTCTAGGACAACAAACACTTATTCTTTCTCGCAGCAGAACAATATTTATACTGTCAAGCTTGATCAGACAGACAGCTACACTTACGACGGTTCTTCTAGCTCACCAAAAATAACGAGGGCAACATTTTTGTATGACCAATACGGAAACGTTATAAAAACGTCTTATCTGGGAGATATAAACTTGGCAGGAGATGAGAAATATGAATCTGTCCAATATGGTTATAATTTGAACGCTTGGCTCTTAAACAAGCCTATTCAAACCAAGATAAAAGCAAGCGACGACACAACTAAAGTTGCAGAGACACTTCTAAGTTATGATGGCCAAGCATATGGACAACCTCCGATAAAGGGAGACCTCACTAAGACAGAATATTGGTTAAACACGGGAGGGAATCCTATAGAGCAGGCCACGTATGATTCTTATGGAAATGTTTTAACAAGTACAGATGCCAATTCACACAAGACACGTTATACTTATGATTCGGCAACCAACACCTTCCCCATTCAGGTTAAGAATGCATTAAATCAATCCGAATCGTATGCTTATGACTTGGGCACGGGCAACGTCCTTTCTGTGACTGATCCTAATAACATTATCGTTATCTACAAGTATGATGTGTTTGGAAGAAAAACAAAGGAGATATTGCCATATGATTCTGAAGCCAATCCCACAACAAGCATTAGTTATGCCTTTGACGGCATTCCTCCAGAACAGGTCACAACAAAAAGAAGATAGGTTGGCGGAACTTCTAACACGCTAGATGAATCCAGGTTTTTTGATGGAGTCGGCAAGACCATACAAACAAGAAGAGAGGCTGAAAACGGAAATCAAGTAGTTGTTAATTATTTCTATGATTACAGATATAATCTTGAAAGAGTTAGCAACCCCCAAATCACATCTTTCAGTGCAACATACGTTGCTCCCCCTAATTATGGCGATTACACAAGGTATTACTATGATGCTTTAGATAGAGTGATTAATATAAGAAATCCGGATGCAACCAACAAGATAATAGATTATGACCATTGGGTTGTTAATGAATACGATGAGGAAGGTAACCAGCATAGATACGTATTAGATGCGTATGGCAAAATAAAAGAAGTTTATGAGTATAATGGAGCTGCGCTTTACACAACCAAATATACTTATGACACTCTGGGTAACATGATAGACATAGAGAACGACCACGGAGACCATTTAATATATCAGTATGATAGTTTAAGCAGGAAAACACAGATGAATGATCCGGATATGGGTATCTGGCATTATCAATATGATGCGAACGGCAATCTTGTTCAGCAAACAGATGCAGGACAAAACACAATAAGTCTATATTACGATTACCTTGATAGGCTGAAGAAAAAACAAGGTGCTGAAACAATAGACTACATTTACGATGGTGGCGGAAAAATAGGTACACTTACTAATGTTGCCATGTGGAATTATGTAGTAAATTATGCATATGATAACAGGTTAAGGTTGATTTCGGAATCAAAAACCATTGATGGAGCACGTTATATAACTAATTATGAATATGACGCGATGGACAGAATAACTAAAAAAACCCTTCCCGATGGAACACAAATGATATATACTTATAATAATCAAGGATTGCTAGACTCCATCAGTAATGTTATGCAAAACATTGATTATAACGCATTCGATCAGCCAGTGGAAAGGCATTACAACAATGCATTAGAGTCTGTTTTAACTTATAACCCCGTGAATTTTAGATTGGAAGCAATAACAACATCTGCGTTGCAGCATCTTCAGTATGAATACGATAGCACAGGAAACATCATAAAGATAACTGATGCTTTTAATAATGAAGTCGATACCTACCAGTATGATGAATTAAAAAGAATTATCTTTACCCAAAAACAAACACCCTCTGAAACCAGCTCTATCATGTACAATTATGACAGTTTAGGTAATATGTTAAGTGTTATATCTGACCAAAATAACCTAACATTCATCTATTCTGGAACTCCCATTCACTCACCATTCTTATTTTATACTACCATACTTAATGAGACTCCAAATTATCCACCATATGTGCCATCTAATCCGAACCCTTACAATGCTGCAATAAATGTATCCATAAACACAGATCTTAGTTGGATGGCTGGTGATCCAGATGGAAATCCTGTGACGTATAATATTCATTTTGGTAACTTCACTCCTCCTCCGTTAGTTCAAACCAATATTCCTGTTGCTTTTTATAGTCCGGGCACGTTAAGATATGATACAACATATTACTGGATGATTGTTGCATATGACAACTACAGTTATTTCACTACCGGTCCTGTCTGGAGCTTTCACACGGAAGAAGTAAATTTACCAGAATGTGGCAATGGCCAAGTTGAAGGAGAAGAAGAATGCGACGATAACGGCAACAACGGAGTTCCCTGTGATCCGCCTTATGAAGGCAATTGCACTTATTGTGAAATTGAGTGTACATATGAAACTCTTTTTGGAGGATACTGCGGGGATAGTGTAATAAATGGTCCGGAAGAATGTGAGACTAATGTTGATTGCAATTCGGGGTATTCCTGCTCAGAGTGTCAATGTATACTTAACGAAATAGGCTGTGGTTCTACATTATATGAAGATACGGTGCTTAGTGCAGATATTTTAGATTGTCCTGAATATGGTTTGAATTTTGGTTATGGTGGACTGGTGCTTGATTGTGATGGACACAAAATTACCGGGCAAGGTAGAGAAAATAGCGATTCCGGTGTTAGAATTTATAATAGAAATAATGTTATAGTAAAAAATTGTGTCATCACTGATTTTAATGACGGAATTAGTCTGTGGTACGGAAACAATGCAAACATACATTCAAATCAATTGCTAAATAACACCGTAGGGATACTTATGCATTATGGGACAGGCAACAAATTTTATTCAAATACCCTCATCCATAATTTCTGGGAAAATGCTATTGACACAATAAATGCTAATGGCAATCTTTGGGATTTTGAGGGTGTTGGAAACTATTGGGATGACTATGAGCTTAATTCAGGATACCCTGATTATTATGAGATATTCGGACCGGGAGATGGTATAGACCATTATCCTTCGGGACCCTCTTTGAAGGATATCGCTGTCACAGAATTTATAGTTATGAACCCCGTGCAACCAAAGGTTTCTGAACCCATAATGTTCAGGATGAAACTCAGCAACACTGGTCTTATAGATATAAATAATATCTATTATCAAATAATAACTTATGGAAATCCAGCATCTTACACCAATGACGCGCAACCAATTAGCATAACTGCTGGAGACTTTACATACCTTTATAAAATATGGGCGTATCCTTATTCTGGAGATTACACGCCACAGATATTGGCTGATTATCAAAACCTGATAGATGAGGCTAATGAATCAAATAATCTCTTGACTTTAAATGTTCATGTTGCTCAAGATCCTCAACCGCCGCCTATCAAGTTAAGGGAAACTGAAATAGAGGGACCTTAAGATGAGACCAACAAGAGCAAGTAAAATAATACCTGTTTCGTTAGCGTTGATTCTGGCTTATGCATCTAGAAGTGTATCAAGTCAAGAGTCTGTCCGTGCACAGGCATTACGAGGCACCACAATATCAAGCACTATAGACTGTGTTGTAGCTAAAGCAAATTCTGACAGAGGAACTGTACAGCAATATCAGCCTTTGTACACCTTGCTTGGAAACTTAGGATACGTACTAGTTCCGCATAATGCTAATTTCACTTATCTTTTTCCAAATTTTAGTACAGGAGAAGATGTAGAATTCGAAGGCATTCAGATTTTACAAGCAGATAATCCGGGAAAGCCTATAGCTCACACTTATGTTCATTTAGGTATAGACCCAACATTTGTACAAGCACAACAAGAAACGTTGGCCTTTGCTTCTTTACCTATGCCTTTGACGGGGCAGGCCATTTACTTCAGGAATACGGGTTCTGAGTCTATTCCTTATCAAAAAATTCTTGAAGCGACACAAGCTATGCAGAGTGATCAGCCAGTTGTTTGGATAGATGTAAATTCTGCAGTAGAAGATGCTACGTGGACTGCAATAAAAGTCATTTATAGATAACTTTTTAAATATAAAAGCTATCACTTTTCTTTAAAGGGTGTTTTTTATGCAGACAGGAATACGCGTTTTGGATGCCATGACCAACAAGCCTGTAACAGTTGATGAAAACATTAGCTTGCAGGATTGCGCCAAAAAGATGGAGAAAGAGAATATCGGAAGCCTTTTGGTGTCAAAAAATAAAAACGTCATAGGCATAATAACAGAGCAAGACCTGGTCCATAAAGTCGTCGCCAAGAACTTAGACGTGAAAAAGCCCGTAAAGACAGTCATGGAAACCAAATTGATAACCATACGGCCGGATGCTGATATCTTTGAAGCTCTAGAGCGTATGAAAAAGAACGATATAAGGCATCTTCCTGTAGAAGAAAACAAGAGAATCATCGGATTAATAACCTGGAAAGACATCTTGAAGATCGAGCCGCAGCTTTTTGACTTGGTGGTCGAATCTTTTGAAATAAGAGAGGAATCCAGAAAACCTGTTTTCGAAGCCATTGCCGACGAAGGCATATGCGAGCTCTGCGGAAAATATTCCAAAAGCATAAAAGACGTCAAAGGCTCAAAAGTTTGTCCAGACTGCCTTTCAAGTCTCTAAAATGATTTAGTCCTTAATCTCCTACTTCGCTGACCAAAACCGTATACTTCGTATACGAACTTGTTCAGCTTCGTCTGGCCTTTGCCATTATTAGCATAATGGCAAATAATGGCGCAGACGGAGATATTAAGGACAAAATAACTATTTCTCTGAAAAAACCTCTGCCTGGAACTTGAATATCTGGTTCTTCAAGTCTTTCCAAGCGTCAAAGGAAAGCCCTGCTTTCTGGCTCAAAGCATTCAAGAATTGTGTGGCAGTCATGTTGTGCTCTGTCGCCACTTGAGGCAATAACAATCCTGAGCCGTAGATGCTTCTTAATATTAAACCATCTTCTCCGAGCGTTATCTCTTTCATATATTGCTCTGAACTCTCGACCTTTATGAGCACAGGCTCTGTCAACACAGAGATCTCTATCTCTATCATAGGAAGCTCTTCTTCTGTCAGAATAGGAAACCTTGGATCGCCAAAAGCAGCGCTTCTCGCAGCCTCAATCACGGCTTTATACAAAGGCATGACTGCGTGAGGAAAACCTATGCAGCCTCTTAACTCCTTGTTTTCTGTAAGAGTCACAAAGACGCCTTGTTTCTTGTCAAGATGCTTCACCTTGCTTACAGATGGCTCATCCTCTGAAAAATAGGTCTGGATAGATTCTCTGGCTAATGCTAAAAGGGCTTTTTTATCTTCAGCAAGCATAAATAGATGTAAGAAGTTTAGATATTTAAAGCTTATTCTTATTTGCTCGCTGTCCTCTTGAACTTGCTCAGGAACTCCTTGTTCTTCTTTTCAAGCCTGTCGCAAGCTGCTTCCAAGGCCTTTTCAGGGCTCTTGTTGCCGTCTGTCTCTACGATAAATTTAGGTATTCCTACCAGCGGATGGTCTATGTTGTAGGCTGAGACAGTCACTGCTTTGTCATTCCAGAGCTCTTTCTTCAAGGCGTTGCAAAAGGTGTGGTCCGCGCCTTTTATCTCCACTATAAGCTTTTTCTTGGTCTGCTCGATAACGTTTAGCTCCATCTTGTTTTTTGAGATAAAGAGCTTATTTAAAAATGTTGCTATTTAACAGCGCT
>Ga0233423_10001767_pt1 | contig 10701 bp, 5 predicted proteins | sample Watercolumn_Mata_FD_180713 | JGI IMG/M metagenome (GOLD analysis project Ga0233423, IMG submission 180713) | Freshwater microbial communities from Lake Matano, South Sulawesi, Indonesia - Watercolumn_Matano_2014_112_MG | ecosystem: Environmental > Aquatic > Freshwater > Lake | place: Indonesia... | reverse complement strand
GGACCGTATCAAAGTCGTGCCCAATCCGTACGTGGCGACAAACATCATGGAACCCGCACTCGAGAATCCGGACCTGAACCAGCGCCGGCGCCTGATGTTCACCCATATTCCGGAACGATGCACCGTCAGGATTTACACGGTCAGCGGGGTATTGGTCGATGAAATCCGCGCGCCGGAAGACGGCCTGGTCACCTGGGGAGGTGTCGGCCAGACGACGGGCGGCATCATCCACTGGGATTTAAAGAGCAAGGAAGGGCTCGATGTCGCGGCCGGTGTCTATCTGTTCCATGTGAAGGACGAGGCCACAGGCCTTGAAAAAATCGGGAAGTTCGCCGTCATCAAATAGGCCGCTGGATTCATGAATTCAATTACGAAAGAGGCATGCCATGGAAAACAGATATAAATTCGCCGCCCTCGTCGCGGTCCTGGCTTTGTCGGTACTGACCGCTTCGGGTTACGGCCAGATCCGGAACCGGATCGGGACGACAGGGGCCAATTTTCTGGAAATCGGGGTCGGAGGGGCAGGCAGTGCGATGGGCGAGGCCTACGTGGCTTCTGCGCAGGATCCTTCCGCCGTATACTGGAATCCGGCCGGCCTGGCCTTCCTGGCTTCAAACCAGGTGCAGGTCGTGCATCAGCCCTGGATTGCAGGCATTCAATCCTCCTTCATCGCCGGAGGTTTCATCCTGCCGGCGGTCGGGACTCTGGCCATGGGCATCAATTACATGAATTTCGGGGAAATGGACGTCACGAATCTCGAATTCCCCGAGGGGAACGGCGAAAAGTTCACGCCGAGCGATTTCGCGGTGAGCATTGCCTATTCCAGAAAACTGGCCCAGTGGTTTTCCTTCGGAATCGCCATCAAGTCGGTTCAGTCGCAGATTTGGCACTCATCGGCGAAATCTTTCGCGCTCGACATGGGCGTCGTGGTCAACACACGCTTTTTCTCCCCCACCGGCTCGCATGAGGACGGGATGAAGATCGGGATGAGCATCTCGAATTACGGTGGACGCCTGCGATACGACGGCATGGACCTGATGAATCCCATTGACATCGACGAGGGCAACCAGGGGAATTACGGAAATGCGTCGGGCCGTCTCTATTTGACCGAATGGGAACTGCCGCTCATCTTTCGTGTGGGATTCGCCATCCACGCCTTCAAGACGCCCAATCACCGCCTCACCCTGGCCGCCGACGCCCTGCATCCCAACAACAATGCGGAATCCGTCAATTTGGGCGGCGAGTATGCCATGGTCATCCCCGGATGGGGGCAGGTGTTCCTGCGCGGCGGATACAAGGCCCTTTTCATGCCGGATTCCGAGTACGGCCCGACCCTGGGCGGCGGCCTTCTGCTGCACGTGATGCGGACCACATCCGTACAGCTCGACTATGCCTTCAAGACCATGGGGAATCTCGGCAATACGCATTGCTACACGATCGGCATTCTTTTTTGACGGTGAGTCGGGAAGGAAACGCATTGCTGCCGGGATGGAAGGCGATTCGATACACCCGGTCCTTTGAACAACTGAAATCAGGATGGAGCCGGATGATTCAGTTCGCAAGGAAGAGAAGCGCTGAAATTTTTTCTGTTTTTCTGGCCCTGCTCGCATTTCAGGGCTGCTCCAGGAAAACGGAAGGGGAAGCGACGCCTGAAGTGCTGGCGAGGATCGGAGACCGCGTCATCACGGTCGACGAATTCATGCGCCGGGCGGAGTACACGATCAGGCCTCCGTATTGCAGGCAGAACACGGCCATTGACAAAAAAATCGTGCTCAATTCCCTGGTCGCCGAGAAGCTGCTCGCGCTGGAGTCGGATGAGAAAGATCCCCTTCGCCAGAGCGAGATATTTCAGTCTTTTGTTCGCGGGCGCAAGGAACAAGCCATGCGGCAGTGGTTCTTCATGGAGCAGGCATACAAAAAAGTGAAGCTGGATGAACAAGAAACGGCGAGCGTGTTCAACCTGGCGGGCCGCAAGTACCAGGTCAAGTATTTCAACGTCCGCGACAGCGCCCTGGCCGCGGAAATCAGGCAGAAACTGGATGCCTCGGACACGCTTTCACTCGCTCACGTTTACGAATCCCTGGGAGGCAAGGATCAAATCCCGGAGCGGGAGGTCAAATTCGATCTGGAGGAGGACAGGCTCATCGAAGACGCCCTTTTCCGGCAGCCTGCGCAAAAAGGACAGATCATCGGCCCGATCCGTTTCGAAAAGGATCAGCATTTTTTCATGCAGGTGGACGGATGGACCGATACACGGGTCATCTCAGACCAGGACATCGCCCAGAGGTGGAAGGATGTGCGCGAGCGGCTGACCAGGCGCGAATCGGAAATCATCTGGGGACGATACATCGGCAGGATCATGAAAGGCAAAAAGGTCGAATTCAATCCGGACATCTTCTACAAAATGGTCGACATCATGGCTGCCAAATATTTATTCTCCGAGCAGCAGAAAAAGGACGCGTTCAACGAAAAATTCTGGGACAAGAAACCGGACATGACGGACCAGGAACAGATCATGAGCGCCCTGAACGAGGAGGAGAAGATTCTGGATTCCCCGTTCTATACCCTGGACGGAAAAACATGGACCGTCCGCGACTTCCGGACAGCCCTGCTCTCCCATCCGCTCGTATTCAGAAACAGGAAGTTCTCCCGTTCTGAATTCCCGGAACAGCTCAAGCTCGCCATCGTGGACATGATCGCGGACCAGCATATCACCCAGGAGGCCTACCGGAAAAAAATGGATCGTATCCCGGCCGTGATTCAGAACGCGCATATGTGGGAGGACGCGGTCCTCGCCGGATACATCCGGCAGAAAAAACTCAAGGAAATGGGAGTCGAGGAGGAATTCACCAAGACCCCGCTGACCGTGCTCAGCAGGCATTTGAACGCCTACGTGGACAGCCTGCAGACGGCCTACAGCGACCGGATCGAGATCAACATCGGAGCCTTCGATCACATCGAATTGACGCGCATCGACATGTTCGTCACTCAGGACAACGTACCCTATCCCATCATTGTTCCTTCGTTCCCTGTTCTGACGTCCGAACACCGGCTTGATTATGGGAAAGTGATGGAAAAAGAATAGACGGCGGCATCCCCCTTTGCTCGGACGAACCCGTGATGCCTCCTCCTGTGGTGTCGCGGATTTTTATTGTCATTTGAAAATGCTGCGTGCCCAGCGTTCTGACGCTAAAACCTGAGAGGGCTTTCATGCACTTCTGCAAATCCCATTGTTTTTGCTTGATCTGGCTGTTGCTGGCCACCTTGTCCGCGCAAGCGGGAATTGTCATCAACGAACTGATGCCGGTCAATGCGGTTACCCTGGTTGATGAAAACGGTGAAACGGGCGATTGGATCGAGCTCTTCAATCAGGATGATCAGGCGATCGACCTTGCCGGATTCCACCTCACGGACGACATCGGACAACCGTCCAGGTGGCGATTCCCTTCAGCAATGCCTGAGCTGACCCGGATCCCGGCCGGCGGATACCTGATCGTCTGGGCCGGCGGGCTCGCAGGAGAAAACGCGCTTCATGCCGGTTTCCGTCTCTCCGGCAGCGGCGAAACCCTGTACCTTGTCGGCAAGGACGGACACACCATCATCGATCGGATGGATTTCGGGGCAGCGTATGCGGATGTATCGTTCGCCCGTTTTCCGGACGGTTCCGGGCCGGCCGCCTACTGTCTGGAACCCACTCCGGGTTCGGCCAATGGTCCTGGATATTCCCGTCCGGTGCTGTCTCCGTCCCTGCTGCCGGTATCCGGATTTTACAGGAATTCCGTCATCCTGACTGCACTCAGTCCGGGTCACGGGGCATCCATCCTCTATACCCTGGACGGATCCGATCCTGCGGCCGATTCCAATCCCTATACCGGCCCCGTCGAACTGGCTGCCAACGGAATTTTCAAGGCGCGTATCCTGCAGCCAGGAAATGCGTTCAGCCCGGTGGAAATCCGGCATTATTTCGTGGATACGCGGCACAGCCTGCCCGTTCTTTCCGTGGCCACGGATCCAGACAACCTGTTCAGCGCAGATCGGGGCATCTATGTACATTTCAATCAGACGGGACGGGAATGGGAAAGGGAAGTTCATCTTGATTTCTTCCGGGACGGTGAATCCGCCTTCGATGTCCGTTCGGGCATACGCATTCAGGGCAACAGTTCGGTCGGAATGGCCAAAAAGTCTTTCCGGCTGCTCTTCCGGGACGGGTACGGTGCGGCCAGGCTCGATTATCCGCTTTTTCGCGGTGACCCGGTTCAATCCTTCCATTCACTGGTTCTCCGTTCCGGTTACGACGAGGATTTAACCACTGCAGAAGGGACGCTTCTCCGGGATCCGTTCCTCAACGAACTCTGGCGGAGAACGGGTTTTTTGACCTCTCAGGGTAAACTGGCTGTGCTCTATATCAACGGGGTATTCTGGGGCATCTATGAAATCCGGGAAAACATCGACGAGCAGTTTTATAGCGACCATGTGCACCCGGACGCGACGGACTGGATACGCTACCGCTGGGAAGGCTGGGAATTGAAAAACGGCGATGATGCGGAATGGCGTTCCCTGATGCGTTTCTTCGAAGAAAATTCCTTTGAAGAGGATGCCATGATCCAGGAGGCGGCCGTGCGGATGGACCTGGACAATTACACCACGCTTCAGGCGTTCGGGCATTGCGCCCAGTACAGAAGCTGGTATTACGGTGCCTCCGCCTTTCGCGAGAAGCGGGACGGAGCCAAATGGATATGGACGGTTTGGGACATGGATCGGGCCTACACGGAACTCAACTGGAACGGATTCGATTATTATGGGGATTCCACCGGGGTCTATTGGAACAATACATTCATCCGCAAGCTGCTGCAGAACGATAAATACCGGGTCCGGTTCATCAACCGCATCTGCGACCTGCTGAACACCTTGTTCGAGCCATCCTATGCTGCGACTCTGCTCGATTCTCTCACGGAAGTCATCCGTCCTGAAATCCCCGTTGAGGCTGCCAGATGGGCCAGCAGCGAGGAAAAATGGGAAGCCAATGTTCGTGCGTTGAGGGACTTTGTGCAGCAGCGGCCCGGGATCGTCAGGGATCAGATGTCGGAATATTTCGGACTCGCGGGTACGGCCGAGCTTACGGTGGACGTCGAGGGAGGCGGAAGAATCAGAGTCCATTCGATCTTCCCCTCCGGTTATCCCTGGACCGGCAGTTATTTTCAGGGTGTGCCGGTCGAATTGGAGGCCATCCCGGATCCAGGATTCCGGTTCGCCGGTTGGTCCGGCTTCTCCGGATCGGATGAACCGGTGGTCAAGCTGGATCTGGAGCAGGATCTCTCGATAGAAGCGGTATTTGCCCCTCTGGGAGAGGTCAATGCGGAATTGATTGCGCCCAACCGCGTGCCGCGGGGCCAGCGCCTTCCGGTCGTGGTCCGCATCCGCGACTCGGATTGGGATATCCATCCTTTCCTGCAGACGCCTGTGACGCTGCGTTTCAGCGGCCTGCGGCCGGATACCACCCTTCTCATCAAAAGAGGCGCAGGGACAGGGGTGCTCGGCATACCGGCCTCCAGCGGTTTCACCCTGTCTGCGGGAAATGCGGATGTCCCGGAATCCCGGAAGGCCATTGCCGCCGATGCGGCCCATCCCGTTACAGAATATTCAGGTACACTCCCAACAGGGGATCTGACCTGGGATCCGAGCCGCGACCGCATCATCACCGGAAATCTGACCGTACCGGCCGGCTGCCGCCTGACCATACGGCCCGGCACCTGGATCATTGTAAAGGATAAAAAACGGATCGAGGTGAAAGGCGGCCTGGTTGTGGAAGGCAGTTCCGAAGAGCCGGTGGTTTTCATTTCCGAATCCGCTTCGCTTCCCTGGGGGGGACTCGAGTTCACATCCTCCGTTTCTTCATTCAAATGGTGCTTTTTTGTGAACGGCGGCGGAGACGATTCGCGCGGTTATCCGACCAATGACGGATGGCATACGGGGCATCAGCACATTCTATTCGGCCGTGACAATTGCGAACTCAATCTGGACCAGTGCTTTTTCCTGAATTCCCCGGGCAAGGCTTTCGGCGTGCAGGACGGCCGCGTGTCTGTTGATAACAGCGTCTCCTCCTTTGTCTGGCATGGCGGCGAGTTTCACCGTGTCCTCCTCTCATACCGAAACAGCCACCTGATGAATCTCCCGAATGACGATCACATCTATACGGAAGACATCGACACGGATGGATTCCACATCGATTATGTGAATCCCCGGTATCCGGAGTATTCCGTGATCGACCGCTGCTGGTTTATCACAGGCAAGGACGATGCGGTGGACCATCATCATTCTCGGCTGAAAGTATCCAACTGCTGGTTCGAGGATTTCATACACGAAGGCCTCGCTGCATCAGGCGGCGACACGATCCGGGTGTTCAACACAGTCGCCATCGGGTGCGACCAGGGATTCGAGGCGGGCTGGACAGAGAATGGAACCGAACGGGGGCCATTCGTGTTCCTCGACCATTGTGTGGCGGTGAACAATCACATCGGCCTGCGCATCGGCGACAGCTACAGCTGGTCGTACCGGAATTCCATGAAGGTGACAAATTCGGTGCTCTATGGAAATGATGACAATATCTGGAATTACCTGAACAGCACAAAAGAACCGCTAGAAGGGGCGCTGGAAATATCGTATTCAATGACCAATGATACGGATTACGATGCCTCGCCGTTCTGCATTACAGGGCAACCTCTTTTTGATTCGGAATATTACCTGTTGCCTGGCTCACCGGGATACGGAATGGCCTTTCAGGGGACCGATATGGGCCGTTCGGATTCGTTATCCGCCTCAGTCGGATCCGTTCGCATCACGGAGATCGTATATCAGGCTACACCTGACAGGGACAGCGGCGACTGGATTGAATTGTATAATGCGTCCGGGGCTGCCAGGGATCTTTCCGGTTGGATACTGAAGGATGAGTCCGATTCGCATGCGTTTCCCATCCCGGACGGCACGGTTCTGCCTGAAAAAGGATACCGTGTTTTTTGCGTCGACAGCTCCGCCTTCCATGCGGTTTATCCGGATGTGCACGAAAAAACCGGAAACCTGAACTTCGGTTTAGGCCGCGATGATGAGGTGCGGCTGTTCGCACCGAACGGCACCCTTGTGGACAGCGTGGATTACAGCAACAAGGCCCCGTGGCCTTTGCTCCCGGATGGAAACGGATACTCGCTCTCCTTGCGCGATCCATCCAGCACTGAAAGGGGAGCGGCTGCCTGGGCTTCATCGGACCGGGCCGGCGGGACTCCCTCCGCCCCCAATTTCCTGCATTCCCATGTGGACGAGGGGACGGATCCACTGCCCGGCGGCTTTGTGCTTTATCCCAATTATCCCAACCCGTTCAACGGACGGACGGTGATCCGGTACAGGCTCGCGGAAGGGGCGAGGGTGACACTGACTTTTTATAACACGCGCGGAAGATGCGTGCAGACCGCATTTAAGGATGAAAAACAGGAGACCGGCATCCACGATTTTCTGTTTCAGGCGCATGGCCTCTCCAGTGGTCTGTATTTTGCCCGGCTGGAATGGAAATCCCCGAACGCGTCTTCGAGCATGACCCGTAAAATCGTGCTGGCGCATTGAATCTGGCAGCGAGCGCTTATCCCGGGGCTTGCCCCAGGGTAAGGGAGCGGATCGAAATTTTTTTCCTGCAGAGCGAAGCCCCCCTGCTGCTTTCCCATCGCAGGCATACGGACCCATGTCGTCATCCGGTCATGAAGATCATTTCCGGGCAAGGAAAGGACAGGCAGGAAAGGGGCCTGGCGATGGAAATGCGGTCCGGCCTATCGGGGCTGCGTGTCTTCAGGTTTTGCCGCCAGCATCCTGGTGAAGGGGGAAAAGAAGCACTTCCTCGATGTTTGTCCTGCCTGTGAGCAGCATAACCAACCTGTCCACGCCGAGGGAAATGCCGGAGCAGGAGGGAAGGCCGCTACGCAGGGCGCGTATCAAATCATCGTCCACGGGCAGGCTGTGACCCTGGGCAGCCTTCGCCTTGCTGTCCGCCTGAAAACGGATCTCCTGTTCATCCGCGTCGGTGAGCTCGGTGTAGCCGTTGGCAAGTTCCAGTCCCGAGATATAAAGTTCTGTACGCTCGACCCACATCGGATCGTTTTCCTTTTTTTTTGCCATCAGACCCATGCGCGCCGGATATTCCGTCACGAAAACGGGTTTTGAGAATCCCAGCCCGGGTTCGATCCGGTTCAAGAATATCCTGAAAAAGAGCGTTTCCCAATCATCAGCCGGGTCGGAATCCACCCCGATGCGGCGGGCCGCGCTGCGAAAGTCTTCCGTTTCCCGGCAGTCCGCGAGATCAATCCCTGTCTGCTGAATAAAAAGATCCCTCATGCTGATCCTGTCCCATGGCGGTGTCAGGTCTACGGGTTTGCCTGCAGATTCGAATGTCAAGGTGCCGCGAATCCTTCCTGCCAGCCTGCAGATCAGGTCCTCCGCATCCTTCTGAATTCCCCGATATCCGCAGTCGGGCCTGTACCATTCAGCCATGGTAAATTCCGGATGATGCGTCCGGGTGAGTTCCCCGTTGCGGAAAACCTTTCCGAGAAAAAAAATTTTCCCGGATCCGGCGGCGAGCAGTTTTTTCATGGCGTGTTCAGGGGAACTGTGCAGGAAAAGGGCGAGGGTTCGCCCCTGCATGTCCTGAACTGGGACGGCAATCGGCAGGATGTTGGCATCCAGGGTTGGAAACGGGGTGAGCAGCGGAGCCTCGATCTCCAGGAAACCCTCTTCCCTGAAATACGAACGGATCTGATGCAGAACCTCCGCCCGGAGGCGGAAAATGCTCCAATCGAGGCTGCCTGTTTTTAATTTTTCCCAGTTCTTTTTCGAAATCATCTTAGTCATTGATATTTAAATGGATAGCATTAAGGCTGCAAACACTTTTGCATCCGCAAGGGTATTGTCGATACGGCTGTATTCGTCCGGCCCATGCATGGTATCATCCAGTGTGCACCAGCAGACTGCAGGCAGCCCGTGGCTGCGGAATACGGCCGCAACCGTGCCCCCGCCGATCCCCACGGGTCCCGCATCCCGCTTCAATACGGTTTTGACTGCGCGTTGCAGGGCTTGAACCACGGGTGCATCACGGGCGGTTGGAGGAGGGGCGGCCACATCCTGAATATAGGAGAGCGTCATCTGCACATTGTATTTTTTTTCGATTTTGGCGGCGTATCTGCGGATGCGATCCTTGACTTTATCCAAGGGGTACTGGGGGAGGATGCGGCAGTCGAAATAAACGACATCCTTCCCCGGCACGGTATTGATGTTTTCGACATTGGCTTCCTTTTTGGTCGGCTCGAAGGTGGAGCCCGGCGGATCATAGAGCGGATCCTTTTCATCGAAGAGATTGTGCAGGCGGTCCATCTCTACGATGAAATGGGCGGCTGCTCTGTGCGCATTACATCCCTTCTCGGGGGTCGAACCATGCGTCTGTTTGCCCAGGGTTTCGCATTTGATCCAGAGTATGGATTTTTCCGCCACTTCAATCTGGGATCCCCACGAATCGCCCGAATCCGGGATGACGATGAAATCGTTTTGTCTGAAAAGACCGGGACGCTGACGGAGCACGTAATCGATACCGAACCTGGATCCGGTCTCCTCGTCCGATACAAATGCGAGACCTATGTTCCAGGCCGGTTTCACGCCTGCTTTCCGGATGGCGCCCACAGCGGCCAGGGCGGATGCGATGCCCTGCTGATTGTCCTCTGTCCCACGGCCGAATATCTTGCCGTCCCTGATGCGTATCCGGTAGGGGTCGGAGCTCCACAGGGCGAAGTCCCCCGGGGGAACCACGTCCATGTGGGCCATGATCCAGACTGTCCTTTCCCCGGATGTTCCGTTGAAAACGGCGAACCAGTTCGGGCGTTCTCCTGAGGGGACGCGGGGATCGGGCGCAGGTACATCGATGAGCTCATCCGGTGCGAGCCTTTCAACCATTTTTTTCAGCACTGCGGATTTATCGGATTCTCCCTGTCCGCCGTTTTCTGGTGCGATCGCGGGTATCGCCGTGAGCGCCTCTTGAATGTCGATCACCCCGGGGCCGGATTGGTCCAGAAGGTTGCAGATTTTTTCCCACTCAGCCTGAGACATGAAAACCCCCTTATCGGTTGGAAAGATCCTGTCCAGTTTAAAAAAAAATCGATACATTTCCAATAAAATTCAGGAGAAAAAGACCTTGATTCTCAAGAAAACTTTTGTTAAAATTTATATCTATGGATAAACTGGATCATACCGGCCAAAAATGCAATGCATCCCGACTGCCGGAGTGGATGAGACGCAGACTCGTATTCGATGAACAGGTGCTTGCAGTCAGAAAAATGATATCCGAGTTTCGTATCAACACCGTCTGCCAGTCAGCGGGCTGCCCCAATATCTGCGAATGCTTCGGAAGGTCCACAGCCACCTTCCTCATACTCGGAGACAGTTGTACGAGGAATTGCGCTTTCTGCGGCGTTTCCAAGGGACAGCCGTTGCCAGTTGATCCCGGGGAGCCGGGGCGCATCGCCGAAGCGGTCCGGCGGCTGGGACTCACCCATGCAGTGGTCACCTCGGTGACGCGGGACGACCTGCCGGACGGGGGTGCGGGGCAATTCGCCCGCACCGCCTGGGCCGTCGGGCAGGCTTCGCCAGGCACTTCTTTGGAGTTGATGGTTCCGGATT
>Ga0233423_10001765_pt1 | contig 10714 bp, 9 predicted proteins | sample Watercolumn_Mata_FD_180713 | JGI IMG/M metagenome (GOLD analysis project Ga0233423, IMG submission 180713) | Freshwater microbial communities from Lake Matano, South Sulawesi, Indonesia - Watercolumn_Matano_2014_112_MG | ecosystem: Environmental > Aquatic > Freshwater > Lake | place: Indonesia... | reverse complement strand
TTTTTTGATAATAAATTAAAAATAAACTTGGAAAATATAGATATCAGCAGTCCTGATAAAGTTATCGTGAATACTAAGGAAGACTGGAAAACTTTTTTAGTTATTGATAAAAATTTAAAAATTAATCTTGAGAAACTGAAGATTATTTTGATTCAAGAGATTTCTTTGGAAAACAGAGTAAATTTGGACTATATTGATTTAAGGTTTGATAAAATTTTCTATAAATTCAAATAAGCACCAGTTAAAAATTATTCCAAATTATTCCAAAATCCAAAGTATTCCTCCCGCCTATTAGGAAATATATGTGGCGGGAGGAACAATTTGAGCTTTGAAATTTGGATTTAGACACCTAAGAATTATTTTATTTTGAAGACAAAAATTGAAGGGTCAGGCCTGGCGACCAAATCCTCTTGGTCCAACCAGCGGTAAAAACCGCTGGGTGCCTTGAAATTTTTTACCAGCACCCCCTTGCCGTTCTGCAAAAAAGTTGCGGAAATTGCCAAATAATTTCCAGGGGCAATCTCGCTTCGATTTCTTTGTCCCCACCATTTTTCATATTTATTCCTAAAATAATAATCAAGGTCAGCTCCTCCGAAATAATCAATGTAAATTTTTTCTATTTTGTTTTCTTCAGTCCAATTTTTCAATCTTTTTAAGCCCTGGCCCCAGTCATAATTTGAATCAACCACATATTGGTATCCATTTTTATAAGTGCCACCAATTTCATTAAAATAACTGATAAAATAAGGGAAAGTAAAGAAAATTCCAGCTGCTTGCCAAGACAATAACAAGGCGATAAAAAAAACTTTTATTTTTAAGCGATTTTGTTTTTCTAAAAATTTGTAAATTCCTATTGCCACAAGAATATAAGTCAGTAGAATCGCTGGCAAAAGATGTCTGACACCTATATTTAAATTGCTTTTCAGGGCAGTTGCCCAATAAACAACAACATAAGCAAAAATACAAAATTCCAAAAAGTATTTCTGGAGCAAGTTTTTTATATCCTTAAGAAAATCGCCGGTTTTTTGCCTGAAAATGAGACTAAAAATGGCAAAAACAAGGGCGATTATCGTTAAAATATGAAAAGGAAGTGATTCTTTCAAAAAGTAAACCACAGGGAAATACGACAACCAGCCGACATTGGTAATTTCTCCCCAAAAATAGGTGGTGTTACCGCCAACAGCCCTTGTCATAGCCATAAAAACACCTAAGAAATACTGGGCATATGCTCTAAAAATCGGTTTATCTGTCATCCAGAGCAAGGAATTAACGATAAAATCATTGTTAAGGTTTTTAAGCAAAAATTGGGTGTCGGAAAATTGCTTTTCCAGAGGATAGTTCAAAACATGGTATTGATAAATCGGCAGAATGAAAATAAAAGTCAAAACAAAAATTAAAATTAAATTTAGAGCAAGTTTTTTGAAATCTTTTCTATTTATGAGCCACCAAATAAAAGTGATGATGATTAAGTAGGGAAACAGAATGATGTTGGAAAATTTTGCCAATTCGGCAAAAGCAAGTGCCAAGGAAGCAAACAAGATATTTTTTTTGCTTGGGTTTTTCAGAAAATTAAAAAAGGTAAAAATTGTCAAAAACACTCCGAATGAAGCGCCGATATCAGTTGTTACCAGTCTGCCGTGAGCTAAAATTGTCGGCGAAAAACAAAATAAAAATAAGGATAAAATCGCAACAGGTCCTCCGAAATTTTTATAGACAAAATAGAAAAGAAGAACAGCAAAAACCATCAAAACCAAAATCATCATCATTCTGCCGTAAAATATCATTTCATCAGCTGAATTCCCACTCTTGAAAAGAAATTGATTACCAAAATCCCATTGGCCGTTGATGTCTGTTGTCCAGGATTTATTCTCTTTGGGAAAATTCAGGTTTTTCATAAAGAGCAGGGGAATGGCAGCAATATCTTTTATTAATGGCGGGTGTTCTGGATTGATGCGCATATCTTTTTGCGTCAAATAGGAATAGCCGGCTGGTAAATGAGGCAGTTCATCCATTGTTAAAGAGTCGTTTTTTATTGAAAAAACCGCCAAAAAAAACATTATGGCTATCAAGAAAACAGCCAAAAAATAAAATTTGTTTATATTCATAAAATTAAAGCCACTTTTTCTTTTTGAAATAAAAAATCATTGAAAATGATAAAAGAAGCATTAAAAATACAAGAAATGGGAAACAAAATGGGTTTTCCGCAAAAGGCAGAAAATCCAAATTCATACCAAATAAGGAAGAAATAAAAGTCAGTGGTAGCATAATAACTGAGAAAATCGTTAAAATTTTCATTACCTCGTTTATTTTTGTGGAGAGAATTGAGTTGTTTGTTTCTTCCAAGTTTGCGATAGTGTCTTTGAAGGTTTCTAATTGCGTCCAAATAATTGTAAAAATTCCTGATACTTCAGAAAAATATGGCCCGATTTCTTTTCCCCAAAATTCGTCAGCTATTACCGGAAGTTCTTGAAAAACTTTTTTCTGAGGCCAAATAATTCTGTGAAAATCAAGAATATCTCTTTTTAAAATTGATATCTCTTGAACCAATTCCCTTTCTTTATTTTTATCTTTATTTTTAAAAATTTCTCCCTCAACTTCATTAATTTTTTGCTCAATTCTGTTGATTTTGATGATGCAATTTTTGGTTATTGATTCCAAAATATAAAAAAGCAGAAAAGCAGTTCCTTGCCCCAGATATTTTTTGCTTTTGTCTTCATATAAGGCAGCTTCATCAAAAATTGATTGCAAAGGAAGAATTGTTTGGTAGTGCGAAGTTAAAACAGAGTTTTTCGTTATAAGAATATCAAGCTCTCTGGGCTTGGTTTCTCTTTTTGCTTTGTCAAAAACAGGGTAATAAATAACCAAATAAATATAATTTTTGTTAAAAAGCTTGACTTGAGGGAAAAAAGAGGGCGGAATAATTTCAGAAAGAACAACTGGATGAAATTTAAAGCTGGTTCTTAAAAATTTAACGTCATTTTCATCTGGTTGCTGGATATCCACCCAATTTATGCCTTTATATTTTATTTCTTTACGCATTTTTTTAAATTATTTTATTTTAGGGAAGTTTTAAAATTATGGCAATAGGGGAGCAGTGGAAAAAAAGAATTTGCAAACAAATTTTGTTATAATAAAAAAATGCTTGTAAAGAAAATAAAACAAAAACCGGACAAAGTGCTGTTGGGAATTTCTGCAGCGTTGATTCTTCTTGGTATTATTTTTTTGATAACGGTTTCAACACCTTATTCTTTGTATAAATTCAATGAGCCATTTTACTTTTTAAAACACCAGCTTATTTATGGCTTGATTCCAGGCCTATTACTGATTCTTGTTATTTATAAATTAGACTTGAAAATAATTAAAAAACTCAGTTTTTATTTTTTCATTTTAAGTTTGTTTTTTGTTTTTATTACAATTATTCCCGGATTGGGCGGCGGGTGGTGGGGAGCTTCAAGGTGGATTAATTTGGGATTTATTTCTTTTCAACCGTCAGAGCTTTTAAAGGTTTTTTTTATTATTTATTTTGCGACCTGGCTTTCCGAAAGGCAAAAAACAAAAAACTGGAGCAACCAAAACCAATTAAAAGAAATTTTTTTACCCTTTATTTTACTAATGGGCATATTGACGCTTTTTTTGTATTTACAGCCAGATATTGGAACGTTGGGGGTTATTCTTTTAACCGGATTATCAATGTATTTTGTTTCTGGGACTCCCAAATACCAGTTTCTTTTGTTAATTGTTTTGGGAATTGTTTTTTTGTTGGGAATAACGCAAGCTGGCTACAGGTCTGAGAGAATTGCAGTTCTTTTTAATCCCGATTTAGACCCAATGGGAATTGGGTACCAGATGAAACAGATGAAAATTGCTGTTGGTTCCGGCCGTATTCTGGGAATTGAGGGGGATTTAAGCTTGGGTTTAAGCAGGCAGAAGTTCGGCTTTGTTCCTAACCCAACCAGCGATTCAATTTTTGCGATTTACGCTGAAGAAATGGGTTTTGCCGGGTGTTTATTTTTAATTGGTCTTTATCTGGTTTTTATTTTTAGAGGGCTTTCAATAAGTAAGGAATTTTTAGATAAGGATAATTTTCTTTCTTTGGTTGTTTTTGGAATCACTTTTTGGATTGGGGTCCAGTCCTTGATAAATATTGGAGCAATTATCGGGGTTTTGCCACTGACAGGCATTCCTCTTGTTTTTATAAGCTATGGAAGTTCTGCTTTAATAAGTGGTTTTATCGGTCTGGGAGTTTTGATAAAAGCATCTTCAATGATAAAATCATAAAATAAAGAATTATTATGAAAAAAATTGTTTTTACCGGAGGCGGCAGCGGCGGTCATATTTTTCCTCTAATAGCAGTTGCCAGAGAAATGCGGGTTTTGGAAAAAGACGTTAAATTTATTTACGTTGGGCCAATAACCCAGTCAGACAATATTTTTTTAGAGGGAGAGGGCTTTGAAACCTATCCGATTTTCAGCGGAAAACTGAGAAGATATTTTTCTTTTGAAAATATTATTGATTTTTTTAAAATTCCTATTGGTATTGTCCAAAGTTTTTTCTTGTTGTTTGTAAAAAGCCCGGATATTATATTCAGCAAGGGCGGTTTTGGCTCAGTACCGGTTGTTTTGGCTGGCTGGTTGCTGAGGATTCCCATTATTATTCACGAATCAGATGTTGTTCCTGGTTTGAGCAATAGAGTTTTGTCTGTTTTCGCTAAAAAAATATTGGTTTCTTTCCCAAAAACCCAATATTTTTCTTTAAAAAAAATGGAATACACCGGCAACCCGATAAGAAAAGAAATTTTAAAAGGAAATAGGGAAGAGGCAATTAGTAAATTTAAGTTAATTGGAGGCAGGCCGATTTTGCTGATTTTGGGCGGCAGTCAGGGCGCTAAACCGATTAATGATAAAATTATTTCTTTTTTTCCTCATTTAATTTCAGAAAAATTTGAGATTATCCACCAGGTTGGGGAGAGAAATTATGAAGATTATAAAAAAGAGCTTGAAGCTAATTATCCGGAAACTTCAATGAGGTATTATCACCTGGTTGATTTTTTAAGAGAAAACGATTTAGCTGATGCTATGGCTGTCAGCGACATAATTGTCAACAGGTCTGGTTCAGGAAGTATTTTTGAAATAGCAGCTGTTGGCAAGCCAAGTATTTTAATCCCTTTGCCGCATTCTGCTCAAGACCATCAGTTAAGGAATGCCTACGCTTTTGCTGAAAATGGAGCGGCTGTTATTCTTGAAGAAGAAAATTTGAGCCTGAATTTGTTTATAAAAACATTGGAACACCTTTTTTCTTATCCCAACAAGTTAGAAATTATGAGCCAGCAGGCAAAAAAGTTCTCTAAGATTGAGGCTGCCCAAAGGGTTGCCGAAATAATTCTAAAAACCATTTAATTTCTTAATTTCTCTCTTTTTCCTTGTCCTTTTTTAGGCTATAATCAACAAATGGCAAAAAAAACAATAAAAGAAATTAGGACAAGATTTGCGCCGTCGCCGACAGGTTTTTTCCACATTGGAGGAATCAGAACAGCTCTGTTTAATTATCTTTTTACCAAAAAAAACAAAGGCAAATTTATTTTGAGGATTGAAGACACTGATTTTGAAAGGTCAAAATCAGAATATGAAAAAGATATTATAGAAAGCCTGAAATGGTTAAAACTTGAATGGGACGAAGGTCCAATAGTTGAAGGAAAATATGGGCCTTACAGGCAAAGCGAAAGAATTGAGATTTATAAAAAATATCTTGAAAAACTTATTGAAGAGAAAAAAGCCTATTATTGTTTTTGTTCTTCAGAAGAGGTGGAAAAAATAAAGGAATATCACCAAAGTTTGGGCAAAGCTCCCAAATATTCCGGAAAATGCGCCAATTTATCAGAAAAAGAGGTCAAGAAAATGATTTCCGAAGGCAAGCCCCATGTGATCAGGTTTAAAATTCCCGAACAAAAGGTTGCTTTTAAGGATTTAATCAGGGGGAAAATAGAATTTGACGCCTCGCTTTTTGGAGACATTGTTATAGCGAAAAGTTTTCATCAGCCGCTTTACAACTTTGCTGCTGTTGTTGACGACTATGAGATGAAAATTTCCCACATTCTTCGCGGAGAAGAACATATTTCCAACACCCCAAAACAAATTTTAATACAAAAAGCATTAGGGTTTGACGGAATTCAATACGCTCATATTCCTTTAATTTTAGGTCCAGACCGTTCAAAATTAAGCAAAAGGCATGGTGCAACATCTGTTAATTCTTATAGAAAAGACGGCTATTTACCAGAAGCCCTGTGCAATTTTTTAGCTTTACTGGGATGGAATCCGGGCGATGAAAGGGAAATTTTTTCTTTGGAGGTATTAGAAAAAGAATTTTCTTTGGAAAAAATCCAAAAAAGCGGCGCAGTTTTCAACAGCACCAGATTGGACTGGATTAATGGTTTTTATATCAGAAATAAAAACATAAACGATTTGGTAGAATTAATTTTACCCTATTGGCTTAATTTCGGATTTATCCATGAAACAGATTTTAAAAACAAATATTTATGTCCGGAAACAAATGAAATAGTGGATAATAATTATTTAAAAGCGATTGTCCAAACATATCAAACCAGAATAAAAAAACTTTCAGAAATTGTTCCTGAAACCGATTTCTTTTTCAAGGAAATTGCCTATGAAAAAGATTTATTAAAATGGAAGGATTATACTTTTGAAGAAATCAAACAAAACATTAAAAATTTAATAAAAATATTAACAGAAATTATTGATAAGAACTGGGGTAGGGAAGTAATTGAAGAAATCGTTCTAAAAGAAGCCAATAAACTGCCGGACAGGGGCTTAATGCTCTGGCCGTTTAGAGTTGCCTTAACTGGCAAAAAGGGTTCCGCTGGTCCGATTGAGATTTGCGCAATTCTTGGGAAGCAAAAAACAATTGAAAGATTGGAAAAAGCAAATGCAAAGATTGGGGGCGTAAACAAACTATACTAAATATTTAATGAGATAAAAACTAAGGGGAAGGGGCTTGACACGGCTTAAAAGCTGCTTTAATATAAATATAATAAAGTGAGTATAATAACTCTTACACTCATAAAAATATGAAAAAATCAACAGAATCAATAATAAACCACATTTCCCACTTTTTAGACTTTTGCGAAGAAAAAGGCTTATCTATTAATACTCAAAAAAATTATAAAATAATTTTAGAGCCAAATTTGAATTATGGAAGAGCTGATTTGGGTATTTATTTAGAACATAAAAAACCCATTTATATTGAGATAGGAACCGTTTCACTTTTTAAACTTTGGTATAATTTTTCAACTATGGAAGGAACTACTTTTTTAGTTGTTCCTTCAGAAAATAATTTAATAGAATTTAATATTTAACTTTATGATGAAAAAAATTCAACTTCCCAATTTTGATGATTTTCTTTTAAATCTTCAAGTAAATAATCTTTCAGACGAAACCATATATAATTACGAAAGAGATTTAAATGTTTTTAAAAATTTTCTTCAAGAAATCAATCTAGATTTTGATAATATTGATAAAAAAACGATTCTGAATTATAAAGCGTATTTAGTTTCCCAGGACCGCAAGACCGCTGAACTCCAAAAAGGAAAGAAAAAATTAAACAGTTTTTCCGTGAACAGAATGTTATCAGCAATGCGTTCATATTTGAAATATCTTATAGATATGGACTATAAAACACCAATTTCTCCCAGCGAGATAAAACTAGTGAAAACAGAAAAAAAACATCCACGAGTTTCCGAATTAGATGAAATTATAAGATTAATTGAATCACCAACAAAACTGGAAAAAAATAAATTTGTTGCTTTGCGCAATAGAGCAATATTAGAAACTTTTTTCTCCACGGGCATGAGAATATCAGAGCTTATTAATTTAAAAAAGGAACAGATTGACAAAACAGGCAGAATTTTTATTAGAGGCAAGGGGAAAAAAGAAAGATTTGTCTATTTGACCCCCAGGGCTCAAAAATATATTACAAAATATCTAGAGATTCGAACTAACGACAATTCTCCCTATCTTTTTTTGCCTTATCGGGGAAAAAATGCTCGCCAAAAGGATAAAAAAATTTCTCCTAATTATGTGGAAGAAAGGATGAAAAGATATCGGGAATTACTGGGGTTAAATATTCCTATTTCTCCCCATACGCTTCGTCATGCTTTTGCAACCTATTTAGCCGAAAGCGGAGCAAGTCCAGCCGCTATTCAAATTCTTTTGGGTCATGAATCTTTAGATACAACTACTAGATATGTTCATGCCTCTGACCGCTACGCTGAAAAAATTCATCGAAAGTTTCATCCATTAAAAGAATAGTTATAAAATAAAAACCAATTAGCTATTCCCCACCGCCAAACCTTCTCTGGCGGTTTTTGAATTCTTTAAGTACTTTTTCCAGGTCTTTTTCATTAAAATCAGGCCATAATTTATCAATAAAAAAAACCTCGCTGTAAGCTGTTTGCCATAATAAAAAATTAGATAATCTTTTTTCACCGCCTGTTCTTATAAATAAATCAGGCTCTGGGCAGTTTTCAGTTGAAAGCAAAGAATTAATCAGTTTTTCATTTATTTTTTGAACAGGTTTTTTCAGTTTAATTATTTTTTTCACTGCTTGAATAATATCCCATTTTCCGCCGTAATTTATAGCTAAATTAAAAACGAATTTTTTATTGTTTTTTGTCAGTTTTTCTATTTTATTCATAGTTTTTTTAAATTCGGTATTGAGCTGGTTTCTGTTGCCAATAATATTAACTCGGATTTTGTCGTTTGAAAAAGTTTCTAAATTTTCCAACAATGCCCTGTTAAGCAATGTCATCAAAAAATCAACTTGCGGTTTTGGTCTTGTCCAATTTTCGGTTGAAAATCCAAAAACAGTAAGAATCGGGATTTTTCTTTTTATAAGCCACTTGCTTAAATTAACGACATTTTTATATCCTTTATAATATCCAAATTCAATACTTTTATTTCTTTTTCTGGCCCACCTTCTGTTCCCATCTGGTAAAATAACTATGTGCTTAATTTGTTCGTTTTTTGCCATATTTTGTGTTTGACGATAGCCCTAAAAAATGCTAAAATTAAATTATAAGATATTATATAAAAAATTATGTCAAAAACAAAGGCAGCCGGTACAACTAGATTAGGCCGTGATTCTAGGCCGAAATACCTTGGGGTTAAATTATACGAGGGCCAAAAAGCAAGGCCTGGAAATATTTTAATCCGCCAAAAAGGAATGAGATTTATACCCGGAAACAATGTCCGAGTTGGCAGGGATTTTACCCTTTATTCTGTCAAAGAAGGAATTGTTAAATTCTCAACAAAAAGAAAAACTAATTTTGACGGAAGCAAAAGAGTTATCAAAGTTGTTAGCGTTGAAACTAAATAGATTTTCTAAGAGAACTTCTTATAAATTCAACAAATAATGGATGCGGGTTTAAGGGATTGGATTTAAACTCAGGATGAAATTGCGTCCCAATAAAAAAGGGATGATTTTCTATTTCTATAATTTCAACCAGCTCATTTTGAGGATTAATTCCTGACAAAATCAAGCCCTTGGATTCTAAAAGGTCCTTAAATTTATTATTAAACTCATATCTGTGTCTGTGGCGTTCAGAAATAAGCTCTTTTTTATAAGTTCTAAAAGCGCGGCTGTTCTTTTTAATTTTACAATCATAAGCCCCTAATCTCATCGTTCCGCCATAATTTTTTTCTTTGACAATCTTTTTTTGTTCTTTCATTAAATCAATCACCGGGTATTGACAATTTTTATCAAATTCAGTGGAATTCGCATTTTTTAATTTAGCAATATTTCTGGCAAATTCCACTGTTGCCAACTGCATTCCCAAACAAAGCCCTAAAAAAGGAATTTTATTTTTTCTACAAAACTCAATGGCCAAAATTTTTCCCTCTATTCCCCTATTCCCAAATCCGCCGGGAACAACAATGCCGTCAAATTTTTTAAGTTCAGTGATTTTTTTCGGATTTTTTTCATACTCCTCTGAAGAAAGCCAGGTAATTTCCGGCAAACAATTATTTTTCCAGCCCGCGTGCTTAATAGCTTCAATCACAGAAATATATGAATCCATTAAGGTGAAATCCCCTGTTTTAAAATACTTTCCAACCATCCCAATCTTCACTTTTTTATTTTTGGATTTTTCTATTTTTCTAAACATTTCAAACCAGGTTTTGCCATTTTTTGTTTTTGGACGCATTTTGAATTTTTTCAGGATTTTATTTCCCAAGCCGTCTTTTTCAAAATTAATCGGAATTTGGTAAATTGATTCAATATCTGGCGCAGAAATCACGTTTTCTTGGCTAATATTGCAAAATGTCGATATTTTTCTTTTTCGCGGCTCGTCTAAGGGTTTTTCCGACCTGGCAATAATAAAATCAGCATTTAAACCAGCGCTGTTCAGCGTTCTTATCGCATATTGGGTTGGTTTTGTTTTCATTTCTCCAATTTTAGAAGGAATCGGAATATAACTTACGACCACAAAAATTACATCTTCCGGTTTTTCCAATTTCATTAAACGAGCTGCTTCCAAAAACAAAAGGTTCTGGTATTCGCCAATAGTGCCGCCGATTTCAATCAAAGTGAAATCAGCTTGGCTGCTTTTTTGTGCTTTTTTTATTCTTCTTATAACTTCATTTGGTATATCCGGTACAACCTCAACGCACCTTCCGTTGTATTCTAAATTTCTTTCTTTTTCTAT
>Ga0233423_10001764_pt1 | contig 10719 bp, 6 predicted proteins | sample Watercolumn_Mata_FD_180713 | JGI IMG/M metagenome (GOLD analysis project Ga0233423, IMG submission 180713) | Freshwater microbial communities from Lake Matano, South Sulawesi, Indonesia - Watercolumn_Matano_2014_112_MG | ecosystem: Environmental > Aquatic > Freshwater > Lake | place: Indonesia... | reverse complement strand
ATGTTCTTTAAAAACAGATTATAAGATCAGCGACGTCAATAGGAGCGAACTACAGGGCTGCCTGCGGTGCGCGTTCTAAAGCAGAGTTCATAGCGAAACTGCAGATCACCCGAGAAGAAGCAAATGAGACCTTGTACTGGTTGGAAATTCTTCGGGAAGTTGTTGGTAATAACATTATTAAGGATCTGATAAATGAGTGTGATGAACTGACTGCTATATTGACATCGTCTTTGAAAACGTCACGTAATAATCAATAAGTCTTAAATCTAAAATCTAAAAATCTTCAATTTTCCGCCCCTATCGTCTAGAGGCCTAGGACACGGGCTTTTCAAGCCTGGAACACGAGTTCGAATCTCGTTGGGGGCACTAAAATTCCGCAGATTTCAGAACTTCTGAGTTTTTTCCTCACTATATAATTGTATAAACTCAATAACAGTTATACAATTTTTATAGGCTCTTCTCTTACAGCAACATACTCGTTCACTTCTATCTCTGGTTGCCCTTGACTGAGGGCAAGATCCGAAATGGAATATATTTCAATCTTCAGCGGTCATGATTCAAGAAGTGATAATTATGGGGGGTTTTTAGAATGCACTTGCACACGAAGCATTCCATTAAAGCTATCAAATAGTTTGCTGAGTGTGTAGGTGCACGTAACGAGTATTCGTCCCGAATTGCCTTATGCATATTCGGGACATTTACCAAAAAAGTGCTTGTTCCACTCCGAAGGAGTCCCTTCGGGAAAGGAACGGCTTCGCCGTGAGTGAGTGAAGCGGTATCCGTGAATCAATAAAAACTATCAACAAAGCACGGTCACCGCACACGAACGAATCAGGCACAAATCTATTTTACTATTTTGTATACAGATTTATTAAGAAGAAAATAAAAAGGATTATCCAATTAGATAATCCTTGATTTATTATAAACAAATTTTCGGACAGGTAAATATTTCTATACGTTAAGATGCTGCTCCATATCCTTCTCTACTTCTTCAGCAAATTCTTTGACTTCAGTTTCTCTAATAAATTCATGTTCAATTTTTATTTTATGTAAAATATTCTCAGCTTTAATATAAGCAGATATCAAACTTTCACGTGATGGTCTACCGAGTAAAAGATACAATTTAAATTTTTCATCTGACTCTTCTAAACTAATTGACCTGCCTAGCCATTTGTTTGCCTTGTCAGTAATTGAAAAAGGGTGATCAAGATCAAAAGAAACTGCTTCAAGAGTCCTCCATATACCGTTTTTCCAAGCATGTTGAAATTCATACTCATAATTTTTAGCAATAATTTTATGCGGTTTAAGATGAAACACAAGTTTCTTCTCAACTAGAGGTTTACGAAAGACTTTCCATACGTCCTCATCATCGCGCGTCACGATTGCCTTAGCTTCAGAATATTTCTCAACGTATCGATGAAAAAGATCGTCGAGTGTATCCTGAATATCTGATGTTATTCCACCACCTGGAGGTGAAAATTGTAATGAACTATCATCAAGAGGAATAACAGTAGATAAGAGTTCATGTATATTATCAGGTTTCTTATTAAAAGGTAATTCACCTTGTGAATTCATTCGAATTAAATTTACTCTTGCTTCTATATAATTCATTAACGATCTAAAATGATCTCCATCAATTTCTGTAAAAAATTTTGAAAGACGACCGTATTTTTTAGAACATCTTGCGTCAAAATAATCGATATCAGGTGCATAAATTAATACACCGACATTAACAAATTCACCGTTCACGACATCATGTATATATCGCAAAACACTGAATGTATAATTTGTTTTCATATAAGCACCCTCCTGACTTCATCTAGGAAAGTAGTTAAGTTATCACGAACTTGATAAATATGATTTTTAATCTTTTCCAAATTACCGTTAATCCATTCTTGGGGTATTTGTTCTACAAAGTCATTCCATATTTCATTAGTTACTGATCTTAAAGCCCTTTCATATCTCGAAAAATCTAGGTTGTTGCTATGCCTTAAATCATTAAAGAATACATGTTCGTTAATGAAATTTAAATTAGCTATTCTCCATGATTCTTGCGGTAGAAAAATGTCGAGTAAAAAAGAAAATCCCATCTCGTGGTCGATAAGGTATAATTGATCATCTTTCCACAATAAATTTGGTTTTGAAATTCGTCTGTCTGGATTTTGAATTAGCATATCAAAAACAAATGTATCAACTGCATTTTGTTTGATTGAAATCGGGACGCTTTTACCACATGGCCAAGTGACGAAACCACCACTAATAAATTTTGAACCAAAATTTAAGCCAATACTCTTTCTAACAGATTCTGCAACATATTGATCTATTATTGCTCCCACTAATGCGTCTTCTATTTTGACAATAGCTGGATCTGGAACTACTAATCCAATATGTTTTGCTAATAACGAAGCAACAACTTCTCGTAACAAGCCTGCTGTTCCTGTTTCAATGTTACTTCTTAATTTAACAACATATTCGCCGACTCTTTTTCCTTGATCATCCTCACATATAAAAACACAAGGTTTGGTTCGTCCGGTTCCTAGGTAACACTGATATGATACTGCAGTTAATGTTGGAATCATTTCATAATAAATCAAATTTTAAGAATTTTTGCATCTTTTTCAAATTTGAGTTAAAAAAATATCGATGTATTAACCAAATGCGATTTTATAAAGAAAAAGCATGAATTCTAATAATATCCATACATGTCATGCCTCGGTCTTCACATCATCATTCAATCCTAATTCTCTTATTTATGTTAAAATAATTCTCGGTACTATTCTTAAGTTAGCTGCATACATAATCGAAACAGATAAGTTTTAAGTCTTCGCGTTTGAGTTGCTTAAACGAAGCATTTGAGTGAGTTTGTTGAGAACCATAGGTTTCGGCAAGGTTATCTATACCTTGTATTAGAATTCCTAAGTCCGGATTATCCTGATATTTTTGATGAACATTCTTCAATTCCCTAACCTGAACACCCGACAATGGCTGGTTAATATACTTGATGGCATCAACGACTTTTCTTCTATTTACTTTGGGCGAATTAAGATGCCCTTGTAATAACGTCGCCACAGTCTGCTGGATAGGATCAATTGTTTTAGGAGTTACTGCAAGCGCTTGAATCTTTTCTTGCGAATCTATGATACTATTAATTACTTTTTCTTGAATTTCAAAAGCATCGCTGTCACCAATAACTCTTGGTGTATCATTGCTGCACGATATTAAATTGGTAATTATAAAACGATTGTCAATAATTTCGCCAGTATTAATATCGTAATACTTCCAAAAATGGTATGGATTGCCATTCCCTTCAGCTTTTGTTTTGAAATAAAAAAAGATGCCTTTTGCTCTTTGCTTTGAGAGTCCTGAGTGTATGCCATCAGGCAATTGATCGAGCATCTCTCGACCACCTGCATTTAATAGATTACGCAATTGTTGAAGCAGAAATTCATTACTCAACAACTCTGTGAATTCCTCTTCCTCCTCGAAAACCGATCCGTCTTCATCCTCGATTCTATGCAACGTATTGAAATTTCTTGGGTGGACGATTTCCCCTAAGACACTAGCATCCAAGAATCCAGCCCTGTCAATGGCAGAGATTTTATTGCTCAAGCTTTCGACGAGGCCAAGGAGCTTCTCCAATCCGGCATCAGGAAACATATTATATACCCATAGCGTAGAGAAGTCTGTTCCTATTCGATCAATACGACCTGCACGTTGAACCATACGTGTAGGATTCCAATGAAGATCGTAATTCAGGAGATGACCACAATCCTGTAAATTCTGTCCCTCGGAAAGCACATCCGTCGAAATAAGAATATCTACCTCATGCTCAGAGCCAACAAGTTCGTAGTGAAGATTGGCTTTAGGAGCAAAACCTTGAATTATTTTGGACCGTTCGTCTACCTTTGCCCCACTATCCATCCTGCGTATTACTGGATTATCGATCGACTTTCTAAAAGCAATTCCTTTATCTGAACCAAGCTCATTGAAGAGATACCGAGCTGTATCTTTATAGTATGTAAAGATGAGTAATTTCTTTCCCTTTAATTCGGATAAGAGCATTTCTTTCAAGCGTGCAAGCTTGGCGTCGTTCTCAGCTCGGATATCTTTAATTTGATGCCAAATATCTGTTAAAACATCAATATCGTGTTGGAGCGCTTCATGAAGTTTGCGTAAATCGTATCCTGCTGTATCAACGGCTGTAAGCTGATCAAGTACAGCTTTGGCGTCTTCAATTTCATCAAGTTTGTCTGCAAGCGATGTCGGTGTACCATCGTCTTCTTCGTCCTCTTTGGAGAGATATCTAAGTGCCTTTTGAAAATCGTTACTCTTTAGAAGCTTCCCTCCTAGAAGGATTGACTCAAATGTCTTTTGAAATTGGAGTGCTCTTTTTATACTGATTCGAAATGCTTCAATACTTGACTCAAAGCGTTTGAGATATCTGCTCTTAAATATTCCAATAAGTGCTTGTTCCCGTCCTTCTTCAAATTCATCGATTTTCTCTTTTTCTTTTTTATAGGACTCGAGGCTGTATGGGGCCAATTTAAGAGATTCAACACCTGCAACTATTTGTTCATAGATACCTTGATATGTCTCTTCTAGATTATACTTGATAGTTTTGAGTTTCCGCTCTGGAAATGATATTTTTTTCCCTTTGATAGTAGCATCTGGATATACTTTCCGAATGAAGGGGCGCGTCCTTCGAATTACAATTTCTTCCAGAAGATTAAATAATGATACAAGTCCGGTCCCGTTGCGTGATTCGCGTCTTGCATTTAGGAAGTAGCGATATATGTCCCCAATACCTGCAGAGGAAAAGTAAGAACGATCACCCTGTGTCACAAAATTGATTTGATTATAGAGATCAAAAAGGTCGTTATTAATTGGTGTTGCAGTAAGGAGAATAATTTTTTTTCGTTGCCCATCTCTTCCTCTTCCTGAATTAAGCGAAATAATTCTCTCAAGATTTTCGTATCGTTGGGCTGTTTTACTACGAAAGTTGTGCGATTCATCGATTACTAGCACATCGGCATCACCATAATCATTAGCACTAAAATCCTTTTGTCCGAGTTCTTCCTGGGAGAGAATGGTCGCGGCGATTGTTGCCTCTTTAAGTTCTCCCGTCCACATTTCACGAAGTGAGGCCGGACATACAACCAAAGCTTTCATTCTCATGTGATAGGCAAAGTCTTCTAATAGTTTTTTCCCTATCCATGTTTTACCTAACCCAACTGAATCGGCAATCATTACTCCATCATACCGCGAAAGGATTTTTCTTGCCTTCTTTACCGCATCGTCTTGGAATTCTGATAGCTCTACAGCCGACCTTGTTCCAGCAATTTCCATTGCATCAAGGTCGTCTTTAAAATATTCGAATAACGCTTTCATATAGATTTGGTACGGCGAGTACTCTTTCTTTCCAAACTTTGAAGCATCCAGAATTTCTATGAGTTGGTTCTTAAATTCTTTTGCATTATCCCATTCATGATCATACCATTCGACGAGCTGCATAATCGCACGTGCACCAACCTCACTTTTTAGTAGTTTCCTGTTCTTTTCATTGATTTGCGAACTTGATTTTTCCTCTGCGAGGAATGCAACCATCTTTTTTGCATCTACGTCCAATCCTTCATCCGTGTCAAGAAGAACGCGATGGCAAAGATTCAATTCTCTGTTACTTGTCAATCCTGGATATGTAAAGTTGCTTGATCAGACAATACCAACCAAGGGCTGGAAGCGTTCAAATAAGAATCCTTGTCCGCTTGGTTTATCACCATAGAGTAGATAGCATTTCGCATGCAGAAATCCCTCGTCCACAAGCTTGACTTCAACTTTTGATTTTCGTAAAAACCGGATTAGATCCTCAACAAGCTGCAATGTTTTCCTGTCGAATTCTGTGTTTGCGAGATCTAGACTCAATAACCTCGGTAATATTCCTTCGTTTGGCCGCACACCTATTTCTATCCCTGTCTTTGGTTCAAGGCCGAGGAGTAATCGGAAACTGCCAAGCTTATCAAGCCCTACCCGTAATTGTTCAAAACCTTTGACCGAGAAGAATGCACTGGCAATATCCAACGATCTCTCTGTATAAGATTGAAGAAGTTCATTGAGAACATCAGCAAGCTTGTGTGATTGGTTATCTATGACGTATGGGATATTCATTTATCATTATTGGTTATCAAATTATACATAGTTGAGGAAAAGCTCTCCGAACAACATTCCAATCACCGCCACCGACCCATTCATTAGAAGCAATGGGACAACCATTTGCTAGACCATGCGACAAGATTAACAAATCAGCATATCCAGGCCATGGTGTATCCGCTGTCGAATGAGGAACCAATCCTTCTAGAAGTTGCAGGAAGCACTCGAAAACAGTCTGTGATAAACTTTCAAATCTAAAGGCCTGCCAAAGAGGTGATTCTGGATTTAATGCAATAGCATGTAAAGTTCGAAAAGCACCTGAATATTCGGAGGGCTTCGTTCGGGAGACACGCTCACTTTCTTCCAATACCACCTCTGGAATAATAAGTCTTCCACGCAGACCATATGGTCGTTCAAATAGATTACGGACTCTTTGGCGAATTTTATCTGGCAATATTCCAGAAAGTGATGGATTTCGTAGTATGTTTAAATCATCTGGAATCTCGTTAAGAATTTTTAACAGATTATTTGTATCTATAACTAGACTGAGATCGTCTTCAGGAGATTCGTACAGATGGACTGGTACGCTCATCCCTTCGGGTGGATTTGCTGCCCAAGGATGTTGATTTTCATCATCCCAAAGGTGTATTCCTTTTTTCTGAAGGTTACGGATACGTATTACGAGATCTTTATGATCTTGTATGGTCAGATCGGGCTGTACTTCACCTAATTCGACAAATTCTCGAACAATATTTTCTTCAACATTTTCATACACATGAATATTATATCCATACCCTTGATTTAATTGATGCCAGTTAGAGACATACGACCAACAATCCCTGAAATCATTTACTTGTGCTCTTATTCTGTGAACAAGGAAATACGCTGCACGACATAGTTCAAACACAGGTAAAGCAACGACGGGTTTCAAAGGCTCAATATCTATAGTCGAAAGATGTGCCTCGCGTTCGACAATATTTAAGCTACAATATTCTAAGATTTGTTGATCATCGAGAATCCTCATACTCACTCAGCTTTAAGATCAGTGGTAGATTGCGGAAGGACGAAAAGGTTATCTTCATCCTCGGTTGCCGGTTTTTGACCACTAGCAATAAAAGTTTCAACATATGCTGAATTAATTGGAGCTGGTACACTTTCACTTGCAGCTTTTACTAGTATAGCATGAGCATACCATATTGATCCACGAGGATAATATCTTGCTTCATCCATGGCTCGATCTAGAGCATTTTCCGCAAAAGGATATAATGTTCCTTGATGCTGACTATCTAAACGGAAGTAATCTATGTATGTAGTCAGGAGATGACTAAGTTTCTGTTTGCTTGAAGCGCCTAACTCAATGGACAATGAAGCAATTCGTGAAGGGTCAAGCGGTGCGAGATTGTCGAGTCCAACTCGCGTCCAGACAGTCTTTAAGTATCTATCAATTGAGGGGTGAGTAGTCAAAATCAAAGAAAGAAATTCTCGACGAACAGCCACAGAATTACGTTCGAAGAAATTCTGCCTCATAGAATCCAAAAATTCTTCCCTCTCCTTTGTTGATTGATATATATATATCTTCTCAAATTCATCAAGTAAAATATGTAATCGGTTATAACGCGCTATGATTAAAACCGGAACTAATCCGTTCAAGAACCAACCAGCGCCATGATTTCTCCATAAATATGCACTATCTGCTATTCCATCTTTTTTCCATGTCAACCATAAAGATCGCAAATCAGCGTTGGACGTTAAGAAGTCTTGCACGAATCTTTGATCTAGGTCTTCTCCAGCAATACTCTTGAGAAACCTTAATATTTCTTCATTATATCCTTGAAGTGAAATACCATTTTCAGATAGCAATGCAATAAATTTTTCTGAAGAGTATAGAAGATTTAAAATTTCTTCGTTCGGAAGAGCAGAGAGTTTATTAATTACTGCCTCGGGTAAAAGCTTGATAATCATAGCTGCTTTAAAATCAGCATCAACTTTTTTAAATAGCTCGTGTTCAGCAAATGTCTCAAATATGAGCTGCACGAACTGCCAAAACCTTTTTTGTTTTCGAGGTTCCGGGAGCAAATGAACGGCAAGGGCAGAAAGTTGTAAATTATCAAGGTCAGTTGTCCAACCATTCCATTGTCTCTCATTAACACGGTTCATTAGATGATGCAAAAAGGCCGATTTCCCATTTCCACGTCCACCCGCTTGAGGGTCTAGTCTTATAAAACCCAATTCTTTGGGCTTATCTCCCGTAGGGGGAAGCACAAACAGTTCGAAGTATCTCTTTTCTTCATCGGAGCGGAATTCCACATCATAGATGGTTCCATTGCGCCTTGGGTCATCCATCGATGGAGTAAAAAGTGCGAGAGAGGGAAAAGGGTTTTCCTTCAGCCCATAGAGATTTTGGTATGGATTCAGTCTTTCCTCAGGTTCTGTGTTTTGAATTTTTTGAAGTCTTTGGAGAGGATTTATTTCCATTGCTAATTCCCTTTAAAGTTGTTTATTCCGCATTGAGATTATATAACGCGGTATTTCATCTACTACGATAGGAATTTTATATTTATAGCGATTCCGTTCGGCGGGAGTAACATATACTTCTAGTGCCATACTATATATCGAATCACCCCGGACAGCTTTTGGGAAAAGATCCTGGAGCATAAGTTCAAATGTTAATGCACTAATCTTTATTCGATAACATACCCAATCCCGGACTGCAATAAGCGAAACATACTCTACGCCTTCCAATTGCTGTTGTTGGATGTACGCCTCGTATAATGTTCTACCAAAATCAGATTCTCCATTTTTCCCCAACTCATGGACATGAAAAGCTTGTCCTCTGTTCATTATTTCTGGTATAGGGAAAAATTCTGTTGTAGCATTTTCTCGGAAAGCCCCCACTGGGAACCAGACATAACCAGCCATTCCCGGAATTTCCTCGGCCAAATATGTTAATCCAGCCCATTCAAGCCTTCGTTGCCAAATCACGATGTCGCTTGGAGAGATAATATAACCGAACATCGCGTCGATAAAGTATTGTGCAATCAATTCCTGCGAACGATTAAATCGAATACTTGTTGATTGTTTTTCCCAATTCTTCTTCAACCCATCAATAACCTTCTTTACTAGATCTTCTGCTTCAAATTGAAGATGTAGACCTGAAATTGTTTTTGCAAGTCCTTCTATCCATTTCGGGGCTATATTTAAAAGGTAACGGCGGAAATCAACAAGGCTCTTTGGGAGTTCATCCTTTCCAAGTTGCGGAATAATCACGGCTCCTTGCTGTTCTGGATTGATTTCCCAGAGTCGTGACAACAACTTGCTCACTACCTGGGCATTATTTTTCTCGTTAGCAGTGGCAATCCTTCTCGCCAAAACAAAAGGATCAAGTCCATTTTTAGAGTTTACAATGTCATTCCCAATTTCTGTTAATAAAATTTGATTCTGTTGAATTTTTATCCAACCGAGTTTCTCAAGCTCACGCTCGACTGTAATAGCTTTGTCTGATTCATAGGTAAGACCAATTGGTCTAATGCGTGAAGTGATTGCGTCAGATAGTTGCTTTGATGTGGTTGTCCCAGCCTTGTTAATTTCATTCAATACCTCAGCAAATAGCCGGGGATCACTTTCTCTCGCAATAGAAAACGAGGAGCCCTCATTGGATTTGAAAGTCAATGCTGTTTTACCTTCTTCCTTCTGTCTAGGCTTTCCTTCCACAATTGAGATTTCTTCTTGAGTAAGTCCATACAATAAATATACAATTCTGTCAATCAATAAGTCAGTTTGCTCAAGAGTGGTTCTTATCGGCAGCAAGGAATTTAAGCTTCGCTCGAACTCTACTCGTAGCTTTGACGTGAAAGCCGGATTACTTACTGAAATTCCTAAGCGACTTTTATTTTTAAAGAGAATGTCTTCAAGTTCGTCGTAGGAGAGAGGACGTTCCTGCTTTTGATAATCGCCCACACAGTTAAGAAGTCGGGTTCTTCCTGTGAGAACCTGTAACCCTTTTACTCCTTCCTTCGACGAAACAATTTTGAGTTCTTTCTCCAACCAATCAAGAAATCGTTTCATCTCCAATTGTTTCTCGTTGTTCAGACGGATCATCTCCTCGGCGAGGAAAGCGAGGAGATCGTGGACAACATCGGATTTTTCTTCAGTACCGGTAGCACTAGGTTTAAAGGCGAGAAAGTTATTTTGAGCATCTTTAGGCAGTAGAAAATCGACATAACTTACCAAATCTGTGAACTTAGGTCGAGTTGACTTTATGGCATTCTTGTATATTTGTATCCCTCTAGTAACCAATTCATTTCGTTCCTTTTTCGAAGTAACAAAATGGATGTGACGCATTGGAAGTTGAAGTAACTCGGTCGTAGAAACATTATTATTGGTACTAGTAGTTCGGAAACGCCAATTGATTAATAATGAATTTAAAAGGGAAAGAAAAAAGAAAAGATCTGTACGATCTGATCCGGAAATAGAATTAAGCGAATCCGCAAAGTGGGCTGATCGGTCAACAAATGTTCCAGTTATTCTTCTAGAATCATCAGTACCTGATATACGCTGGATTGCAAGCCTGAATTT
>Ga0233423_10001762_pt1 | contig 10728 bp, 8 predicted proteins | sample Watercolumn_Mata_FD_180713 | JGI IMG/M metagenome (GOLD analysis project Ga0233423, IMG submission 180713) | Freshwater microbial communities from Lake Matano, South Sulawesi, Indonesia - Watercolumn_Matano_2014_112_MG | ecosystem: Environmental > Aquatic > Freshwater > Lake | place: Indonesia... | reverse complement strand
TACCGGCTCTATGGGGTTGCCATTTTTGTCATACAGCCCTATTTCTTTTCCGTTACCATCAATCCAGTAAAATCTAAGCTTGTAATTATTACCAACTTTAATTTTCTCCACTCGTACATCTCTAGCTAATGTCGAATCGTTTATAATATCCGGGCGGGTATAAAGTTTACCCATCTGTCCACTTCTTTCAGAAGAAACATTTCTAGATAGAATCCGATCTAATTCGCTTAAATAGGTATCTAAACCTCCTCGTGATCCAACCCATGTAGCTCGTTCATATTTATTAGCCAAGCTAACAATTTGTTTCCAACTAGCTGTTCCCAGTTTAGCTTCTAAACCACTTTCGTCTCCTGTTAAATATGCCCGCAGCACAGATTCTTCACCAGCTATTCTCATAATACGCGTAACACCATCTATGGCTTGGACATAGGCTGGGCTAAAATCTCTGTCTATTGAGAACAATTCAGGAATTAAAACCTGTGTATAGAAACCTAACATATCATTTCTATATTTCCACTATCTAATTTTGTTAACCATACTAAGTGAATCAAACCATATCCTTAGCGTCAGATATTCTGTTATTCCTTCATCTAACGCCTTTGGAACGAAACCGTGACTTGCAAAGTGACATTCTTCATGAAGAAGCGCATGTCTTAAAGATAACTTAGGGGTTCTCCTAAAAATAAAAACTAACGGGAAAAAAGAACCAGCACTATACTCGGTCAAGGGCGTAGCCCCTGGCCCGACAAAAATCACTCTACTGGGCTCATAAGGTATGCCTGATGTTCGCATACGTCCTACCATTAAACTATGGACTTCATTAATAACACTCTGTTCTTCAGTAGAAGGCGAAATTGCTCGATCACGATAGTCGATTTCACTTTCGATTGCTTTTAATAGTCGATTTTCGATATAACGTTCGTCAATACGGCCTTCTCGTAAATCAACTACATAACGTTCCAATAATGTTTTAGGTTCACCTACTGTTTCACCTAACCTAGCAAAATAGTCTTGTAATTTTTGAAAAATTCTTTTGACTTGTTGTGAAAATTCATCTCCTGGAGATAAGCTATTTGCTGCTCCAATCTCATCTTGTCTTCCAGCTTTGCGTTTCGCGGCTTCTTCCCGGTTAATTCTTTGGCCTTTACCTGTTTCTACAACTGCTTGATTATGCGCCTCTGTCCAAGATAACCCTTGCTTGCGGAATTTAATTTCTTGCTGTTCGTGTTCTAATGTATCTCTATTCTGTAACTCTGATTCAAAACCAATAATCATCCAGACGCCGTCTTTTCCTTGGAAGTTTATTGCCTTAACTCCACCTTCTGAATTTATCACCCATCTTTGGATGGCTCCAACAAATCTTCTGACTGTTTCATCGGGATGATTTAAAGCGTTATTGTTGATGGTAATAACCACATTGCCCTCTTCATCTGTGGTAGTAGTAATAAGCCCTTTCGGTTGGAGATATTTGATACAGAATTCCATGATGTCTCTATCAGGAGCATTTTCTGGTACTTCTGGCACATTTTCGCTTTTTCTTAAGACATTGAGAAGTCGCAAGAGGCGGTCTAAATTTTTAACATCCGATACCTGAGCGCCAAGGTTTGGCGAACTGACTTGTTTAACGGTTGTTTGCCCTTCTTTATTACTTGTTGTTACGGTAGGCGTAACAGAAGAGGCGCCTAATCGAGAGCTTCCGGCTGGCAAACCCGAAGGCGAGGACGCCTCTTCTGTTATTGTTACCTTAGTTTCTGACGGATCCATTGTGTTACCGCCAACAGCTAAGGCACCTACATTATTATCCGTTAATGGAGATAGAACACGCCCATCGCCAGATATTCCATAAACCTCCGTTGGTCCTTTTCTTGTTCTAGTAGCAACGTTTGGGCTTGGCGGAACTAGCGAAATAGGTATCTCGCCAAGAGATAAGCCTCCACTAAAATAACTTCTTATGGTCTGACCGTAAGGAGTATAAACTTGTTGTTGGATATTGTATTCGCCATTTTTAAAGGATTTTTGGTATGCATTAAAATAGGTAGTCTTAGACCATGAGATTTTGGAAGTTAATCCCTGAAGAGTCCTTCTGTCTATGAGCCAAGAATATACTCCACTCTTACCATAGAATCTAGCTTTAAACCATTGGGCAAGGATAAGAGAATAATAAACTTGCCTTAAAGGAGCATACCTTGGGGAAATGTTTACCTCTTTGGATAGCTTAGGGATAATGAGATCTCTGATTAGCTGAGATGAGTATTCATTAAGAGTTTTTAGTCGCGGGTCATCAAAATTATAAGTAGCCGAGTCCTTAAGGTAATCTTGCTCCAACATTACCTTTAAGGTTGCTTTGTAGATGTAGGCATTGTCTTTTGTTTCGCGGATGATAATTTCACCCGGGACTATCCAAGGCCGTGTTAAGGTAGGAATGGTAACGTTCTCGTAACCCAAAAGCTCGCCGGCTTTCTGATAGAGTTTTTCCCAGTATTCCTTGCCTTCGGGAGTTTCCGGAGAGGTGAACTTGGCGGTATCTTTCTTTAACTGTAAGTCTGCTTCTAGGAGAATCTTACCGACATCGGTGGTAGCCAAATCAGGGTCAATAATATTATTCTCTGAATCAGGCCTTAGGTTAACCCAGAAGGTATCGTTAGGGAGGGTTATACCGACAAAAAAGTAATTTAGAAGAGTCTTTGTGGTAGTCTCTAATTCTGGCTTTTTAGGATTCTTTAAGTCGCCTTTATCAAGCAACAGCCGAAAGTTATTCTGGCTATTGTCATAACCAAGAGAGCGTAGATGCAATGGCCGGAATTTATCCTGGATTAGCTGATTGCGAAAGGCAGCAAGATAGCCTGATATATCCAATGCACCTGCAATTTGAGCAAAGCCAGTCTGCTCAAATAAAAGACAAAAGCATAACAAAAGACTTAAAACTTTACTTTTTCTGAACATTTGTAGGTGGAATTTTCGGTTGCCAGCCGTATGTTACTTTTAGTATTAAAAAGATACCATATAGGTAAGCAAATACAAGGTTAAAACAAGGGTATTTTGAAAGCGTTTTCTTATCGATTTTTCAATATTAGTGCAACTTTTATGTATATCTAATTTTCGTAAAGATAATGGTTGACTCGGCTCATAAAGTATGATAAGCTTCCTCTGTTGGTTACAAGGAGACCATCAATGCCGAAACAACAATCGGAAAAGAAAAAGATTATAAGATGCGCTATTTACACACGAGTCTCTACTGAAGAACAGGCGAAAAAATCTGAAAGGGAAGCTAACTCACTGGATAGCCAGAAGGAAATATGCAGGCATTTTATTAACATAAGAAAAAACGAGGGGTGGGTTGAAACTAAAATTTATGAAGATCCAGGACATTCAGGCAAGGATTTAAATAGACCTGCCTTGCAGGAATTATTACAGGATGTCGAGCTTGGTTTAATAGATGCAGTTTTATTTTACAAATATGACCGTCTTTCTCGCTCACCAAAAGATTTCTATTATCTTGTAGAAATATTCGACAAGCATAATATAGTCTTTGCCTCTGCGACCCAGCCCCTTGATACTTCTACCTCTGCCGGCAAACTGATGCTAAATATGCTGTTAAGCTTTGCGCAGTTTGAGCGTGAGCTGATTTCAGAAAGAACTCAATCTACAATTGAACGAAGAGCTATTAATGGTGAATGGCATGGTGGCTGGATTCCATTTGGCTATGATTACGATTTCGAGAAGCATATTCTTATTGTGAATAAAAAAGAGAGCGTGGCTGTAAAGCTTGCGTATCAAAGGTGCCAAGAAGGAAAACGTCTATCTGAAATTAAAGAGGAGTTAAATACAAAAGGATTCAGAAACAAAGTCAGAAATATAGAAACCAGAAAGGGCGTAAAAAAGACAATTGGTGGCAACAAACTTGATGAGGATGATGTAACCCGCATGTTGAGAAACCCTATTTATATCGGCACAATCACTCACAAAGATAAAGAATACAAAGGAAAGCATGAGTCGATAATTTCCCAGAAGGTTTTCAAAGAAGTGCAGAAAATAAGAGGTCAGAATACAAAAAAAGAAGAAAGATCCCCTCTCCTGCTTAGGAAAGACGACCATGTGCATTTGCTAAAAGGCCTGTTGAAATGCGGCGACTGCGGTTCGACCATGACACCCTACCCTTCTGGTAAAAAACAAAAGGACGGTACGCCTTATCTTTATTATTCCTGCGTTATTGTCAACAAAGAGCCTCATGAATCAAAGTGCCGGGTCCGCTCCCTGCCGGCAAGAGAATTTGAAAATATAATCAAAAAAGCGATTTCTGAAATAAGCAAAAATAGAAAGCTATTAGATGAATGTATTAAGTCAGCTAACAGAGACGCCTCTTCGGGGCTTGCGCCTTTACTCAAAAAAGAAAAACAATATAAAAAGCAAATAAGTAAAATCACTAGCCAAGTTAAGAATATTGTTGAGGGAATGAAAAGGGGGATTGTCTCAAAAGACGTCCAGGAAGAGCATAACAGGCTTGTTCAGGAGCGCGATAAATTACAGCTTGAAAAGGATAAGACTGATACCGAGCTCGAAATGAAACAATCAAAGCTGCTTAGCATAGATATAATCCAAAAAGGATTGCAGAACTTTGACAAGGTAATTGATACTCTGCCTCTTGCTGACCAGAAAGAATTATTGCAATTATTGATTAAGGGAATTTCCGTCTATCCCTTTGACCCCGCAAAAGACAAACTCCCGGAAAATCTGCCAAACGTATTTAAAACAAAAATCCGAACTAAGCTGTTAAAAGTTAAGATTGACCTTTACGCAATCCCTGATGTTACAATGTATTGCGGAAATTCGGGGAAAAGTTCGGATTTCCAAAAGATTGGCTGCCCCGCATGGACTCGAACCATGATAACAAGATCCAGAATCTTGTGTCCTACCATTAGACGACAGGGCAAATATTGTTTTATTATATATCCGACTCCAAAATCATTCAAGGAGAATGATTCAAGCGCAATAAGAAAAATAGATTTCAAGGTTTTCTTTCTTGCTATAATCTCACTGAGTGGTAAAATAAAGGCATGAAAAGACTGATGTTTATTGTCTTATCGGTATTTCTCTTCTCTGGATGCGCTACCACAGACCCTCAACTTAATGCTACCCTTGAAGCGATGAAACAAGATTATCTCAGCGGGAAGATGTCCAAAGAGAAGTATCTCAGCAGAGTTGAAGCAATCAAACACCATGTCCCTAATGAACGTGTCTATCATTCACAACAACCACAAACCCAACAAATTAAACTTCAGCAGGAGAAATTTTACAGAGAATGGGAATCTTTCTATGTTCGCCCGCAGGAACAGAAGCATAGCCCCCAAACAAACTGCTTTAGAGATCTCGACGGAGGCATTACCTGCCAAAAACATGTCTATTAATGTCACGCCATTTTGTTTTCGCCACCAGCATGCTAGACTCTAAAATAAAAAGCCGGGATCAACCCGGCTCTGAACATACACTTAATTTATTTCAAGTATTACCAAAGATTTTCCTTTGTCCAGCTATCAGCCTTTTTAAGAAAGTTTACGTCATCCTTAAATCCTTCTGTTGCACCCTTTGCTGCACCCTGACCAAATCCGTAAATACCGCCTCCTGTACCTTTAATTAGGGTACATCCACTAGCTAAAAAAAGAAGACAAAAAGAAAACCTGCTAAAAGAAGTTTTTTCGTCATCATTCCCCCTTTTGCTTATGAATAATTCTTAATATATAATACCACAAAAAATAAAAAGGCAAGGGGAAATTTTCTTGGCTTTTATTTCTAGGCATTGCCTGCCTGCTGGTAGTTTACCCCTTGCCTCTTACTTAAATCTTCTAAATAAATATAACATAAAATTAGTCTTAATATCAAGTGGGCAAGAGAAATATTTTCTGCCTTAATATCCCTTATTCCCCTTGAGTTTAAAAGTCTGTAAATCATCTTTGTCAGTAGCGGCTTGGGATAAGTCCGGGTTTGAAATAGATCCCGAGGCAGCATTAGCGGGGATTAATTGTTTAGCCGGCTTCTTAAGAACCGGCAGATTAGTTAAAGCTGATTTTATCATTTTCTGATACTCGCTGCCTGGCAACAGGGAGTCTGGCGTTGGCATAGAAGCGGGATAAGATTGATTATCAGTAGCTACTTGGCCATACCTATTTACTGCGCTTTTAGGCGATACCAAATTCTCTTTTGCGTTATCTTCTTTCGTCTTACTGGGAGAATTGAGCGAAGCAGTATACGCTTTATGAATGGTTTCAAGTTGCAAAGAGCCTTCTGGGTCCGTCTTATGAATAGCTGTTATTTCATCATAAAGATATACCACCTCGACTCCCTGAAAATCTAATTTAACATATTTATCCGTCTGCTCAATTATTCTACCTTCTACTTGCTGACCAGACTTAAGCATAATAATCTCAGCAAAGCATAAATTAGAGAAAGAAAGGCAAAAGATGGAACAAAGAATATAAATTTTTACTTTACCCATTTTAACAGCCTCCTCTTACTACGCTCTTTTCCTAAATAATAAATTACCTCAAATAAACCCGGACCAACGGTTTTTCCGGTAAGCGCAAGGCGTATTGGGTGAATCAATTCTTTTGCCTCAATACCAAGCTGGGCTACTAGTTCCCGAAAAGTAGATTCGATATTGGTAATATTAAAATTCTGGAGGCTATCCAACCTTTGGACAAAAAGTTTAAACTCTTTTGATAAATCCTGCGTCAAATATCTTTTTGCCGCTGCTTCATCTATTACCGGATCGTCGAGAAAGAAAAAATCAGCCCAGTCGACAAAATCATTAAGCCGCGCAAGGCGTCCCTGAAATAACTGCACCAGCTCTAGAAGATATCGACGGTCGAGTTTCTCTTTGTTTATATAATTCTTTGTCTCAAGAAGTGGAATAAGTTCATCGGCCAGATTCTGCGGTGAGGCAACTTTTAGATATTGATTGTTTATCCAGTCTAATTTCTTTAAATCAAAGGTAGCTGAGGTCTTATTTACATTCTTTATATCAAATAATTTGATCGCTTCTTTTACTGTGATCAACTGGCGATTTGCGCCAGGAGACCAGCTAAGAAGCAAGAGGTAATTCAATAGCGCTTCCGGTAAATACCCCATCTTACGATAGTCGCTGATTGCGGTTGCGCCTGTTCTTTTAGAAAGGCGGCCCCCATCTACACCCATAATCAAAGGAAGATGGGCAAAAAGAGGAATGTTAAACCCTAACGCTTCATATAACAGGATCTGTTTCGGCGTATTGGAGATATGGTCGTCCCCACGGATAATATGAGTAATACCCATCTGAGCATCGTCAACAACACAGGCAAAATTGTAGGTAGGCGTGCCATCTGACTTAATTAAGACTTGATTCTTAATCAAGCTGGAATCAAATTCGATTACTCCTCGGATTAAATCATTGACTTTTATTTTCTGCGCAGGAACCTTATAAATTATCGCCTGGCGGCCCTCGGCTGATTCTTCAATATAGGCTGAACCTGTCTTGAGCAGTTTATCCGCATACATACGATAACTGTTAAAACGCTCACTCTGATAATATATTTCGTCCCAGTTAAACCCTAGCCATTTAAGGCTATAGAGTATTTCATCGATGAATTCTTGCCTGGAGCGTTCCTTATCCGTATCCTCTATCCTTAAAATGAACTTTCCTTTTTGCGACTGGGAGAAAAGCCAGTTAAACAACGCGGTGCGACCACCGCCAACATGCAAATTACCAGTTGGACTAGGCGCAAATCTTACTCTGACCATGAGCTAACCTTATCCCTTCTGCTAATGCTTTTTCATTAATTTCCAGAATTCTCAAATTTCCTGCGGGTGCCATCAATTTAAAAACCCTTAAAACATTCTTAGGTTCAATAATTTGCTTGGCCGTAACATAGCAGCCTAATGCCACCATATTGGCTACTTTTATATTGCCTAATTTTACGGCAATATCGGTAAACGGAAATTGCAATATCTTTATTTTAACTTGGGTATCGATTTTGGTTAAAGAAGAATTAAAAATTAATAAACCACTGTCTTTAACTCTATTTCTAAACTTTTCTAAAGAAGGGTTATTTAAAACGATAAGCGTATCGGCCTTTTTTGTATAAGGTGAACTGATTTCCTGTTCAGAAATAGTCACTATGCAATGACTGGTCCCTCCACGGACCTCTGCTCCATAGGCGGGCAAATAGGTAACCTGGCTGCCTTGAAGAATTGCTGCCTCGGCTAAAACCTTACCTAAAAGCATAATGCCTTGCCCTCCGCTACCGGCAACAATGATACGTTCTGTCATTTGATCCTTCCTAAAGGAAATTCTTTTTGCATAACAAGCTTAATCCAATCCAGGGCCTCCCGGGGATTCTTTTCCCAGTAAGTAGGACAAGGGGAAAGTATCTCAACTAAAGAAAACCCTAGATTGTTCATCTGGTTTTCAAATGCCTGCTTGATTGCATGTTTGGCTTTCAACACTTCGCCGGGAGAATGAAAAGAAACTCTTTCAATATAATAAACTCCGGATAATGGAGCCAGCAACTCGGAAATCTTTAAGGGATAGCCGTGTTTTTCTTTTACCCTCCCTTCAATAGACGTAGATGTTTTCTGACCCAGAAGCGTAGTCGGAGCCATCTGTCCTCCGGTCATGCCATAGATTGCATTATTAATAAAGATTGTGGTCAGGTTTTCTCCGCGGTTTGCCGCATGGATAGTTTCAGCCGTACCAATAGCAGCAAGATCCCCATCACCTTGATAAGTGAAAACAATGTTGTCTGGCCGTACCCTCTTTATGCCTGTTGCAACTGCCAATGCCCGGCCATGCGCTGCCTCTGAACAATCAAAATTCCAGTAATCGTAAGCAACTACAGCGCAACCTACCGGAGCAACGCCGATAGTTTTTTCTCTAATTCCCAACTCATCGACTACTTCAGCAATCAAGCGATGGGCAATACCGTGGCCGCAGCCCGAACAATAATGTGTAGCTGTATCACGTAATGATTCTGGGCGACTAAATATTTTCTCCATCATAACATTCTTTTAATCTTGTTAATGATCTCTTCCTCGCTCGGGATCCCTCCGCCTGAGCGTCCGATAAACTCCACAGGATTCCGTCCGGAAACTGCCAATCTTACATCTTCAACCATCTGACCAGCTGACATTTCAACTACCAGATATTTTATTTTTTTATTATTTAAATTAAAAGGCGCCCGTGGAAACGGCCAAAGGAAGATCGGCCGGATTAAACCTATTCTTTTACCGGCACCTCTTAATCGACTAATCGCCCCTTTAGCAATACGCGCCATTGTTCCATAGGCCACCAGGATTATCTTTGCATCGGACAAAAACCAATCCTCATAGCGGGGCTCTTTCTTTCTGATGGCATCATATTTTCTCTGCAAGATGATATTAAACTCTTCTAATTCGCCTTCGCGCATGAAAAATGACTTAATAATATTCGGCTTTCTTCCTTTGCAACCGGCGAGCGCCCAAACCTTCTGAGGGTTCTTCTTAATTTGTTCCGTGGATAATTGCACAGGTTCCATCATCTGGCCTAAAATTCCATCCCCCAAAATCATCACCGGTATACGGTATTTATCCGCTAAATCAAAAGCAATCTGCGTAAGATCGTATGCCTCCTGTACAGACTCCGGAGCCAAAACAATCTGATGATAATCTCCATGACCGCCGCCGCGCGTAGCCTGAAAATAATCCGATTGCGCAGGGGCAATATTGCCTAGGCCGGGGCCGCCGCGCATGATATTTACAATTACCACCGGAAGCTGGGCGCCTGCGATATAAGATATCCCTTCCTGTTTTAAGCTTATACCTGGACTTGATGAAGAAGTCATGCTCCTTGCGCCTGCGCTAGCTGCGCCGTATGCCATATTAATCGCAGCCAATTCCGACTCCGCCTGGATAAAAACACCACCAGACTCAACCATATGTCTGGCCATATAGGCAATTAGTTCATTCTGTGGGGTAATCGGATAACCAGCATAAAAATTGCATCCTGCTTGTAGTGCACCTTGTGCAATTGCTTCATTGCCGGAAATCAATATTCTTTTATTGGGCATATTTATTTATACACCTCTATACAACAATCAGGACAAATTATCGCACATTGCATACAACCAATACATTCTCCATTCAAGTCAAATTCCACGAAATTCAGACCTTTGCTATTTAATTTTACGCTTTTCTTAATTAATCCTTTAGGGCAAAAACTTAAACACAAAAAACACCCTTTGCAGTTATCATGATTAATTATAATCTTAGCCATTATGTTTTATCAGTCGACGGATAGTTGTAGCAATCCCTTTAGCGGTTAAATCGTATTTTTCTAAAAGTACTTCTCTTGCGCCATGAGGAACAAATTCCAAAGGTAAACCAATACGCACTACCTGCCTACCTAGTCCCTGAGCGACCGCACTACCGAAACCAACATCTCTTATCCCTTCTTCAGCAGTAAAAATTAATTTTGTTTTGGCGCAGACATCCTGAATTAACTCCATATCTATTGGCGAAGCAAACCGACCGTTTATTAGGGTTCCGGACAATCCTTCTTTGTCCAATATTTCGATGGCTTCTAGGGCAATTGACACCATGCTTCCTAAAGCAATCATTGTAAAATCTTTGCCCTTCCGGATTAATTCTGCCTTGCCTAATTCTAGAGGCGTTGATAAATTATTTTCGCATGGAACATTGGCGCGGGGATATCTTATGGCTATA
>Ga0233423_10001760_pt1 | contig 10731 bp, 9 predicted proteins | sample Watercolumn_Mata_FD_180713 | JGI IMG/M metagenome (GOLD analysis project Ga0233423, IMG submission 180713) | Freshwater microbial communities from Lake Matano, South Sulawesi, Indonesia - Watercolumn_Matano_2014_112_MG | ecosystem: Environmental > Aquatic > Freshwater > Lake | place: Indonesia... | reverse complement strand
AAGCGGCTCTTGTGGTATCATAGGGTTGCCTCCGTGCTAGAGTGGTATGGCAACCTCTATGATACGGCGGTAGCCGCGTTAAGTCAAGCCCTGGCGCGGCTTATGATTTATGACCAAGCCTCAACTAGATCACGATCAATGACTGCCATCTGATACCTCCTGCATCACTGATTATTGTCAAGACCTTGACTGTCCACGGAAAGTAATCCCAGCTATTAGTATAACAGATAAACAGCCGCTTGTAAACACTCTGGGCGCTCTTTGTGACGGCGCGAGAATAAATTCCGCTCTAAGCAACGCAATAGCTGTGTCTTTCCAGCGGATTTCTAAGCGGAGAAGCGAATGGGGGCGACACGTATCCGCTTTTCCGTTTCACATCCGCTGGCAGTCAGCCTCCTATTGTCGTAGAGTTGTGGTACATCTGGTTTGCGCTCGAATGAATTCGGCTTCTAATCCGCAAAAGAAAATGTTTTACGCTATTAGAAGCGGAATTCATTCCCGCGCTGGCACATTTCACAAGCCGCTCGTCTGCTCTGCACAAAAGTTGGGTACTGCCAGACCATCCCGCCCTTGACTTTTGCCCTGCTGCGTGCTATATTGTTATCGTTCGGAGACAGAATAGAGGGGTGGTCGGTGTGTCTGGCCGCCCCTTTGCAATTTCAGCATCGCCATCTGTCATTCTGAGCACAGCGAAGCCCGCCCTGAGGCCGGGCCGAAGGGAATCTCTCTAGCCTGGAAAGAGACCCTTCGCTACCGCTCAGGGTGACGAAGCGAGGAGGTCGGCATGATACTCCGTGGCGCGTTGCTCCAGGCGACCTGGACGGGCAGCAAGGAGAGCATGATCGCCAAGCACCTGAACTACGTGGCCGAGGCGGCCAGACAGGGGGCGCAGATCATGTGCTTCCAGGAGCTCTTCTACAGCCCCTACTTCTGCCAGGCGCAGGAGGCCAGGCACTACTCCTGGGTGGAACGCATCCCCGATGGCCCCACCACCAGGCTCATGCAAGAGACGGCCAAAAAATACGGCCTCGCCCTCATCGTCCCCCTGTACGAGGAGGAGCAGCCGGGCGTCTACTACAACACCGCCGCCGTCATTGACGCCGATGGCACGTACCTGGGCAAGTACCGCAAGACCCACATCCCCCACCTGACCGGCTTCTGGGAGAAATACTACTTCCGGCCCGGCAACCTCGGCTATCCTGTTTTCCAAAGCACCCTCGGCGTCAAGATCGGCGTGTACATCTGCTACGACCGCCATTTTCCCGAAGGGGCGCGCATGCTGGGGCTGCACGGCGCCGAACTGGTGTTCATCCCCAGCGCCACCTCCCGTGGCCTCTCCCAGCACCTCTGGCGCATCGAGCAGACCAGCCACGCCATCGCCAACGGCTATTTCGTGGGGACGATTAACCGCGTGGGCAAGGAAGAGGAGTTTGGCCCCAACGATTACTACGGCCAGAGCTACTTCTGCACGCCGCGCGGCGAGTTCGTCGGCGATATAGGCGATGCCTACAAGGAAGAGCTGCTGGTGCGCGACCTGGACATGGACCTGGTCCGGCAGGTGCGCAACACCTGGCAGTTCTATCGGGATAGACGGCCGGAGATGTATGGGGATATTTGTGCATTGTAGGAGGATGGTAGACAGGTAGACAGGGAATCAGTGATCAGGAAAAGAGGGAATCAGGGCAACAGCTATCCCTGATTCCCCGATTCCCTGATTTCCTGATTTCCTGCGCCCCGCCTTGCTTACTTGTCTACCCAGTAAGCTATGACTGAAACATGGAAGGCAGACCTGTCAACCACCACCCTCACCACCCCCTTCGCCGAGATGCAGCCGCCGATGAGCGTGGACGCTGCTTTGGGCGAGGCCAATCGTTGCCTTTATTGCTACGACGCCCCCTGCACGCAGGCTTGTCCGGCGGCTATTGACGTGGCGGCGTTTATTCGTAAGATAACTACGGACAACCTGAAGGGCGCGGCGCGGGTAATCCTGAGCGCCAACGTCCTGGGAGCCACCTGCGCCCGCGTCTGCCCGGTGGAGAAGCTGTGCGAAGGGGCCTGCGTCCTGCCCAAGGAGGGGCGCCCGCCCATCGCCATCGGCCGGTTGCAGCGTTACGTCTGCGATTGGACGGCGGCCAACGGCGTCCAGGTGCTGTGCAAAGGCCGCCGGAAGGGCCAGCAGGTGGCCGTGGTGGGCGCCGGGCCGGCCGGCCTGGCCTGCGCCGCCGAGCTGGCCAAACTGGGCTACGGCGTCACCATCTTCGAGGCGCAGGCGCAGGGTGGCGGCCTGGCCACCTACGGCATCGTGGATTACCACCTGCCCAAAGAGATTCCTCTGGCCGAGGTGGCGCTGGTGCAGAGCCTGGGGGTGGAGATCAGGACGAAGCAGCGCATCAGCGAACCAGCGAATCTGTGGGCGGAAGGCTACGCGGCGGTGTTCCTGGGGTTAGGGCTAGGGCAGGGGCTGCCGCTGGAGGTGCCGGGCGCTAAGCTGCCGGGCGTGGTGGAGGCGTTGGATTTCCTCCAGGACACCAAAACCAAGCCTCTGGCTCGCCTGGCCGTGGGCCGCCAGGTAGCCGTGCTGGGTGGCGGCAACACCGCCCTGGACGCCGCCATCGCCGCCAAATGCCTGGGGGCGGAAGAGGTGACCGTCTACTATCGTCGCACCGCCGCTGAGATGCCGGCCTACCCTGCCAAGCTCAGCCTGGCCAGAGAAGAGGGTGTGACCTTCCACTGGCTGGCCGCCCCGCAGCAAGTCCTGGGCAGCGAGCGGGTGGAGAAGCTCGTGCTGAGCAGGATGTGCCTGGGCGAGCCGGATGAAAGCGGGCGCCGCCGGCCGCTCCCCATCCCCGACTCGGAGTTCGCGGTGCCCGCCGATATGGTCATCGTGGCCCTGGGCCAGACGCTGAACCCCGCCCTGCCCCAGAAGCTCGGCGTGCGCCTGGCCAACGGCCTGATCCAGGTGGACGATAGTGGCCGCACCGCCAATCCCAAGGTCTTCGCCGGGGGCGATTGTGTCAACGGCGGCCGCGAGGTCGTCTTTGCCGTAGCCGAGGGCAAGAGAGCGGCGGCGGGGATTGATCGTCTGCTGAAGGGGGTGTCCTGATGGCTGATCTGAGTGTAAGTCTGGCGGGGATCAAATCGCCCAACCCTTTCTGGCTCTCCTCTGGGCCGGTGACCAACACCTACGACCAGATGGCCCGCGCCTTCGAGCAGGGCTGGGGCGGGGCGGTGTGGAAGACCATCGGCGAGCCCATCGTCAACGTCAGCTCGCGCCTGGGCGGGCTGGACTATCGAGGCCGGCGGCTGCTGGGCCTGAACAACATCGAGCTGATCAGCGACCGCCCCATCGCCGATAATCTCAAGGAGGTGGCCCGGCTCAAGAATCGCTACCCCAAACACGCCGTGGTGGTCTCCTTGATGGTCGAGCACAAGGCCGAGACCTGGCGGGAGCTCGTCCGGCGCACTGAGGATACCGGCTGCGACGGCCTGGAGCTCAACTTCTCCTGCCCGCACGGCATGGGCGAGCGCGGCATGGGGGCGGCCATCGGCCAGGACCCGGAGATCACCCAAGAGATCACCTCCTGGGCCCAAGAGTACGCCCGCACGCCGGTCATCGTCAAGCTCACGCCGAATATCACCAACATCCAGGTCATCGGCCGGGCGGCCAAAGCTGGCGGCGCCAACGCCCTGGCCCTGATCAACACCATCTCCAGCTTCACCGGCGTGGACCTGGAGACCTTCACCCCCCTGCCCGCCGTGGCCGGGCGATCCTCGCACGGTGGCTACTGCGGCCCGGCGGTCAAGCCCATCGCCCTGAACCTGGTGGCCGAGATTGCCCGCGACCCGCAGATCGGCCTGCCCATCTCCGGCATCGGCGGCATAGAGACCTGGCGCGACGCCCTGGAGTTCATGCTCCTGGGCTGCTCGTGCATCCAGGTGCAGACGGCGGTCATGCACTGGGGCTTCCGCATCGTGGAGGACATGATTGACGGCCTGAACAACTTTCTGGACGAGCGGGGCTATAAGACGGTGCGCGAGCTGATTGGCGTGTCGGTGCCCAAGGTGGGGGCCTGGGGGCAGTTGGACCTGAGCTATCAGGTGCGGGCGCGGGTTGATAAGACGAAGTGCATCGGCTGCCAGTTGTGTTACATTGCCTGCCTGGACGGCGGCCACCAGGCCATTGACCTGGTGCCGGACAGCCGTATCCCCCTCTTCGCCGAGGAGCGTTGCGTGGGCTGCAACCTGTGCTCGCTCATCTGCCCGGTGCAGGGGTGCATTACGATGCAGGTGACGAAGCCGGGGCGGCAGGGGAATCGGTGATCAGGGAATCAGGGACTCGGCGGTTCCTGATTCCGTATTCCCCAGTCCCCTGAGTGGGAAAAATGGATGACGAAGCCATGACTGTACAATCTGCAATCCGAGATGAGACCACAATTTTGCCCTTGACAGCGGAACAACTGGCGGTATATCGGCGCACGGCCCAAGAACGCCAGCAGGCGGAAGAGCGGGCAGCGTCCAGGCGGCGGCGGCGCGCCTGGCGACTGGCCCGGCGTGCCGCCACGCTGCTGAAGAAAGAATACCAGGCGACACGGGTGGCGGTCTTTGGCTCGTTGATCCATAAAGGTTGTTTCACCCTCTGGTCGGACGTAGATATTGCGGCCTGGGGAATTCGTCCCCAGGATACCTTCCGGGCTATCGGGGCGATGATCGGCCTGGACCCGGAAATTCAGGTCAACCTGGTAGATGTGGGCGCCTGTCGTCCTACGTTGCTAGCTGTCATTGAAAAGGAGGGCGTAAACCTATGATTGAGCGTTATCTGGTTCTGGCGGAACGCATCCGCCAGGAACTAACGGATGTGGAACGAGTAATTGAACGTGCAGAGCGGGCGATGGCTGCAGCACGGCAACGTCCTGATGACCAGGATCTTTACCTCGATTCGGTGGCTTTGAACCTGCATGACTTCTATGTGGGCCTGGAACGCGTATTTCACCTCATCGCGAAGAATGTGGATAGAAGCCTGCCGGATAGCGCCGAGTGGCATCGTGATCTGTTGCAGCAGATGGGCCTGGTCTTGCCTCAGGTTCGTCCGCAGGTGCTATCAGCAGAGACGATCAGTGCTCTGAACGAGTACCTGGGTTTTCGGCATGTAGTGCGTAACGTCTACACCTTTCAATTTGAACCAGAGCGACTGGAGCATCTGGTCTTGAGACTTCGTTCCACGTTTACCCAGGTGCGCGGTGAGCTGGAAGCATTTGCCAGGGTTCTGGAACAGCTTGCGCAATAAGGGGATCAGTGATCAGGGAATCGGGGAATCAGGCCGCCTGATCCCTGATTTCCTGATTCCCTCATTCCCTGATTCCCCTTCATCACTGAAGAAGGAGTCAATCATGAAGGTCTCTCAGCTAACCACCGAAGAGATTACCCACCTCTGCCGGGAGTACACCCTCTTTGAGTGGTCCATGCAAGCGGCTATCAAGCCCATCGTGGTAGATCATGCCCAGGGGGTGTACTTCTGGGACACGGACGGCAAGCGGTACATTGACTTCAACTCCCAGCTCATGAACGTCAACATCGGCCATGGGAACAAGAAGGTGATCCAGGCCATCAAAGACCAGGCCGATAAGCTGGCCTACACCTCGCCCTTCCACGCCACGGAGGTGCGAGGGCGGCTAGGCCAGTTGCTGGCCGAGGTCACGCCCGGCAACCTGAAGAAGAGCTTCTTCACCCTGGGCGGCGCGGAGGCCAACGAGAACGCCGTCAAGATCGCCCGTTTCTACACCGGCAAGCACAAGATTATGGCCCGCTATCGCTCCTACCACGGCGGCACCGCCGGCGCCATCACCCTCACCGGCGACCCTCGCCGCTGGCCCGCCGAGCCGGGCATACCGGGCGTCGTGCGCTTCCTGGACCCGCACTGCTATCGCTGCCCCTTCGGCCAGCAGGTGGCGACCTGCCACCTGGAGTGCGCTAAGCACCTGGAAGAGGTGATCATGTACGAGGGGCCGCACACCATCGCCGCCGTGATTCTGGAGACAGTCACCGGCACCAACGGCATCATCATCCCGCCCAAGGATTACCTGCAGCAGGTGCGCGCTATTTGCCACAAGTACGGCATCCTGCTGATCACCGACGAGATCATGAGCGGCTTCGGGCGCACCGGGGAATGGTTCGCCGTGGATCACTGGAACGTCGTGCCGGACATCATGAGTGTGGCCAAGGGGCTGACCTCGGGCTACGTCCCCCTGGGAGCCACCGTCATCTCCGAGCCCATCGGCCAGTTCTTTGAGGATCACGTCTTCTGGGGTGGGCTGACCTACAACTCCCACGCCCTGGGCTGCGCCGCCGCCATCGCCACCATCAACGTCTACAAGGAAGAAGGGCTGATCGAGAATGCCCGGAAGATGGGGAAGCTCCTGGGCCAGGAGCTGGAGAAGCTCAAGGCCAAACATCCCAGTGTGGGCGACGTGCGCTACATCGGCCTCTTCGCCATTGTGGAGCTGGTGAAGAATCGCCAGAGCAAAGAACCGATGGCGCCCTTCAACGCCAAAGCCAGCGAGATGGGCGCTATGGGCAAGCTGGCCGCCTTCTTGCGCGAGAACGGCTTCTACACCTTCGTGCGCTGGAACATGATCCACGTGAACCCGCCGCTCTGCATCAACGGAGCCGAATTGCTAGAAGGACTGGACATCCTCGATAAGGGGTTGGAAATCACGGACCAGGCAGTGCAAGCATAGGCGTGTTGCGTGGTGCGTGTTCCGTTTTTAGAGATACGCAACACGGAACACGCAACACGCAGTACGCTTCACGTCAGGAGGTCGCAATGAAGAAGCTTATCACCAACGGCACCATCGTCACAGCCACAGATACCTATGCGGCAGACATTCTGGTGGTGGACGAAAAGATCGCCCTCATCGGCCAGGGGCTGGTGATGGAGGGGGCACAGGTGATTGACGCCAAAGGCAAGCGGGTCTATCCCGGCGCCATTGACGTGCACACCCACTTCGATCTGCCTTTCATGGGCACCGTCTGTTCGGACGACTTCGAGACCGGCACCATCGCCGCCGCCTTTGGCGGCACCACGACCATCATTGACTTTGCCATCCAGAGCAAAGGGCAAACGCTGCAGCAGGCCCTGGACGTCTGGCTGGCCAAGGCCCGGGGCAAGGCGGTGATTGACTACGGCTTCCATGTGGCCATCGGCGACATGACCGCGGCGGTCAACGCCGAGATGGCAGAGATGGTGGCCGGCGGCATCACCAGCTTCAAGCTCTTCCTGGCCTACAAAGGCTCGCTCATGGTGGACGATGGCGCGCTTTTCCAGGCCCTGCGTCGGGCCGGGCAGATCGGGGCCATGATCTGCATCCACGGCGAGAATGGCGATGTGGTGGATATCCTGGTCAAGGAGATGGTGGCTGCGGGCAATACCAGCCCGTACTATCACTGCCTGAGCCGCCCGCCGGAAGCCGAGGCCGAAGCCACCGGCCGGGCCATCGCCTTCGCCGAGATCGCCGAGGCGCCGGTGTACATCGTCCACCTGACCTCGGCGCACGCCCTGGCCAAGGTCAAGGAGGCCAGGGACAACGGCCAGCCGGCCTTCGCCGAGACCTGCCCGCAGTACCTGCTCCTGTCCATTGACAACTGCAAGGAGCCGGGTTTTGAGGGGGCGAAGTACGTCATGTCGCCACCCCTGCGCGAGAAGTGGCACCAGGACGTACTATGGAGCGGCCTGGCCAGCGGTGACCTGCAGGTGGTCTCCACCGACCACGCCCCCTTCAACTTCAAAGGGCAGAAGGACATGTTCGGCACCGGCGATTTCTCCAAGATCCCCAACGGCGCGCCGGGCGTGGAGACGCGGCTTTACCTGGTGTACAGCAAGGGCTTCCTGGCCGGCTGGTTCGACGAGAATCGCTTCGTGGATTTGGTGGCGACGCAGCCGGCCAAGCTCTTCGGCCTCTTCCCGCGTAAGGGCACCATCGCCGTCGGCTCTGACGCCGACCTGCTGATCTGGGACCCCAAGGCCAGGCACACTCTGAGCCAGGCCACGCTGCACCAGCGCGTGGACTATTGCCCCTACGAAGGCACGAAGGTCACCGGCAAGCCGGCCGTGGTGCTGTCCCGGGGCAAGGTCATCGTGGAAGGGGACAAGTTCCTGGGGAAGCCGGGCACGGGCCAGTTCCTGAAGCGGGGGCAGGTGTGGTTCTAGGGGAGTAGACAAGTAGACAAGGAGCAAGTAGACAAGGAAACAAGTAGCAAGTAGACAAGGAGACAAGGGACTTGGAGATGGGGAGACAAGAAGATGGGGAGACGCGGCGATACAAGCCGCCTCTCCCCATTGTTGTCGTGTTGCGTGTTGCGTGTTGCGTATTGACAATGTTAGATTTCAACTGTCATTGCGAGGAGCCTCCCTTCGCCGGCCCTGAACGCAGTGAAGAGGCGGCGAAGGGAGGCGACGAAGCAATCTCACTGTTGCGCCATGAGAGAGATTGCTTCCCCTTCGCTGCGGCTCAGGGCTGCGGCTTCTGCGCTGCTCAGAAACTTGGCTCGTAGTGCGCGCTTCCAGCGCGTTGCTAGGGCGCTCAAGCGCCTACTACGAACCGATGCGCCTTCAAGTTTCTGCCCTCAGGAATGACGCCGCCGCGTCATGGGCGACTCGCAATGACAACTGCAACATTGTTGTTACGACGCATGAGGCCAACGGAACACGCACCACGCAACACGCTTGACGTTCTACACCCTCATCGCCCGCAACTCCACCTGCCGCTTGCCCCTCGTCTCTGCCACGCGGCGGAAGGCCCGGGGGATGGTGGCCAGCAGGGCCTGCGAACGCTCCGCCACGTCCAGGTAGAACTTCTGCGCTTTCTCCTCCAGGGCCAGGGCCGTCTTCAACGCCTCAGCCTGGCTGGCGCCTGCCGGCAACGTCTTCTCAAAGGCGTAAGCCCCCAGGCTCAAACCCTCAAAACAATAACAGGCTTCCAGGGCATCGGTGATGGTCTCCTGGTAGGTGCGAGTTATCAGCACCTTGTTCTTGCGGCTTTCTTTGGCCCAGGCCAGGAAGGTGTCCTGGTGCGCCGCCAGGCGCTCGGCGAGTTCTTCGTAGAATTTGGCCGAGCTCTCTTCCAGCCTTTCGCTGAAGTTGATGATCGTGGCCGTGGTTACGTGCATGTCTTCCATCTTAGAACCACCTCTGGATGACTACTTTGCTCTCCGTGAAGAAGCGGATGGTCTCCTGGCCCTGCCCGTGCAGCGTGCCGAAGAAGGAGTCTTTCATCCCGCTGAAGGGGAAGAAGGCCATGGGCGCCACTATGCCGATGTTGATGCCGATGTTGCCGCACTCGGCTCTGTACTGGAATTCGCGCGCCCACTTGCCACTGGCGGTGAAGATGGAGGCGGCATTGCCGAAAGGCAGGCTATGAACGATGTCAATCGCCTGGTCGAAGCTCCTGGCCTTCATGATGCTGGCCACCGGGCCGAAAATCTCTTCCTTGGCGATGGTCATGTCCAAAGTCACGTCCTCGAAGATCGTTGGCCCCACGAAGCACGTTGTGGGCCAGTCGCCTACGAGCTTCACCTGGCGCCCGTCCAGTCGTAGCCTGGCGCCGTCCTGCACGCCCTTGTCTATGAAGCGAACGATAGTCTCCTTCTTGCTCTTATCCCGCACCGGGCCCATCTGCACCTGCTCGTCCAGCCCGTAGCCCATCCTGATCTTGGCCGCAGCCTCCACAAAAGCCTCCACGAACTTCTTGTAGAAGGACTGGAATTCCTGCTCGCCCAGTCCCTCGCCCACAACGATCAGGTTGGCCCCGGCCAGACAGCGCTGGCCGGCATTGCCAAAGAACGAGGTCAGGCAGGCGGCGATGGTCGCCGACAGGTCAGCGTCGGGCATGACCAGGGTGAAGTTCTTGGCCCCGCACTGCGAGATGACCCTCTTGCCGGTCTCGCCACAGCGCCGGTAGATGACGTCCCGGCCCACCGGCGTAGAGCCCACAAAGCAGATGCCTTTGATGTCCGGGTGCTCCAGCATCCCGGACACGACAGCGCGCCCACCGTTGATCACGTTGTACACGCCCGCCGGAACACCGGCCTCCTCCACCATCTCCGTGACCCTGGCCTGGCTGATCGGATCCTCACTGGAGGGCTTCAAGACCACGCAGTTGCCGGTGGCCAGGGCGTAGGGGGTGAACCAGAGCGGCACCATGAAGGGGAAGTTGAAGGGGGCGATGATCCCAAAAACACCCAGGGGCTGTCTGATCACGTACTCGTCAATGCCGGAGGCGATGTCCTCCAGGTTGTAGCCCATCATCAGCGAGGGGATACCGGTGGCCACCTCCACGTTTTCGATCCCCCGCCTGGTTTCGCCTCTGGACTCGTCAATGGTCTTGCCGTGCTCCATCGTCTGGATGCGGCTCAACTCCTCGAAGTTCTCCTCCATCAGCTCCTTCAGGCGGAAGAGACACCTCGCCCGGGCGAGAGGGGGAGTGCGGCGCCAGTCCGGGAAGGCCTCCTTAGCTGCTTCCACGGCGGCATTGATCTCCTCTGTGGTGGAGATGGGGACTGTGGCGATGACCTTGCCGGTGGCCGGGTTGATCACGTCCTCAACAGGGCCTTTGGACTCCACCCACTCCCCGTTGATGTAGTTTTTCACGGCCAGTTTCCCCTTGAGCGGTTCCTCTAAGACGGCCATGTCGCCTTTACCTCCTTGTAATTTGTAGTGCCGGTGTACGAGTAACGAGG
>Ga0233423_10001757_pt1 | contig 10742 bp, 10 predicted proteins | sample Watercolumn_Mata_FD_180713 | JGI IMG/M metagenome (GOLD analysis project Ga0233423, IMG submission 180713) | Freshwater microbial communities from Lake Matano, South Sulawesi, Indonesia - Watercolumn_Matano_2014_112_MG | ecosystem: Environmental > Aquatic > Freshwater > Lake | place: Indonesia... | reverse complement strand
TGCCAGCTGCTTGGTGTCCATGCTCTCGTCCACCATGCCGGAGATCTTGACATAACCCCCGAGAGGGATGGCTGAGATGCAGTAATCCGTATCCCCGATTTTTTTACCGAACAACCTGGGCGGATACCCCATGGAAAACCTGTCAATCCGGATTCCGGAAAGCTTGGCTGCGAGAAAATGGCCGAGTTCATGGATGAAAATCAGCACTCCGAGAACGAATGCGGTTGCCAATATGGTAGTGATCATTCATGTCCCTCGAAATTTAATGAATCCATTTTTATTAATCCCCTCTCCTCTTCCACACCTGGGCTCCCGATTAAAAATTTCGGGAACGACATATCGATCGTCTATTTGTAGTATCGAACAGCCGTTCGCCCCTGCAAAGATCCTAAGAACTTTTCTTCAGCCACTCCCTCGTTTCCGCATCTTCATATACGTTTCAACCAACTTTTTGGATTTCTTTTAAAATGAAAAACCGCTAAAACGATGATATTGGATTTTTCGTAAATATAATAAACAGCATAGGGGAAACGCCGGATGAAAGCACGCCGGATATTTTTATATATGATCGGATGGATTTCCGGATTGCGCAAGATGTAATCGATTGCATCATCCAAACGTTCAATAAATTCGGATCCAAGGCCGGATACCAGACCATCATACCATGAGAATGCCTCGGAAATATCCAATTCGGCTTCAGGCCGAATAATCGCTTTGTGTTTCATTGCCGGTTCAAAATTTTTTCGCGAACCATGGACCATGGAGATCCTGTCTTCGGATCACGATGATATTCTTCAAGGCGTCTATCAAGCTCTATTTTTTGAGTGTCCGTCAGATTGATTGCATCAGGACATTCAACGATACTGTCCCATATATCCTCCACCAGCTTCAAGCGCTCGTTCAATGATAATTTTAAAACTTCTGAACCAGCTATCGTATTCACGGTATTACCCTCCTGCTTCATGCTGCTGTCGATGCATGTTTAAACCGGATTTAACGTCCCCACGGAGGACCGTGGCGGCGAGATAAAATATATAGGGACGACATATCGATCGTCTATTTGTAGTATCGAACAGCCGTTCGCCCCTGCAAAGATCCTAAGAACTTTTCTTCAGCCACTCCCTCGTTTCCGCATCCTCCTGCAGGACGTCCTTCAGTTCCGCGCAGGGACGGACTGGCCTCTCCTTCAGGGCCTTTTCTACGATTCTGGGGATGTCCATGAATCCGATCTTCCGTTCCAGGAACCAGTTCACAGCCATCTCATCCGCTGCATTGAAAACTGCGGGCGCTGTTCCTCCCTTTTCCAGGGCCGTTCTGGCCAGCCCTAAACCGGGGAAACGCTCGCTGTCCATAGGCAGGAATTCCAGGTTCACCGGGCTGCCCAGGTCCAGGCTGCCGAAATCAAACGGCCATCGCTCCGGATAAGTCAATGCATGGGAAATCGGCACGCGCATGTCCGGTTTGCCGAGCTGGGCCTTGATCGATCCGTCCTGGAATTCGACCATGGAATGGATGATGGATTTCGGGTGTATGATCACATCTATCCTGTCCGGCTCTAGCCCGAAAAGCCAGCGCGCCTCAATGATTTCCAATCCCTTGTTCATCAGTGTTGCGGAATCAATCGTCACCTTTTTTCCCATCACCCAGTTCGGATGCCTGAGAGCCTCCTCGACAGTCACACGGCCCAGCTCTGATAGGGGACGGTTCAGAAAAGGACCGCCCGACGCAGTCAGTATGATACGCCGGATGGATTCCCTGGGTTCTCCACGCAGGCATTGAAAAATGGCGCTGTGCTCGCTGTCAATGGGCAGGATTTCCACGCCCGCCCCGGCAGCCTCTGCCATGACAAGCTCGCCTGCAATGACCAGAACTTCCTTGTTGGCCAGGGCCACCGTTCTCCGCGCCCGGATCGCAGCGAGCATGGCTTCCAGGCCCGCGGAACCCACGAGCGCGTTCACCACAAGGTCTTCGCCTCCGGATCCGGCCAGGACAACCAGCGAATCCATACCGAAGGCGCAATCAGCTCCGGTTCCCTTGAAAGGGTCTTTAACCTTGCCGGGATCCGAAAGCCCGGTCAAAACGACATGCTTCGGACGGAATTTTTCAGCCTGCTCCCTGAGCAGATTGATGTTTGAATGCGCGGTCAGGGTCTCTATCTCGAACCGGTCCGGGTACCGGCTGATCACGGCAAGGGTCTGCGCGCCTATGGACCCTGTCGATCCCCAGATGCTGACTTTTTTCTTCCGCTTTGCGTGATCGAAGTTCATATCCGCTCACTCATCCCGCGGATGGCTGAGGGGAATGCGTTCGCCGGCGGATTCATCTCCCCTGCCCGCAGGAATAAATGGAAAATTGTTTTTCGTTTCCGCGTATCAGCCTGTTTTCTTCATCCGTAAATTCGTCTTCCTCAAGATGAACCCCGAGGCTCTGCTCGAAGCCCTCACGCAGGCTTTCCACTGCCTGCTCCCATGTCACGTTCTTTCCAAGACAGCCGGAGAGGGATGTCGTCCTTTCCTGTATCGCCCCCCTGAACCGGTTTTTCTCCTGTTCCGTAGAGGCCAGGTAGAACGCAAGCTCCAGATGGCCTTCCCCGAGCAGGATGGATCCATGCTGCAGCACGGATCCGCCGATCTTTCTCTGCGCGCTGCCGACCAGTTTTTCCCCCTGTACCAAGATCTCGTACCGGGCTGCCGCGGAAAAGCAGCTCGCTGAAAGCGCGTTTCTGTAATGGGCGTGGAAGTCCGGGGATCTTTTCTGAAGCTGCGCCTGGACGCCGAGTTTTTGAAGGCCTGCAGTCAGTCCGCGGTTGATCCATTCATAGATCTCAGCCAGACTGCGCGGGTTTCCTTCCCCCGCCGGGACCACCGCAGCGTAGGTCACTTCCTCGTCATTCAAAACAGCCCTCCCTCCCGTGGGCCGTCTGACAACATCCTTCTTATCCCGCCGAATTCTTTCCATGTCGAGGCAATCCGCCTTCTGATGAAAACCCAGGGAGATGCATGCGGGATCCCATCTGTAGAAACGCAAAACGGGCGCTGAAGGCCCCTGGCTGCGGAGAAGCATGTCGTCCGCAGCCATGTGCCAGGCCCCTGTCCTTGCGCCGGATTGGATGTAACGCCAAGCGGTCATCCCGTTCCCCCATGAAGGCCCGCAGCCATGCGGATCGGGTCGTGACCCGGATCCGTCAACGGATGATGCCCCGCGCATTGGCTTCCACGAAACGGAGGACATTCTGTACTTCAGGAAGGTCCGGCACCTCGGCCCGTATGCGCTCGAGTGCTTCCCGGAAATTGAGTTTGGCGTTGTAGAGCAGCCTGTAGCAGGTATGCAGGGCGGCGATGGCCTCTTTTGAAAATCCCCTGCGCGTGAGCCCGATGCGGTTCAGCCCCTTGAATCCGAGAGGTTCTCCAGCGGCCAGGATGTAGGGGGGCACATCCTGTGTGACCCTGAATCCGCCTCCCACGAATGCATGTTGCCCGATCTTGCAGAACTGATGGACCGGCGTCAGCCCGCCGATGCTGACCCAGTCTTCCACAGTCACATGCCCGGCCAGCTGCACGCCGTTGGCCAGGATCACATGATCCCCGATTTCGCAGTCGTGCGCCACATGCGTGTATGCCATGAGAAAAGACTGGCTTCCGATCACGGACTTCCCTTTTTCCTTAGTCCCGCGGTTGAGATCGCAGAATTCGCGGATCACGGTCCGGTCGCCGATCTCGAGCGTCGTCTTTTCCCCTTCGAACTTCAAATCCTGCGGGGCAGTGGAAACCACAGCTCCATGATGGATGATGCAACTCTTCCCGATGCGCGCCCCGTCCGCTACCAGGCAGTGGGAATGGACCTCGCTCCCCGGGCCGATACGGACGTCTCCCTCGATCACGGCAAATGGCCCGACCCGGACATCGTCCGCAAGCTCCGCCTTCGGATCGACTATGGCTGTGGGGTGGATGATCGGCAAGGGTAATCCTCGATCATTTTTGCCCTGCTTCAAAGAATCCGTTGAGACCTTTGTAGGGGCGAACGGCCGTTCTCCCCTACCATGAACGATCAGAATAAAAAACGAAAGGCTACCTGTCCACGATCGCTGCCATGAGCTCGGCCTCGCATACCAGCTCGCCGGCCACGAATGCCTTGGCAGCCATCTTGCACGATCCGAGCCGGAACCTCAACATGTCCACTTCGATCTGTATCTGGTCCCCCGGGAGCACGGGTTTTCTGAACTTGACCCCGTCAATGCTCATGAAATAGGCCACCTTCTCCTCGTTGTTTTCGATTGCGTCCAGCATGAGAACAGCCCCGGTCTGGGCCATGGCCTCCAGGATCAGGACGCCCGGCATGACTGGATGGCCCGGGAAATGCCCCGGAAAATAGGGCTCGTTGTACGTGACGTTCTTGATCCCGACGACCTTTTCCTTGGGCACCAGGTCGATGATCTTGTCCACCAGCAGGAAAGGGTACCGGTGCGGGAGAATTTTTTCAATGGCCCGGATGTCGAGCAGGACGCCCTGATGGGCCGGTTTTTTCTGGAACTTGCTGGTGAGCTGCTTCTTTTTGTATACCTGGCGAATCTTTTTGACCAGTTCCACATGCGCCGCATGCCCCGACCTGGCGGCCAGCACATGCGCCTTGAGAGGCACCCCTAGAAGCGCCAGGTCCCCGATGAGGTCCAGAGTCTTGTGCCTCACCGGTTCGTTGTACATGCGAAGCGTCTTGCCTCCCAGGATGCCGTTGGCGCCCAGCATCACCGTATCCTTCAGGCCGAATTTCTTCGCCAGGTTCTGAAGCTCCCCATCGGAAAGCTGCCTGTCCACGATGACAACCGCATTGTCCAGGTTCCCGCCTTGGATCAGGCCCTGGTTGTGAAGCTCCTCCACCTCGTGCAGGAAGCAGAAGGTCCGCGCGCCCGCGAATTCCGTGACGAATTCGTCGTGGAGGGAATACATGGACGTGTACTGGGTGCCGAGCGCCGGATTCTTGTAATCCACCATGAAGGTGATGCGGAATTCGTCCGAGGGGAAAACGACCATGTCAACGCCCCTGGACGGATCAGAATACGTGATGGTCTCCTGGATTTCCAGGTAATCTCTCGGTGAATTCTGTTCGACGACACCGGCCTTCTGCAGAATCTCGACGAATGGCAGGGCGCTGCCGTCGCCCACCGGGGGTTCGTTGGAGTCCACTTCGACCAGCACATTGTCTATTTCCATGCCGTAAATCGCGGCAAGCACGTGCTCGACCTGGCGGATATGGATTTTCCCCTTCCCGATGGTCGTGTCGCGGAAATTGTCCACCACATGTTCGATGTCCGCCGGGATCTCCGGGCAATTCTCCACATCCGTGCGCTTGAAACGGATGCCGGTGTTGGGCTCCGCAGGCTTGAAGTGAAGCGTGGTTTTGGTTCCCGTATGCAGGCCCCGTCCGGACAGAGACACGGTTTTCCCGATCGTCCTCTGGTTTTTCAGCATCCGCTTTTCCTCATCCTCTCTTCCATCTCGCTCAGTTTCTTTTTCAATGCCCGAATTTCCTGCAGCATCTCCGGCATCCTGGCTGATGCAGCCTCCCTGCGCAATTCCTCGCGGTGGGGCCTGGCCGGATAACCGGAAACCATTTCGCCCGGCTGCACATCCTTGACCACACCGGCCTGTGCGGCCACAACCGCTCCGTCGCCCACGGACATGTGCCCAGCGAATCCAACCTGTCCCGCGATGCGCACGTGGTTCCCGATCGTCGTGCTGCCTGCCATGCCGGTCTGGGCTGCGATCACCGTGTGTTCACCCACGCTGCAGTTGTGCGCGACCTGAATCAGATTGTCCAGCTTGGCGCCTTTTTTGATGCGGGTCTCGCCCAGGGTGGCCCTGTCAATGGTCACGTTTGCGCCGATTTCAACATCGTCCTCTATGACCACGGTCCCCACCTGGGGGATCTTGTGATACACGCCCTGTTCGGGCGCAAAACCGAATCCGTCGCTGCCGATCACGGCGCCGTTGTGTATGATGACCCTGTCCCCGATGATCACCTTCTCCCGGATGCTGACATGCGGGTGCAGGGTGCATTGCCTGCCGATACTCGCGCCGTTCCCGACAAAAACGCCTGCAGCCAGTATGGTCCTGTCTCCGATGCTGCATCTTTCGCCGATCACGGCATAGGGCCCGATGGACAGGTCCTTTCCCAGTTTCGCATCCTTGCCTACGACCGCGGTCGGATGGATCCCCCTGCCGTAGAGCTCCTCCGGCGGATTGAAAAGCACCAGCGCCTTCATGAAAACGAAATAGGGATTGTCGCAGCGGATGAGGGAATGGGGAGGCGCGGGGGGCGCATCCTTTGGCACGATCACTGCCGATGCGCGTGTCTGGCTGAGGTATTTGAAATATTTTGGATTGGCGATGAAGGTCAGCTCGCCTTCACGTGCTTCTTCGATCTTTCCCACTCCGTGTATAGGCAGGTCCGGATCGCCTTCCAGGTCCCCGCCTGCACGGCGGCATATTTCACCCAGGGTCAGTATCATCACGCGGCTTCAAGGTTTCTGCGTTTTCTTCGACTCTGCATCCATATTGGTCAATTCCTCGAGCACGTCTTCAGTCATGTCGTATTTCGGCAGCGCGTACAGGAGGTTCCCGTTTACGGAATCAAAGATGATGTCAATCTTGTTGTCGTCCGCAACCGTTGAAACTGCCTGATTGATCTTGTCGAATATCGGCCTCAGGGCCTCTTCACGCTTCCGGAAATAGTCCCCGCCTTCCCCCCATTTCTTATCCCTGTACTGCTGAATTTCCTTTGCCAGGTTTTCGAGCTCTTGGGCTTTCTCCTTCCTCTTGGCCTCGGAGAGGAGCAGGCTCTGCTGTTCAATTTCTTCCTTCATGGAGTTGTAATTGTCATTCATCTTCTGAAGTTCCTGGCCCCAGTTGTTGTTCTCCGTGTCCAGTTCCTTCATCGCATCCTGGGCGCCTTCGTATCCGTTCAGGATTTTCTGTGAATCCACGAATCCGATCTTGGACTGGGCAAAGGCCCTGGAGGAAAGGAGGACACCTGCGGCGATCCATGCGGCGCAGGTTTTCATTTTCTTGAAATGCACGGTATCCTCCGGTTCAAAAATGAACGCGCCCCGAGGGCCGCCCCCGGGGATGTGTGGAAGTTTCTCGGGTTTCGGTTCCCGGGGTTATTTCAATGCATCGATGATCTTCTGCGTCATGTCATGGGCCTCCTTGGCGTACAGGAGGTTCCCGGCAACTGCATCAAAAATGAAATCGAAGCCGTTGTCGTCGCCGACTTTCTTGATCACGGCATTGACCTTGTCGATGACCGGCTGCAGCAATTCCTGTTCGCGGCGCGACATCTCCCCGTTTTCGCCCCATTTCTGGGCTTGGAACTGCTGGGCCCTCTGGGCCATCTGTTCGAGCGCCTTCAGCTTTTCCTGCTTTTTGGCATCCGACAGAAGCAGGCTCTGCTGCTCCAGCTCCTGCTGAGCGGCCTGGAATTCCTCGCTCATTTTTTGGAGCTCCTGCGTCCATTTGGCGGATTCAGCCTCCAGTTTTTTGCGCGCCTCGACGGCCGGCGCATAGGAAGCCAACACAGCCTGTGAATTCACGTAGCCCAGTTTCAGCTGAGCCATGAGAGAGCCTGTAGCCATGGTCAGGATCATGGCGACCAGGAGTGCAACCGTTGTGGTCCGTTTGAACATCAGGAGATCCTCCTTGAGAAATGATAGGGATTAAAAGCTTCTGCCGAACACAAAGTGGGGTTTCCACTGGCCGTAGCGCCTGCCTGTGGAATCATAATGATCGTAACCGTAGGCATAGTCGAATCCGATCATGCCGATCATGGGCATGTAGATCCGGGCGCCTATACCGGCCGACCTCCTGAGATCGAACGGGTCCGTTTCGGACAGCTTGGCCCAGGTGTTGCCCGCCTCCGCGAAAAGCAGGCCGTACATGGTGGGATTGGGGATGATGGGGAATCTCAGCTCCACCGTTGTCTTGAGCATGGTCTTGCCGCCTTCGTAGTAATAGCTGTAACCCGCCAGCGGATCGTCATATCCCCTCAGGGGCGTTGACTGGGAAAGCCCGCTGCCTCCCATAAAGAAATGCTCAAGATATGGCGGGTTTTTGCCTTTGACCAGTCCTTCCATGAAGCCCGCCTGCGCCCGTGTGAACAGCACCAGCTTGGACAGTACGGTCGGGAAGAAGAATTCCGCGCTGAAGATGTGCTTGTGATAACCGATGTTGCCGCCCAGCTGCGTGGCTGCGATTTCCGTGGTCAGGCTCACCTGGGAGCCGCGTGTCGGGAATTCGGGCTGATCCAGGCTGTTCCGCGATATGATCTGCGTGATGCCGCTGGTGATCTGCGGGTATTCCTCGTTCACGATGTTGTTGGGATTGTAGGACAGGATCGAAGAGCTGAAATCGCCCAGCACGCGGTGATCGAAACGGTAAATCCAGTCGCCGCGGAAATAGTTGTCCGGCCATCGGAACCGCCTGCCGAAGCGCAGGGAAAGCCCCCGGCTTCTCTGGCTGTAACCGATGTAATAGGCGTCCCGCTTGATGTCATAGATCGATGCGCCGACCAGTGTGGGCGTGTTGAGGAACCAGGGCTCCGTGAATCCCAGGTTCATGGCCCTGTACCAGCGGCCGAAATTCCAGTCCAGGGAAAGCTGCTGCCCGTTGCCGAACAGGTTGTTCATGCCCAGCCCGACGCTGCCGATGAACTTGTCGAGCTCGCTGTATCCGGCCGAAAGATTGGCCGTGTCCGTCGATTTCTCCTCGACTTTGAAGGATAGATCGATCTGGTCCATGGCCTCGTTCTGCACGGTCACCACGTCCGGCTCAACCGTGGCGAAATAGTTAAGCATCATGAGGTCCCGGTGGCTTCGCATGAGCAGTTCCTTGCTGAAAACATCGCCCGGCCGGATCCGGATTTCCCTGCGGATGACGCGGTCCTTGGTGCGCGTATTCCCGGAAATCAGGATGCGCCTGATCTTGACCGGGTTCATCTCGCGGATCAGAAATTTCACATCCAGCGTGTCCCTGCCGCGCAGGGTTTCCACGGGGTTGACCTGGGCGTAGATGTACCCCAGGTCGTAATAGGCCCCTCCGATCTTTTCACGCACGGATTTCTGATATTTCTCCTCGCTCAGCGCGTCCCCGGGTTTGAGCTCCAGCAGGGAGGTCAGGAATTCCTCGGAGAAAAGCTTGTTGCCCTCCCAGGTCACATTTCCGAGATAATAGGGCCTGCCTTCCCTGACCCAGATGTCGATGAACATGTCCTTCTTCGTGGCGTCGTAGTAGATGGAATCCCGCAGGATTTCGGCGTCCCTGTATCCGTGATTCCGGTAAAAGGTCAGGATGTTTTCCTGGTCCTCCTCGTATTTGTCCTTTTTGAAATCAGCGCCCCTCCACCAGCGGTCCTCCTTGGTGTCCTTCATTTTTTTCCTGAGTTCGCCGTCCTTGAAGGCATTGTTGCCGAAGAACTGTATTCTCTTGATCTGTACCTTTTCGCCTTCGTCGATCTTGATTTTGAGGATGACCCGGCCTGCCTGGGTGGAAGGCTCGGTCTCATAATCGATTTCGGCAAGGGTGAAGCCCTTTTCCGCATAGGATTTCAGCAATTTCCTTTTTGCCTTGGCCAGCTGCCCGGGACTGATGACCTGGGCCCTGAAAAAACCGATGTCTTTTTCGATGTCTTCCTTTTTCAGTTTTTTGTTTCCGGATATCTCCATTTTTTCCATGCGCGGGTATTCCTGCACGCGTATGGAAAGAACGATACCCTCCGGAGTCTGCTCCGAGAGGATGAGCTGGACATCGGAATAGAGGCCCAGTTCCCAGAGATTCTTGACTGCCTTCTGCACGTCCTCAGGCATGACATCCATGCCTTCCCTCAGATCCGAGCTCATGCGTATCAGGTCTTCCGAGGATGTAGAGCTTGCCCCCTCGATCTTGAACTGCAGCAGTTTTCCGATGCGCGTCTGCTGGCCGGAGGCCTGCGCAAAGATCAGAACCGCAACCAGGTATAGAAACCGGTATGGAAGGCGTCTTGCAGAAAATCCCATTGAGAACCTCGAAAAAATTATCCTGCTAAAATACGAAAAATAAGTAATTTTGTAAAGAAAAAAATTGTAGGGGCAACCGGCCGTTCGCCCCTACACATACCTAAAAACTGAACACATGCCTCAGCCAAATCCGCTTGTTCACGCGCCTGTCCGGCATTAGATGGCTGTCGTATGTGTACTCCATTTCGAGAAAAAGATCCGGCTGCAGGGTAAGCTCCAGGTTCAATGCATGCCTGAAACTCAATCCATTCACATGATAATAGTAATAAGGATCGTTTTGCACCTGCCCCGCATATGTGATGAAAAAACCCGGAGCCAGGTATTTTCCTACAGTCCACCTGGTGCTGCGGAGCAGCATGCGCGGGTCCCATTGCGCCCGCTCCCCGGACTGCCACTGGAAGAGATTCCTGCTGAACATGGAAGAAAACTTCACGATATCCAGTCCGAGATGCGTGCGCAGGGTCCTCTCGAGAGGCCGGATCAGAGGCCGGAAAACCAGATTTTCCACCTGTATGCCTATGGCATCGTACGCCCTGTCCTTGATGCTGGTTCCCGAATATCCGAGCGCTGCAAGCAGGTCAGCCTCTGTGCGGCCGAGATTGGGGTTGTCCGTGGAGAACCGGAACTGTATGTTTTCCCAGCCTCCGGAAGCGGCCTCCACGCCAGTTTCAGTGTTCGTCGACATGATGGTCAGCCACAC
>Ga0233423_10001755_pt1 | contig 10743 bp, 11 predicted proteins | sample Watercolumn_Mata_FD_180713 | JGI IMG/M metagenome (GOLD analysis project Ga0233423, IMG submission 180713) | Freshwater microbial communities from Lake Matano, South Sulawesi, Indonesia - Watercolumn_Matano_2014_112_MG | ecosystem: Environmental > Aquatic > Freshwater > Lake | place: Indonesia... | reverse complement strand
GAATTATTCTTTTTGCCAACATTTCAGTGCCTTTTTTCATTCGTGAAGACTGCAAGTCCCCTTGGGATTCGCGGATCACTCTCTGCGATTCTCAACGCAGCGCACAAATCCACCGCGCCTTCGTACAGCGCGCGCCCCACGATCACACCCTCCAATCCACGCGCTGCAAGCGCGCGGGCGCGGCGAATATCCTCCAGATTGGCGACCCCGCCCGCGACGATGACGTGCAGACCGGACAGTTGCGCGAGATGTGCGGCGGCTTGCACATTCGCGCCGCTCAACATTCCGTCGCGCTCGATCTGCGTGTACACGATTCGTTCGACTCCCAGCGCGCGGATGTGCCGTGCCAGTTCCTCGACTCCAAGACCCGCATCACTCTGCCAGCCGCGCACGCGCGCGTGTCCCGCGCGCGCGTCAATCCCCACCACGATCTTGTCCGCGCCGAATTGCGTGATGGCTTGCTGGATGATCTCCGGTTGTTCGACGGCAAGCGTGCCCAGCACCACCCGCGCGACGCCGCGTGCAAGAATCGCGCGAATGTCGTCGAGTGAGCGGACTCCACCGCCAAACTGTACCCGCGCGCCCAACTGACACAGCGTCTCCAAGACGCCCGGTATCGTTTTCGATTCGCCAAACGCGCCGTCGAGGTTGACGACATGCAGCCAGCGCGCGCCCTGCATGATCCAGCGTTCTGCCGCCGCGCGCGGATCATCGGCGAAAACCGTTTGCCGATTCGGGTCGCCTTCTTGCAGGCGCACTACTTTGCCGCCGCGCAAATCAATCGCAGGATAAATCTCGAACACTACAGCAAATTCCTAATTCATTTACGGGAATGTACACAAAGGCCGCTTAAGAATAGGACGAAATTGATGTGGTATGCCGTAAATCGACTTGGAAACCGCTGTAGATCACACCATCTCCAAAAAGTTTCGCAGGATTCGCAACCCCACCTGCTGACTTTTTTCTGGATGAAACTGGATTCCCCAAACATTCTCACGCGCAACGACGGACGCGAATGCGATTCCATAATCGGTCGTCGCCAACACCACGTTGGCGTCGCGCGGTTGGCAGATGTACGAGTGAACGAAATACGCGTACGCGCCGTTCGGCACCTCGTGCAGGAGAGCTGCGTCGCGCATCACTCGAATCTGATTCCAGCCGACGTGTGGAACAACCAGGTCGTCGCTGGGAAGGCGCGTGACGCATCCTTGCAACAACCCTAACCCTGTTTCTTGTTCAAATCCATCGCCGACTTCTTCACTCGATTCGAACAAGAGTTGCATCCCAAGACAGATTCCAAACAAGGGCACACCTTGCGCTGCCGCGCGCTGGATCGGCTCGATCAGCCCGCGCGCACGCAATCCGCAGATGCCTGCGGCAAACGCGCCGACACCGGGCAAAACCAGTTTGTCTGCACGCGCAATCTGGCCCGCGTCCGACGTAATCTCGGCAGGCACACCCAAATGCTCAAACGCTTTTTGGACTGAACGCAAGTTGCCCAGTCCATAATCAATGATCGTTATCAAGTGTTCCTTTCGTCGAAGGAATCTTGCCACCACGACGCGGTTCCTCGCGCACTGCCATCTCCAACGCGCGTCCCAATGCCTTGAACAACGCTTCGGCTTTGTGGTGGTCGTCGCGTCCATAGAGAACGCGCGCATGTAGGTTCAGCCGTCCCGAGCGCGCAAACGATTCCAGAAAATGGGCAATCAGCGATGTCGGCAACTGTCCAATCATCGGCGCGTCCCACGCGACTTCAATCACCGCGTACGCGCGTCCACTCAAGTCCACTGCGACGAATGCGAGTGCGTCGTCCATTGGCACGTAAGCATGTCCCATCCGCACGATACCTGCCCGATCGCCGAGCGCGCGATCCAAACACGCGCCCAATGCCAGCGCGACATCTTCAACTGTGTGATGCGCGTCAATCTCCAAATCGCCGCGCGCGTTCACCGTGAAGTCGAGCAATCCATGCACGGCGACGTGACGTAAGAGATGATCCAACATCCCGACGCCCGTAGTGATTTCGAATTTGCCGCTACCGTCCAGATTTAGAGCCGCACGAATTTGCGTCTCCAGCGTGTTGCGTTCGTATTCTGCCATTCGCATTTGGATTACACCTTTTCAGCCGCTTCGATTTTGCGCGGCTTGCGCGTGCGCGTCGAGCGATTCAGCAGACGCGATGCGCACAGCGTGACGCGAGAGGGATGACGCGGTTTGGTCGTCGAGCGCGATGAGACTCGTAATCCGCACAAAGTCCAACACGTTCAGCGGTGAGGCGAAACGCGCCGTGCCGCCAGTCGGCATCGTGTGACTGGGACCGGCGACATAATCGCCCAATACCTCGCACGAACGCTCGCCCAAGAAAATTCCGCCCGCGTTGCGAATCCGCGCCATCCAATGTTCCGCATCGCGCAGAACAAGACAGAGATGTTCGGGTGCGAATTCGTCCGCCAGCCGAATTGCCTCGTCAATATCCTGCGTGACGACGATCCCACCCTGCCCGGCGAGTGATTCCGCGATGATGGTCGCGCGCCCGCGCGATTCGATTTGATGACTCACTTGCGCTTGCACCTGATCTGCGAGCACGCACGAGGGCGTAAAGAGAATTGCCGTTGCAAGCACGTCGTGCTCGGCTTGCGCGAGCAAATCTGCCGCGAGCCAGACCGGATTCGCGGAATCATCCGCGACGATGACCGTTTCGGTGGGACCGGCGAGTCCGTCCAAGCCAACTTGCCCGAACAATTGTTGTTTCGCGAGGGTTACGAACAATCCGCCCGGTCCCACGATTTTGTCCACGCGCGGAATAGTTTCTGTCCCAAACGCCAGCGCCGCGATCGCTTGCGCGCCGCCGACGCGATACACCGCATCCACGCCAGCCACGTGCGCCGCTGCAAGAATCACATCGGCAACCGCGCCGGCGTTTTGTCCGGGCGGAGTGGCGACAAGGATTTCGTTGACGCCGGCGACGCGCGCGGGAATCGCCGACATCAACAACGACGATGGCAAAGGCGCGGTTCCGCTGGGAACATAGACGCCGACGCGCGCGAGGGGCGTGATCCGCTGTCCCAGCGTCCCGCCCAAATCTGTCGTCGTCCATGCCGGGAGGGGCTGGCGCGCGTGGAACGCGCGGATGCGCTCCGCCGCCAAGCGCAGCGACTCTTGCAATTCCGGTTCAAGCCGCGCAAACGCGGTTTGCCATTCTTCGCGCGGAACGCGCAAAGAAGCGAGCGCGACACCGTCAGTTTTTAGTGTCCATTCGCGCACAGCCGGGTCGCCGCGCGCGCGGACATCTTGCAGGATGCGCTGCACCGCGCGCTCTGGTGTGATTTCTTCGCTGAAGACGTGGTGCAGATTCGCGCGCAATCCGTCCGAAATCTCCGCGCCAAGTTGTCTGCGCCGGAGAATCGTCTCCTGGGCTTGCACAACATCAAGAATCGGGATCATCTCTCTCCTTTATCCGTGCAGCGCTTCCAACAGCGCGCGATACCGCGCCGGCTCTTCCTCAAAAATGTAAGTCACGGGCGCGACTACTACGCCGCTCCCGCCGATGGCGCGCAGTTCCTGAATCGTCTGCATCACGCGCTCCTTGTGCACGACGATGTTCACCGCGAACCATCGCTCTGTACCTTGCTCACGCGCGACGACCGGCGAGATGGTGGGGCCTTGCAAGCCACACAGACTGGCGCGCGTGAACATGTGCTGGGCGATGGCTTCGGGCGACTCGCCGCGCATATTCGCGAACACGAGAAAGTTTTCGCGCGCGCGCAAGTGCGCCTCGACGAATTCCAACAACTCGCGCGCAGTCGCCAACACCTCGCGGCGCGTTTGCATGGCGCGGCGATTTGCGATCAAACATGCCTGCGAGCGCAGAATGGCTCCGTCTTGCAATCCACGCAAGCGATTGTCGTGCAGCGTCGTTCCCGAAGAGACCAAATCGCTGATGATGTCGGCATAGCCGATGGAGGGCGCGACTTCGAGAGTTCCCTCGGCGGCAATCAGCGAAACCGGCTCTATGCGATTCTGCGCGAGAAAGCGTCCAGTCAGGATCGGATACTTGGTCGCGACGCGCAAAGCACGCTCTTGCTGCACGAGCGCGCGCGTGTGGCGGCGCAAATCCTCCAGGGTATTGACGTCGTTCCACGCTTCGGGAACGGCAAGCGTGAGCGTGCAGTGACCGAAGCCAAGTGCATCGTGCAAAATGATTACGTCGCCGTTCGACCCGCGTTTTTCCTCTATCGAATCCAGACCGGCGATTCCAAAATCCAAACTGCCTTGCCGTACCCCGACGACAATGTCACCCGGTCGCTGAAAAAGAACTGCCAGCGCGGGAATCGCAGGGATGATTGCCTGATATTGGCGCGGGTTGGGTTTCTGGACGCGCAAGCCACACGCTTGCAGAAACTCGAGCGCGTCGTTTTCCAGTCTGCCTTTGGAGGGAAGTGCTAGTCGAATATCATCGCGTAAAGTCATAGAGGACCTCTGCCGAATGTAACCGTTTAGCCCTCTGTCATTGCGAGCGGTTTTCGCGAAGCAATCCCCGATGCGCTCATTGGGGATTGCTTCGGCAAACTACGCCTCGCAATGACATCCGAGCGATCGCAAAAAAGAAACCGCCCTCCCACAGGTTCGGGGGGCGGTTATCTAGTCGGTTCAAAATGTGTACAGCCCAAGCACCTCAACCTGTCAGGATTTGCGCAGGATGAATGTGATGGGTGTGGTGGAGTGCGGTTGAGCAAATCATCTTGAACATTTCTGTTTCCGCGCATAATATAACACGAATGCGGCAGATTGGCAAATCGGCACCAGGTGAAAATGCCGTTGAGACCGAGAGTGTGGTATAATCGGCACGTGGCAGGAACGAGATTTTGGAACGAGTACCATCTTCCCACCTCCCTCGACGACGCACTCGCGCTCCTGGCGCGCTACGATGGACGCGCGCGCGTCATCGCGGGCGGCACCGACTTGTTGTTGGACTTGCAGAGCGATTACCTTGACGGTCAGCGTCCGCACTATGACGCGCTGATTGACGTGACGCGGATTCGCGGCGCAGACATGATTCGCGAGGAGGATGGGCTTATCGTCATCGGCTGCGCAGTCACGCACGCGCAGATTGTTGGCTCGCCGTTACTTCAGACGCGCGCGACTGCACTGGCAGAGGCGTGCGCGGTGATTGGTGGACCGCAGGTGCGCAACGTTGCGACGCTCGTGGGGAACGTGGCGCATGCGTTGCCAGCAGCGGACGGCGCGATCGCACTGATGGTGCTGGACGCAGAAGCCCAAGTTAAAAGTCAAAAGTTAAAAGCGAAAAGTGAAAAGTGGGTGTCGCTCGTATCGCTGTGCCGTGGACCGGGAGAGAGCGCGGTGGATGCGACGCGTGAATTGATTGCAGCGATTCGTTTTCGTCCGACTGGCGCGGGAGAGGGGAGCGCGTTCACGCGCGTGATGCGCCCGCAAGGAATCGCGCTGCCGATTCTTGGGGTGGCGTGCAAGTTAAAAGTTAAAAGTCAAAAACTAAAAGTGACAGATCCCCAATGTGTAATTGAGAATGTCGCGATATCGGCTGGTCCGGTTGCACCAACGCCGTTTCGCGCGAGAAAGACAGAAGAGTTCTTGTGCGGTCAAGTGTTAGACGACGAAACGCTCGCGCGAGCCGCACAGGTTCTGTTGAGCGAAGCGCAGCCGCGCACGAGCGCGCATCGTGCGACGCGCGAGTATCGCATCGAGTTGCTGCCGACGATGTTGCGCCAAGTGCTCACACGGGCAGTTGCGAATGCAAGTAGACAGACAAACGAGTAGACAAGTAAACAAGTAGACAGGTAAACGAGTATCCGTCACTTGTCTACCTGTGTACTTGTCTACCTGTCTACTCATTCGTCAACCCTCCACCATCACTTTTATCCCCTCGCGTCGCTGCGCGACTGCAAATGCCTGCTCGACTTGCTCTAGCGGAAAGCGATGCGTCACCAGCGACTGCACATCTACAAACCCACCTTCCACCAAGCGCAGCGCGCGCGGATAGGTGTGCTTCATGCGCCGCACCAGTTTGAGGGTCAGCCCTTTGCGTCGCGCGCTTGATGCACTGAACGATGTCCGGTCGCCGGCTGGAATTCCGCACAGCACCACGCGGCTGCCAGGGCGAGCCACGGCGATAGCCGTTTCCACCGCCGCATTTTGCCCCGCGACCTCAAAGGCAGCGTCAACCCCGCGCTTGTTCGTCGCCGCGAACACCGCATCGGCTTCTTCCCCATCGTGCGCCTGGAACGTGGTTGCGCCCAACGCCCGCGCCGCGTTGAGACGATGCGGGAGAAGATCGGTCGCGATGATACGCGTCGCGCCTGCCACTCGCGCGACCTGAATGACCAGCAAGCCGATTGATCCGCAGCCGAACACGCCGACCGTCATGCCCGGCCTGACGTGCCCCAGGTCTACCGTGTGAATCGCGACGCCAAGCGGCTCGAGCATCGCGCCGTCTGCATCAGTCAGTGCGTCAGGCAGAGGATAGAGACAATGCGTTTCCCACGCGACGTACTCGCGCAGCGCGCCATCGCACGCGCCTACCCCGGCAAAGCGGAGCGCCTCGCACAGATTCGGATTGCCTTCGCGACAGAATTCGCATACCCCACACGCTATCGCCGGGTCAACCGCAACGCGCTGCCCGCGCTGCGGTCCACTTTCGATCACCCCAGCGAATTCGTGCCCCAAGACGAGGGGTTGCTCCAATCGCATATCGCCGATGCTACCTTCCGTCAGCCAGTGCATATCGGAACCGCAGATGCCGACGGCTTTCACGCGCACGAGCGATTCGCTAGAAGCAGGTGTTGGAATAGGTTCATCGTGCAGGCGCAGGTTGCCCACGCCGTGCAAACGCGCAACTTGCATGTGACCTCCAGGATTGATCATTTTTTCACGACACCGACAGGCAACGCACGCCACCCGACCTGCGCCGAGAGGATTTCGTGACTGCTCTTTGTGTGTGACTGATTCTACCACAAAAGCGCAGAGAGACAAGCGCGGTCAGTGGAAAAACTTGGGTTGACTTTTTGAGAGACGCGTCTATAATTTGCGCGGCGTGAAAAACATTTGAGGTGGTTACCGAATGAACCAGTTGCTGTCCGGCAATGAGGCGATTGCGGTCGGCGCATACCTTGCCGGCGTGAGATACGGCAGCCCGAGTACGTGCTGATTCCCGCGCACGCGCGGCGGCGGCACCCGATCGCCGAAGAGCGCGTCGGCAAACTGGCACAGTGGGCAAGCACTGCTAAGTGACTTTGCAAAAGTCTTTTCCGGTAGTAGCGGGGCTAACACACGGGATTTTTCCCCTTTTCCAGCGGAAAAGACTTATGCACACCTACTTAGCATCAATCGAATCGAGTGGGGCAACAAGAAAATCGGCATCGTTGCATCAGGTGTGTTGTTCCCGAGAACGAACGAGTTTTCGCTGGCAGTCGTGCGCGAGGGCGCGTGCAAGTTAGGAGTGGATGTCCAGGAGACAGTTCCAAGCCCAGCGGATTTTGCCCATGTCGGTGACAACCGGCGACGCGATATACCCGAGCGACGCGCTGATTGATATCGCACTGCGCGCGATCACGGACAAGATTGTCTATGTCGGAGGTTTGGAGATCGCCAAGTCGTTGGGGAACAAAAATCTGACGAACAGCGTGCTCCTCGGCGTGCTCGCGCGCGAACTCGCTACAGACCCGGGGATTTGGTTGGAAGTGTTGGTCAGACGCGTGCCGCAAAAGTACGTGGGGCAGAACAAGCAAGCGTTTTGGGCAGGAAGGGTGTGAACGAGTGCCGCAGAAACAACACGATATTTTGCTAGCGCAGTCAAACAGACTTGGTCACACTCAATTCAATGAATGGAGGAATACGTGTCAACTAAAGAACGCTGGGCACTCATTCTCGGCGCATCGTCCGGCTTTGGCGCGGCGTGCGCGCGTGCGCTTGCTCAAGCCGGGTACGATATTTTCGGCGTACACCTCGATTTGAAGGCGACGCTGCCGCGCGCGCTGCAGGTCAAAGCGGAAGTGGAAGCACAGGGACGCCAGGCAATCTTCTTCAACAAGAACGCGGCGGACGACCGCAATCGCGCCGAGATCATCGCCAGGATTCAGGAGCACTTCAAAAGCGCGGGCGGCGGCTCGATTCAAGTGTTGTTGCACTCGCTCGCGTTCGGCAACTTGAAACGGTTCATCGCCGACGACCCAAAGGATGCGGTGGATCGCAAGGCGATGGAGATGACGCTCAACGTGATGGCGAACTCGCTCGTCTATTGGACGCAAGACCTGGTGCGCGCGGGCTTGCTCGTGCGCGGCTCGAAAGTATTCTCGTTTACAGGCGCAGGGTCGCACCGCCACATTCTCGGCTATGGTCCGGTCTCCGCCGCGAAAGCCGCGCTCGAATCGCACACGCGGCAACTCGCGCTCGAACTGATCGTCAAGGGCATCTGCGTCAACACGCTTCAGCCCGGCGTCACCGAGACGCCTGCATTCCGCAAGATTCCAGGACACGAAAAGATTCGTGAGCAAGTCTTGACGATGCATCCGGGCGGGCGGATGACGACGCCCGAAGATGTCGCGCACACCCTCGTCGCGTTGTGCGATCCGCGCATCGAGTGGGTGACCGGCACGGTGATTCGCGTGGATGGGGGTGAGGATAACCTATGAGACAGTGGGTAGTGAGCAGTGAACAGTCATCAGTGACCACTGTTCACTGTCTACTGTTCACTGTTCACTGGATTTGACGCGCGCGCCTAACAGTGCTATAACCATGCACGTCGCTTGTGCCGCGAAATCTCAACCGCGCGGCGCCGCGCCCCGCCGTTCGACTTCTACGCCGAAGTCCTGCGGGGCGTTTGCTTTGCCTGGAGGTGAGAGATGGCTTATCTCAGCGAATTGCTCGGACGTGAAGTCCGCGATGTCAAGGGCGCGCTGATTGGCAAACTTGAGGACGTCTTGATTGTGCCGGAGACCAATCACGATCCACATCCACGTATCGTCGCGCTGGCAGTCAAACGCAACGGCGGTGAGCCGGCGCTGGTACCCTGGGGGGCACCGAAGACCTTGCCGGCAACAAAATCATCTTGCAGCGTCCCGCCACAGCGCCGTACTCCCCAGGCGGAAACGAGGTCCTCCTGAACCGCGATGTGATGGACAAGCAAGTGATTGACATTCATGGCTTTCGCGTCGTGCGCGTCAACGATTTGGAATTGGCGAAGATCGGCGACGAATACCATTTGGTCAACGTGGACATCAGTGGACGCGGGTTGCTGCGGCGTCTGGGCTGGGAGGACGCTTTGGAGCATCTGGCGGAATTGTTTCATCGTGAGTTGCCCGCTCGTTCGATCGCGTTCACCGATTTGCAGTTCATTCCGCGCGGCGACTTGAAAGTGCGAGTATCGCGCACCAAGTTAGGCGAACTGCACCCGGCAGACATCGCGGAAATTCTCGAAGACATGAGCCCGCGCGAAGCCGGGCGACTAATCCATGACATGCCCGACGAGAAAGCGGCGGATATCATGGAAGAGTTGGAACCGGAATTCCAGGCAGAAGTGCTGGAGCACTTGCCGGACGAAAGAGCGGCGGACATCGTCGAGGAGATGGAACCGGACGAAGCTGCCGATGTTCTGCATGAGATGGAGGACGACAAACGCGCTCAGGTGTTTAACTTGATGGAGCCAGAAGAGAGCGCGGAGGTCGCTGACCTCTTGCAGCATCCCGAAGATACCGCTGGCGGCTTGATGACGACCAAGTACGTTGCCGTGCCACCGGGTCTTACTGTTGCCGAAGGGCTTGAAAGAGTGCGCCAGGAAGCCGTCGCAAAAGAAGCGGAGACGATCTATTACGTCTACGTCGTGGATGCCGACGACAAGTTGGTGGGCGTAGTGTCGCTGAGCGACATGGTGCTCGCGCTGCCGAAGAGTCCCATGGACGCGATCATGCACCACAAGCCAATCTGTGTGCATCTGCACGCGTCACACGAGGATGCACTCGAAGCGATTGCCAAGTACAACTTGCTCGCGGTGCCCGTCGTGGATCAGGAAAATCGTTTGCACGGCATTATCACGGCGGACGACGCACTCGCCCCAATTTTGCCGGACGAGTGGAAAATCAAATTGCCGCGACTGTTCTAGGGAGGCATCATGTCAACCCTGCACCAATTGCGACCTCTCCGGACGCGCTTGCTTTTGCTGCTGACCGTCGTCGGTCCCGGCATCATCACCGCGAACGTGGACAACGACGCGGGTGGTATCACGACCTATTCCGTCGCGGGCGCACATTTCGGCTACAGTCTCTTGTGGATGTTGGGGCTGGTCGCGCTCGCGCTCATCATCGTCCAGGAGATGAGCGCGCGGCTCGGCGTTGTCACTGGCAAAGGTCTGGCAGACTTGATTCGCGAGAGTTTTGGCGTGCGCCCGACCGCGCTCATCATCGGCATCATGGTCTTGGCGAATCTCGCCAACACCGTCAGCGAATTTGCCGGCATCGCCGCGAGCATGGAAATCTTTGGCGTCAGCAAGTACATTTCAGTGCCACTCGCCGCGTTCGGCGTGTGGCTGCTCATTGTCAAGGGCAACTACAAATCGGTCGAGCGCATCTTCCTCGTCGCCAGCGCGATTTATTTCGCGTACGTCCTATCGGGACTGCTCGCCAATCCACCTTGGGGCGCCGTGCTGACCGCGTTCGTCACGCCCAGTTTCCATTTCGAGGCAGGATACGTGACGATTTTCGTCACCGTTAT
>Ga0233423_10001754_pt1 | contig 10744 bp, 11 predicted proteins | sample Watercolumn_Mata_FD_180713 | JGI IMG/M metagenome (GOLD analysis project Ga0233423, IMG submission 180713) | Freshwater microbial communities from Lake Matano, South Sulawesi, Indonesia - Watercolumn_Matano_2014_112_MG | ecosystem: Environmental > Aquatic > Freshwater > Lake | place: Indonesia... | reverse complement strand
GCTCAGCTTGCTCGTGTTGGTTGCTCTGGCCCTCAGCCTGGTTGTGACTGGCTGTGCTGCTCAAACGCCAGAGGTCATTGAGAAGCAGGTGGTGGTCGAGAAGCCAGTGGTCGCGACCGTGGTTGTAGAGAAGGAGGTGGTGGTCGAGAAAGAGGTCCCGGTCGAGGTCGAGGTGGTGGTCACGCCAACGCCAAACACCCCGCTTGAGCCAAAGGATCGAGTTCCTCAGCGGCGGCAATCAGCAGAAGGTTGCCTTGGCCAAATGGTTATGTTGCGAGGCGAAAATCTTGATTTTCGATGAGCCTACCCGAGGAATTGATGTGGGGGCCAAGGTGGAGGTCTTCCGCCTGATGAACGACCTGACAAAAGAAGGGGTGGGGATTATTATGATTTCCTCCGAGATGCCAGAGGTTTTGGCTATGGCCGACCGTATTGTGGTAATGGCCCGTGGTTCCTTCGTAGCCGAGTATGCGGCGGATCAGGCATCCCAGGAAGATATCATGAGAGATGCGGTAGCGAGATAGGAAAGGAGCATGCAAATGGCCGAAAACCCCTCGGGATCGAGCGTTTCGAGCTTGGGATGGGTCAGGAGATGGGTGGCCACACCTGAACTGAGGGTACGGTTTGGGATCAGAGCCATACTTTTGTTCGCTGTGATTATATTTGCCTGGTACGTCTCGACAGCACCTCGTTTCTTCAGTGTTACCAATGCAACCAACGTAGGAGCGCGCACAGCGCCGGGCATCATCGTGGCCGTAGCCCAGACGATGGTCATCATCGCGGCGGGCATTGATTTGTCTGTAGGGGCCATCCTCGCCTTTTCAGGCTCCCTGGCTTCGGTAGCCTATTGTTATTGGGGTGTCCCCGTTTGGCCGGCCATACTGCTCGGTCTCGCAGCCGGGGCCTTGCTGGGTTGCATCAATGGCCTGATCATCACCAAGGGGAGGATCCCCGATTTCATCGCTACCCTGGGGATGATGGGCACCGCCCGTGGCGTGGCCCTCATCCTGACCGGCGGGTTGCCTGTCCCCTCCCACCTGACAGCCGTCACCCTCAAGGCTTATCTGCCTCAGGAAATCATCTGGATGGGGAGCGGGGATATCCTCGGCTTCCCAGCGGGGGCCTTCATAGGCTTGCTCGTCGTCGCTGCCGGTTGGGTGATCCTGATGCACACCGGGTTTGGACGTGCCCTGTTCGCCGTTGGCGGGAATAGGGAGGCGGCCAGGGTTTCAGGTATCAACGTTGACCGCACCAAGATCATGGTCTACACCCTCTCAGGATTGCTTTCAGGATTGGCCGGCTTGGTGCTGGTGGGACGTATGAACTCTGCCAACGCCTTGATGGCCGACCCGGCGAACCTGGAAAGCATCTCTGCCGTGGTCATCGGAGGAACCAATCTTTTCGGTGGCGAAGGCAGCGTCATCGGCACATTGTTCGGTGCGCTTATCATGGGCATCCTGAGCAACGTTTTGAACCTACACAACGTGCAGGACTTCGCCCAGAAGGTATTCATGGGCTTGCTGATCATCGGAGTCGTTCTGTTCGATCAGTTGCGAAGAAGGTATGGTGCCTGAGCCCCGATAAGGGAGGCAATGTTACGAAAGGGGAACTTCTTTAGTGTAACCTTGGGAAGTTCCCTTCACTTTTCCCGAAGAAGACCCTAAAGGTTTTGCGAAACCTTTAGGGTCTGGGGTAGGATGAGGAGGCAGTTGGGATGAAGTATTCTATAAGCAACTGGATCTATGGTGATGAACCCTTGCAAGTAACTTTCCAGCGCTTGCGGAAGTACGGCTACGACGGTGTGGAACTGGTGGGCGAGCCCCAACGCTATGACACCCAGGAGGTCAGAGGGCTGTGCCAGGAGTTTGGGCTCTCAGTTCTCTCTATCCTCGGTTGGTCCATTTGGCCGCTGGAAAGAGACCTGGCTCATCCAGACCCCCAGATGCGCCAAAAAGCCCTGAAGTATGCCTCCGAATGTGTGGATTTGGCCGTGGCTGTAGGGGCCCCATTGGTGGTGGTCATCCCTGCCTCGGCGGGGAGGACCAGACCCATTGGCGATGTGAGCAGCGAGAAAGCCTGGAAGGAAGCAATGGAGAGAGAATGGGGCCACGCTGTGGAATCGGTACGGAAAGCGGCCGCCTATGCCGAGCAGAAGGGCGTGCTCCTGGCCATCGAGCCCATCAATCGCTTCGAGAGTTTTCTCGTCAACAATGTGGATCAAGGGCTCCGCTTTGTGCAAGAGGTGGGCTCCGAAGTGGTAAAACTTCACCTCGATACCTTTCACATGAACATTGAGGACAAGGATCCCGCTGAGGCCATCCGCAAGGCTGGCGATCTACTGGTCAACATGCACATCTCCGATAGCCAACGCGGGCCGGTGGGCCACGGTCACACCGATTTCAAGGCCATTATCCGGGCCTTGAAGGAGATCGGCTACCAAGGGGCACTGACTATGGAGCCTGTGCCATCAGTCCCCGATGCCTTCATGGCTATCTCCATGGAAGAGTTTCTGCCCCTGAGGGACGTCTACGCTGAAGAGTGCATCACCCGGCTTCGATATTACGAACACGAGGTTTAGTGGTGAACAAGATCGGTATTTACTATGCCTATTGGACCCACGATTGGGACGCGGATTTTCATCCCTTCATTGACAAGGTCGCTGAGTTGGGATTTGATATTCTGGAGGTCAACGGCGGCACAGTAGCCCGCATGACATCTGAAGAGCGTCAAAGCCTGAAAGCGCACGCCGACGACAAAAACATCATCTTGTCGCACTGCATTGGCCTTCCTCCCCAATACGACATCGCCTCTGAGGACGAAACCGTCCGTAAGAACGGCATTGCGTTTCTTCGGGAAATGGCCGAGGCCATTGGCGAAATGGGGGGAGGGAATCTGTCTGGGATTATCTATAGTTGCTGGCCTGCAACTATGCCCCAAGGCGAGATGGATAAGCGATCCTATCTCGAGCGCAGCGTGGCCAGCATGAAGCAGGCGATCAAGGTGGCCGAAGACAACAACGTCATCTTCAACATGGAGGTTGTCAACCGCTTTGAGCAGTTCCTCCTGAATACCTGCGACGAGGCGATGGCCTACGTGGAAGCGGTCGGTAGCCCCAATGCCAGGATTCTGCTCGATACCTTCCACATGAACATCGAGGAGGATTTCATCGGTGAGGCGATCCAGAAGGCTGGCGACAAACTGGGGCATCTCCATATCGGGGAGAACAACAGAATGCCACCAGGGTATGGTCACATTCCCTGGACGGAGGTCGCTGCTGCGTTGCGGAAGATCAATTACCAGGGATACGTCGTCATGGAGCCCTTCCTTATGCCTGGTGGGGAAGTGGGACGCGACATCAGGGTTTTCCGAGATATGAGCGTTGGCCTACAGTTGGACGAAGAGGCACGGAAGGCTCTAATGTTCATACGCGGTGTTTTGAAGTAGGTAACCATAGAGAGGAGGTCCACCCAAAAATGAAGAGGTTCCTGTTGCTCATTGTGCTTTTGGTGCTTCTCCTATCAGCCTGTGCCCCGAAAGCCACCTTTCAGGGCGAATGGCCTACGCCGGTGGCAACTTTCACACCTGTGTCGGGTGTGGTTCTTCCCACGCCGACGCGCCTCTTCGAGTGCGTTGCCTGGCATTCGGCCCCAAAGTATTTAGGCCAATCCCAGTGTGTTGAAGGGGGCGTTCTCCGTGTTGATAAGTCGTCGGAGGGGTCTTTTCTGGTGATTTTCAGTAAGGAACCGAATACTTTCTGCGGCGTTTCGGACAGCGACTTGTCCGATTTGGTCGGCAAGTGCGTGCGGATTGTAGGGACCATTGAGGATTATAAGGGCCGACCGGCGATCATCATCAAGAGCCGTGATCAGTTGTTGCCTTGTTTGGGGAAAGAATAAATGAACCCTGTGAGAGTATGCATCGTCGGTGTTGGGCGAGCCGGCATGGTGCACGCTACCAATTTTAGGGACAACGTGCCGGGAGCTTCCCTGGCCGCCGTCGTGGACGCCGATTTGAATTTAGCTGAGCAGAGAGGGAGAGAACTGGGCGTTGATCTTTTTTTCTCCGATATCCATCAGGCTCTGGAGGAAGCGGAGATAGACGCCGTTTGTATCACCACGCCCACCTTTACCCACGCCGAGATCGCCATCGCTGCAGCCCGAGCGGGGGTTCACATCTTCTGCGAGAAACCCATGGCCCTCACCCTGGAGGAGGCCGACGCCATGATCCAGGCCGCCGATGAGGCCGGAGCCAAAATGCAGATTGGCTTCATGCGCCGCTTCGACCCGGCTTTCCGGGCGGCGAAAGAAAAGATCGAGGCCGGACTGATCGGCAAGCAGATGATCGTCAAGTCCACGGGCCGAGGCCCGGGCCTACCACCTCGTTGGGCCTGTGATTCCCGAACCAGCATTGGCATGTTAGCCGAGGTGAACAGCCACGATTTCGATTCCCTGCGTTGGCTCATAGGCAGCGAATTCGCCAGGGTATATGCCGAGGTCGGCGCCCTCAAATGTCCGGAGTTGAGAGAGAAATTTCCCGATTTTTACGACAACGCCGTTGTCATAGCGAGGTTTGACAATGGCGGCCTGGGGGTCTTGGACGGCAGTTGTCCGGTGGAATACGGATACGATGCGCGGGTGGAGATTCTGGGCACGACGGGCGTTATCTTGATAGGGGAGTTGCAATCCGAGGCAGTCACCATTTGCACCAAAAAGAGTGGGGTGGTGACATCCACTTTTCCTAGCTGGAGGGATCGCTTTCGAGAGGCGTATGTTGCTGAAGCCCGCCATTTTATCGAATGTATTACAGAAGATCACCCCCCTTCGGTAACGGGCTACGACGGAAGAAAGGCCCTGGAGGCGGTCATAGCCGCCACCGAATCCGCTAAGCAAGGTGTGCCGGTCGCCCTGTCTTAATCTCCGCTCGTGTAGGGAAACTGTCAACGGATTGCGGGAACGGATTGAGCGGAATCGAAAATGTTAGCAGCGGTCTATCATGGTATCAACGACCTCCGGGTGGAGGAAGTCGAAAAGCCGACCATCGGTGAAGACGAAGCCTTATTGAGGGTCAAAGCGGCGGTCATCTGCGGCACCGATTTGCGCATTCTCGCCTCAGGTCATTTCAAAATCCCGCCGGGAACGACGCGCATCCTGGGCCACGAATTGGCTGGCGAGGTGGCGGAGGTGGGGGCACAGGTGAGGGGCCTCGTCCCTGGCACGAGGGTTGTCATTGCCCCCAACGCCGGCTGCGGCAGGTGCGAACAATGCATCCGGGGCCTTGACCATCTGTGTCCGAGCTACGAGGCCTTTGGCATCAGCCTCGATGGCGCTTTCGCCGAGTACATGCGCATCCCTGCCGCTTTCATCCAGCGGGGGAACATTGTCCCCATCCCCGAAAGGATCTCCTACGAAGAGGCAGCTCTCAATGAACCTTTCTCCTGCTGCTACCACGGCTCCCGAGCCTGCCGCGTCGTCCCTGGCGACGTGGTGCTGATCGTGGGCGCCGGCCCCATTGGCATCATGCACCTGTTCCTGGCCCGCCTCAGTGGAGCCTCCACTGTCATCGTCAGCGAGATGGTCGTCGAGCGCCGACTTCAGGCTTTGGAGTTCGGCGCCGATCTGGCCGTAGATCCCAGCAAACAGGACCTGCTGGCTGTTCTGGGAGAAGTGAGTCACGGTCGTGGAGCCGATGTCATTATCGTTGCCGCTCCCGCTCCCTCAGCCCAGGAACAATCGCTGGACCTGGCGGCGACCCGCGGGCGCATCAATTTCTTCGGTGGCCTTCCCCAGGGGAGCGAATTCATCAGCTTCAAATCCAATCGGGTGCATTACAGGGAGATCACGGTGACGGGAACGACTGGCTCCAGCAACTACGAGTTTCACCGTAGCATGGAGATCATCGCCTCGGGGAGGGTCGCTCTTGCGCCCTTGATCAGTGCTCGTTTTCCCCTCTCGGAGGCGAAGGAGGCCTTCGCTGTAGCCGCCAGCAAAAAGGCTTTGAAGGCCATCATCAATCCTTAATCCCTACTATTATCAGGAAGACCGGTTATGTTGGGCGGTTATCTGGGCAAAATCTTGAGGATCAGGCTCTCCAGAGAGGAAGCCCTGGTGGAGGAGCTGGAGGAGGCTGACCTGAGGAGGTTCCTTGGCGGTCGAGGGCTGGGCGCCAGGTGGTACTACCAGGAGATCGAGCCTGGGACGGAGCCCCTCGACGCGGCCAACAAGCTCTTCTTTTTCACCGGCCCGCTGACAGGCGTGCCTCTGCCTTCCACCACCAAATTCGGCGTCAGCACCAAATCGCCGGAAACAGGGATTTACCTTTGTTCCAATTCGGGTGGAGATTTCGGCCCGCACTTGAAGTTCTGTGGCTTCGATGGATTGATCATCGAAGGCCGGGCAGAGCGCCCAACCTATCTCATCATCAGGGATGGTGCCGTGAGCTTCCACGACGCTACCCATCTCCTCGGCCTTAAGATGAGCGAAGTTAGGGAGAAGCTGTTGGAAGCGATAGGCGATTCCAAGGCCTCCGTCCTCTGCACTGGCTCTGCTGCCGAGCGTCTGGCCAGGTTCGCCTACATCCAGGTTGATGGGCGCGCCTTCGGCCGAGGCGGGGCTGGCGCGGTCATGGGATCCAAGAACCTCAAGGGCATGGTGATAAAGGGCAGCGGAGAGATACCCCTGGCCAACCCGGAGAGGGTGAAAGAGATTCGAGCCGCAGCCATCAAAGAATTGAGGAAAGCTGTAGCCAGTCATACCCAATATGGCACACCCCAATACACAGAGGTGATCAACGAGCTGGGGTGTTACCCCGCTCGCAATTTCCAGAGTTCTCATCTCGAAAACGCCCAGGGCATTTATGCCCAGCCCATGAGGGAGCATTTCTGGGCCAGAAACTTTGCCTGCTATCACTGCCCTGTGGCCTGCGGCAAGGTATGCGAAGTCAATGAAGGACCCTTTGCGGGTGCGCGAGCACGGCCTGAGTATGAGACCATTGGCATGCTGGGCGGCTCCTGCGGGGTCACCGATTTTGCGGCCATTGTCGCCGCCAACGAGCTGTGCGACGAATACGGCATAGATACCATCTCTACTGGCAACGCTGTGGCTCTGGCCATGGAGCTTTTCGAGCGCGGCCTCGTCACCGAAGCGGACACAGAAGGCATCGAAGCGCGCTTCGGCGACGGCCAGGCATTGGTGGAGATGGTTAAGCTCATCGGCGAGCGCAGAGGCATTGGCGATTTGCTGGCACAAGGGATGGCCGTCGTAGCCAGGGAGAAGCCAGAATGGCGCCAGTACATTCTCGAAGTCAAGGGGATGCCTTTCGCGGCCTACGATCCGCGCGGCCTCCACGGCATGGGTCTGGCCTACGGCACATCGAGCCGGGGGGCTTGCCACAACGTCGGCGGGTGGACCATCAGAGCGGAGCTGTTGAGCGGCGAATACGATCGGTTCGCCCTCAAAGGCAAAGGCAAATTGGTGAAAGAGATACAGGACAACAGGGCCTACGTAGATTCCCTGGGGCTCTGCACAGTGGTGAGGCGCTCGCTGGGCTTCAACGATAATCCCCAGGGCGATGTCCTGAAGGCAGTCACCGGCTTCGACTTCACCCCCGAATTGATGGAAATCGGCAGCAGGATTTACACCTTGGAGAGGATGATCCTCGTTCGGGAGGGGATAAGGCGCAAGGATGATATGCTCCCGCCGAGGGTGATGACCGAGAAGGTCCCCGATGGTTCGGCCAAAGGCCGCATTTTGACCAGGGAGATGTACGAGGTCATGCTAGACGAATACTATGCCGTGCGGGGCTGGGACGAGGAGGGGGTGCCTACCCAGGAAACCCTCCGCAAGCTTGGCCTGGACGAATTTCACCCCCACCCTGACCCTCCCCCGCAAGCAAGGGAGGGAATTGAGGTCCGGTGATGAGGCTTATGCAACCCTTTGCTGCTCAACTGCAATTCCACAGCGGACTGATAGAGCCTTATGGCGAAAAAACCGTGCGAAGGCTTAGCGACATGAGGGGAATGTATCAGGATATCGCCGCCATGGAGGAACTTATAAAGCAGGGTGACCCGTTGCTTTACGAGGTCTACGAGGTAGATGTCCCCCATGAGGAGGGGCAGTTGATCTATTGCACAAGCATCATTTACCCCGGCAAGGTTGGCGATGAGTATTATATGACCAAGGGGCACTTCCACAGCAAGGAGAGTACGGCTGAGATGTACTTTAGTTTGCAAGGGAGGGGCTACCTGCTCATGCAAACTCATGACGGTCAGGTCAGTGCGTTAGAGATGGTGCCGGGCACTGTCGCTTATATTCCGCCTTTCTGGGCTCATCGAACTGTGAACACCGGCGACGAGCCTTTTATCTTCTTCGGTGTTTACCCAGGCGATGCTGGCCACAACTATGGCACCATCGAGGAGAGGGGCTTCGCCAAACTCGTGGTGGAGAGAAACGGGAAGCCTGTCCTCGTTGACAACCCTCGGTATCACCCCCACCCTACCCTCCCCCGCAAGCAGGAGAGGGCTACCCCCACCCTACCCTCCCCCGCAAGCAGGGGAGGGAATGGAGGAAATAATGCCCAGAGTCCTCGTGAAATTTCTGGCTACCGTGAAGGATAAGGCAGCCAAAGGAGCAGAGGAATACGAGCTGCCCGATGGCTCCACCTTGAGTGAGTTGGAGGTGAAGCTCCAGAAATCCCATCAATTATCACTGCTGGACCCGGCCATCATGGTCACCCTGAATGGAAGGGGCCTGCCACAGCTTCCTGATGGGCTGGAGACGAGGCTTGGCGAGGGGGACGTGGTTTTGCTGTTCCCCCCGATTTCGGGCGGATGACTGGGTTTTCCCGGAAAAGGGTAGTAGCCCAACCGCGTTGGGCGTCATATGCTCTTGCTAGAAGTGACGGCCAATGCGATTGGCCTGCTACCCGCTAGATAAGACCCGAGCTCTATTTCGGGCGGATGACCATCCAAGGAGGTGAGCTGATTTGAGCGAGAAGACCTACCTCATCGGTATTGACGTGGGCACCATGGGCACGAAGTCGGCCGTTTTCGATACGGAGGGCAACCTTATTGCCCTGGCCTTCGAGGAATCGAAGCTCTACTACCCCAAACCAGGGTGGGTGGAGCAGGATCAGTATGAAATCTACTGGTCCGTGGCCCATACCATCAAGGAATGTTTGGAGAAAAGCGGCGTCAACCCGGCAGATGTGGCCGCTATTTCCCTGGATGGCCAGATGGCAGGCATCAGCACGGTGGACGAGGAGTGGGGAGCGCCCACGGTTTATGATTCCTGGCTGGACACCCGGTGTGGGCCTTGCATCGGCCAGATGGGGGTCCACCATGACCTCATCGTCCAGAAGACGGGAGGTCCTCCAACCTACTCCCACGGCCCCAAGATCCTCTGGTGGAAGAACGAGCAACCGGGGGTCTTCGCCAGAATCTGCAAGTTCGTGATGCCCGCCGGTTACGTGGCGGGGCGTATGGCTGGCCTTAAGGGAGACGAAGCCTTTATTGACTACACCTACCTTCACTTCTCCTGCCTGAGCGAGGCCTCGAAAGCTGCCTGGTCTCCAGAGCTCTGCGGCCTCTTCGAGGTGCCAATGGAGAAGCTACCGCGCGTTGTCGAGCCCTGGGAGATCATCGGCCGGGTGACCCCGCAGGCAGCCAGGGATTGCGGTTTGCTTCCTGGCATCCCCATCGCTGCCGGCTGCGGCGACACGGCCGCTAGCATGCTGGGAGCGGCCATGGTGGAGCCAGGCCTGGTCTTCGACGTGGCGGGCACAGCCTCCGTCTTCGCTATCTGCGTGGACCGCTTCGTCCCAGACCTGGAGCACGGAACCCTGTTCACCGCCCGGTTGGTGCCCCCTGGCCTGTGGTATGCCCTGGCCTACATCAACGGCGGAGGGTTGAACCTGCGCTGGTTCAGGGATGAGCTGGCCAAAGAGGAGAAGGTTGTTGCGGAACGCGAGGGGAAGAACATCTACGCTCTGCTAGACGAGGCGGCAGCCTCCGTGCCGGCGGGATCGGATTCCCTCGTTTTCCTGCCTCACCTCGGTGGCCGGGTCTGCCCCAGCGACCCCGACATCCGCGGGCTGTGGCTGGGCTTCACCTGGAAACATCGCAAGGCCCACTTCTACCGCTCCCTGCTGGAGGGCGTGGCCTACGAATACGCCTACTATCTGGGGATCGAGAAAAGCCTGCTCCCTAACCTGGAGTTCAAAGAGGCGCGGGTCATCGGCGGCGGCTCGACTAGCGAGGTATGGAATCAAATCAAGGCCGACGTGTTGAACCTGGCCTACGTGCAACTGAACCGTGAGGAGTACGCCGTGCTCGGCTCGGCCATCCTGGCCGGTTACGCGGTGGGAGTGTTCGACGACCTGAAGGCTACTGCCAGGCGCTTCGTGCAGCCCATAAGCTGTATCGAGCCCCGCCTAGCATACCATGCCTTTTATCAGCCACTGGTGCAGGTTTACGTCTCCCTCTTCGATACGTTGCGGGAGACCTATCGGGAGATCGTCAAAGTCCATGAGCCGCCCAAGTCTGGTAGACTCGTAAACTCGTGAATTCGTAGATTCGTGTCCCGAATGTACGAATCTACGAATCCCGAATGTACGAATCTACGAGAATTGGGTTTTGACAAAGCTAGTCGCCAGGAGGTTGAAAAATGAGATTCACAGACAAGGTAGCCATCGTGACGGGAGCCAGCAGGGGGATGGGGCGAGCCATGGCCCTGGGACTCGCAAGGGAGGG
>Ga0233423_10001752_pt1 | contig 10746 bp, 7 predicted proteins | sample Watercolumn_Mata_FD_180713 | JGI IMG/M metagenome (GOLD analysis project Ga0233423, IMG submission 180713) | Freshwater microbial communities from Lake Matano, South Sulawesi, Indonesia - Watercolumn_Matano_2014_112_MG | ecosystem: Environmental > Aquatic > Freshwater > Lake | place: Indonesia... | reverse complement strand
AATCAAGATGATCAAGCGAGTCAGCTTTGGGTTCCGCAATGTGCAGATTTACGTCCGCAAGGTCCTTCTCTGTATCTTCCCTTGGGCCCTCCTCCTCTCTTTACCCCACTTTTCGTCATAGAGCCCCTCGGGTCAGGAATTCAACGGCTCGTCCCCCCCGTTTTCCAAAGAGCCGTTCTTCCCCTCCCGAACCATGGCCACGACCTGGAAGCGGCTCCGGACGCCCAGCTTCTGGTAAATCTTGTAGAGGTGGTTTTTGACCGTGTGGATGGAGATGAAAAGCGCCTTCTCGATGTCTTTGTTGCTCCGACCCTGAAGAACAAGCCCGACGACCTCGATCTCCCGGGGCGTCAGGCCGCGGCCGGCGAAAAACGAGGCCAGGTCGTTGTCGACGGGGTCCAAGGCCGGGCCGTCGGCCGGCGCGCCGTCCTGGAAGCGTCGAAAAACCAGCAGGGCGGGGACGTTGGAGGAGAAATAGAAGAGAATCATCGGCAAGGGCCAGATTCCGAGAAACTGCCGGCGGATCCAGCCCCAGGGGAGGACTAGCCCCAGCCCGAAAAAAACGAGGTAGGAAACCCCGACCAGCCGGGCCCATCGCCGGCGCAGGGGGTCCTCGATGGCCCATGTTCCGGCCAACCCCCACCCGCTGACAATGACGTAGGCGAGGAGGATTCCGGCGTTGATCACACCGAGAACTCGGGCCGCCGGCTCGACCAGCCGCGCGTCGAGATAGCGGGCTGTAACGATGATGAGGACGAGAATAACGGCCGCCGCAAAGACGGCGTATCCCCGCTTGAGTTTCGCCGACACGGCGCTCCTCCGTAAAGCGCCGATGAACAAGATGAAAAAGTAGAGAGCGGCCAGCATGAACGGGAAAATTAGGAAGCCGAAGATGAGGTCGATGGTGACTTGGGACTGGGGCGTCGAGGCGTGGAGCAAGGAGACGGCGAGGGAGCGGCCGAACAGGTTGAGGAAGCCCGAGACGGTGAAGGCGGCCAGGTAGGAGAAAAACGGGGAAAAGTCCTCGCCGCCGAACCTCCGCCGGAGAGGCAGGGCCAGGAGAAGAAGCCCGGCCCCGAGGCCGAGCGAAATCCCGTACAAGACGAGAGTGAACACACTCATCCCATGGGATATAACGAAACCCCTCGGCCGGGCGTTTCTTCGTTCCTCCCCCTCCCCGGCGGCCGGCAGTAACGGCCGGAGCCGTTTTCACGTATAATCAAAAGCCGCCATGAAACCCTTTCCGACGTTTTTTCATCCCCGTCCTTCTCGCCCGCGACCGGCCAAACGGTCGAGGCCGGCGAGCGGCGGACGAACGAACGCCAGCCGCCCGACCGGATCATGGACGCCATCGGCCTCGGGCCGGGGATGGTCGTCGGCGAAGTCGGGGCCGGCCAGGGCCGGTTCACCGTCCACCTGGCCGCCCGGGTCGGGCCGGCCGGCAAGGTCTACGCCAACGACATCGACGGCGGAGGTTTGGCTCATATCCGGGAGCGCTGCCAGCGCGACGGGACGACGAATGTCGAGACCGTACTCGGCCGGGTCGACGACCCGCTCTTCCCCCGGGATTCCCTCGACCTGGCCTTCATGATCCTGACCTACCATCATCTCAGCCGCCCGGTCGACCTCCTGAAAAACCTCGCCCCCAGCCTGAAGCCCGGGGCGGTCGTCGCCGTCGTCGACCCGGACCCGGTGAAGGATTCCGACCGCGCCGGCCACGAGTCGACCTCGAAAGAAGAAATCGAGAAGGACGCGGCCGCGGCGGGCTACGAGCTCGTCCGCCTCGAGACCTTTCTCTCCCGTGACAACCTCTTCATCCTCCGATTGAAGCCGCGCTGACCATTTCGACCTCCCGTTTTTTTCGCCGCAAATTCGGGCTATAATTCCGCCGAGGAGGATTTCATGAGCGCCACCGGAAACGGGTTCTTCGGCTACACGGGACGGGTCGCCTACGTCGACCTCTCGAGCCGCACGGTTCGGGTCGAGAGGCCGGATCCGCGACTCTACCGCGATTACGTCGGCGGGCGGGGCGTCCAGGCCCGTCTGATTGACGAGCATTTGGGCCGCGTCGGCGTCCTCACGAATCCCCTCTCTCCCGAAAACCGGATCATCCTCGGGACCGGCGCGCCCAACGACACCTTCATCCCCACGGCCGGGCGGGGCTCATGCTCCTTCATCAGCCCGATGACCCGCTCCCCCGAGCCGGCCCCGTGGATTCCCGGCCATCGGCCCGTCTACGGCCTCATCACCCATTCGAGCGCCGGCGGGCTCTTTCCCAACATGCTCAAGCGGGCCGGCCTCGACCACCTCGTCATCGACGGCCGAGCCGACCGGCCGGTCCGGATTCTGGCGACCGAGGAAGGCGTTCAAATCCTCGACGCCGAGGGGGAACTCTTCGAGACCAAAGGAGGCCGGAAGACGGTCCGGACGGCCTCGGCCATCACGGATTTCCTGACGGCCCGCCTCCCGGGCTCGGCGACGATGTGCCTCGGGCCGGCGGGCTGGAACAAGGTCGCCTTCGCCTGCCTGACGGGCGACTACCACCGGAACTTCGGCCGGGGCGGAGCGGGGGCCGTTTTTGGGTCGAAGAACCTCGTCGCCGTGACCGCCCTGGGCCGCCGGGCAACGACCTATGCCGACGCCCGGGCCTTTCAAAAACTGTCCAAGGAGCTCGACGCCTCGGTCAAAGCCCACGTCAACGACCCGAAATGGACGGCCTCTTTCCGGCCGACGACGGGCACGACCTGGTGGCTCGACCGGGCCTTCAACGGCAAGTATCTGGGCAAGGAGGGCGGCTATCTCCCCTGGCACAACTTCGACGAGGGATCGTTCGCCTCCGACCTCCAGGCCAAGGTCGGGACGGACGCCTTCCTTCAAATATCGGGCAAGCATCACGTCTGCAACCGCTGCCGCCACATCATGTGCACCCGGACGGCCAAGGTGGAGGGCGGACCGTACGCCGCTCAAGGCGTCCGCCCCGAGTTCGAGACGGTCGCCCTCTGGATCAACTGCTGCCTCACCGACCGGGAGGCCATCTTCCACCTCAACCGGATGTCGAATGAATGGGGCCTCGACACGATGACCTTCGGCAACGTGACGTCGGGGGCGATGGACCTCGAGGAAAAGGGATGCCTCAAGGGCTTTCCCGGCGCGCCGAAATTCGGCCAGGCGGCGGGGATGGTCAAATTCCTCGAGGAGATCGCCACCCAAGCCACCGAATTGGGGCGGTTGTTCGGGCAGCCGTCGGACGCCGTCATCGCCGCCCTGGCCGCCCGGAACGGCGGGGCGTCGGCCGAGGACATCGCCCGCTGCCTCGTCACGGCTTACGGGGGCCTTGGCTACGCCGGGGTCGAGCCGAAAGCCTTTCCCGGCATGCACACGGCCTACGGGACTTCGAACCGCGGCCGCGGCGACCACACCTACGCCTGGACGATTCAGGCCGAGGAGGGCGGCCTCGCCGGAGCCGGAAATTTAGCCGCCTACGTCGCCGCCGGGCAGGGCGGCAAGGCCCTGGTCGATTCTCTCGGTCTATGCGACTTCTTCACCGAAGACATCACCTCGAACCTTTTCCTGGGGTTGTACAAGGCCTTGACCGGCATCGAGTATACGGCCGCGACGCTCAACGCCTGCGGAAGGCGCATCTACAGCCTCGAGCGTCACCTCAACAACCGGCAAGGGCGGACCCGCGCCTACGACGCCTACGTCCCTCCCAAATTGACCGTTCCGCTGACCGCCGGCGCTCACAAGGGCAAATCCGTCGATGTGAAATACTACAACGAGATTCTCGACGCCTACTACGCCCACTACGGCTGGACATCGGACGGAATTGTCCCGGACGCCGTCCTCCGCGAGCTGGGTATCGGCTGACCCTCGGCCGATATCGCCTGGACCGGACGGGCAAGGCAGGTCCTCGAAATCCCCGAGGGGGCGTTTTGGGGAAAAAATGGGGCAAGGCCCCAGGGAGACAAAATGCCCCAGAGACCGCCGGGACAGGCTCTTTTCCTGGCCGTCCTGGCCTTCGTCGCGTCCGTCGGGGCGGAGACGCGTCTGTTTTCCCTGGCCGGCCAACTCTCCGGCTGGGTTTCGCTCCAGTCGCGAGACGGGACCGGAGCGGGGGCTGGACTCCGTTACCTCCCCGTCCTTTCACTTTCCAAGGCGTTCGACAAGTTCAGGCTCGACGCCGAAGCTTCGGCCAATGTCTACGGCGAAACCACCCTCCTTCCGGCCCGGACTATCGTGGCTGACATTCGTCTGAAGCCCTACCGCGTCTGGGCCCGCTTCTCCACGAGCCGTTTCGAGGCCCGCCTCGGGCTCCAAAAAATCAACTTCGGCTCGGCCGCGCTCCTCCGCCCTCTGATGTGGTTCGACCGGATCGACCCCAACGACCCCCTCCAACTCACGGACGGCGTCACGGGACTCCTCCTCAAATACACTTTTCGGAACAACGCCAACGTCTGGCTGTGGGGCCTTGGCGGGAATGACGAGCTCAAAGGCTGGGAGAGCGTTCCCTCGGGCCGGACTTCGCCCGAGTTCGGCGGCCGCATCCAGACACCCGTTCCGGCGGGCGAGATGGCCCTGACCTACCATCACCGTCTGATGAACTCGGCCGGAAGCCTCGTCCCTCTCCCCACCGGGGAAGGCGACCGCGTCCCCGAAGATCGCCTCGGCCTGGACGGAAAATGGGACCTCGGGCCGGGGGACGGAGTGGCGGGTCGAATCGGCCGAGTTCGACGCCGGTAGTCCCGAGGCCCTGTTCAGCCAGGCCTCGCTCCGGAAGTAGCCCGGCCGTCCTTACCGGAACGAATAGCTCAGGCCGACGACCGCTCCCCGTCCTGGCTCCTCCATGGCCTCCGGGTCGAGGCGGCCGAGATAGGTCTGGTTGAAGAGGTTGCCGACGACGAGGTAGACGTTGACCGGGTAGAAAAAGTAACTGGCCTTGAGCTGAAAAACCCGGCAGGCCGGGATCGCGATTTCCGCCGGGCCGGGGTTCTCCTTTTTCGCCTGGAGGATGCCGCTCAATTCGGCCGAGAACTTCCCCCAGAAGACCCGCGTCCCGACGACCGCCCGGAGCGGAGGGATGTCGTTCAGGCGGGACCCCGTCGAGGCGCTTTTCCCCTCCAGAGAGGCCACCGTCCCGAACAACTTCCAGCCGGAGAGGGGATAGGCTTCCGCCTCGAATTCGAGGCCTTTGATCCTTCCCTTGTCGACGTTGCCGTAGGTGTAAACGGACGGGGCGACCTGGGTGCGGTCGATCAACCCGTCGACGGTGTAGTAAAACCCGTAGACGGCGGCGTAGACTCGGGGCGAGATCCACTTCAGGCCCGCGTCCCAGTTCAGGCTCCGTTCGTTGCGGAGGTTGGGCTGGGCGATGATGAATCCGCGGCCGGTGATCCCCGAATAGAAGCGCTCGCCCAAGCCCGGGGTCCGGTAGGCCCGGGCGGCGTTGGCGAAGAGCATGAGCGAGGGGGTGAAGCGATAGGAGGCGGCGAGGAAGCCGGTCACGGCGTCGTCCCGCTTGTCCATCGCCTCCGCCCCGCCCCCCGGATGGGCCGTCTGCGACAGGACGTCCCACCTCAAGCCCCCGACGAGGTCGAAATTGCCCAGGCCCGAATAGTCGCCGCTCAGGAAAACGCCGGCATCCGTCGACCGTCCCCGGTCGTAGGCTTTTTCGTCGTAGACCTTGGTCAAGGCGCCGGCGGCGTCGAAGGATTCCTCGTGGAGCGTCGCCCGGACGCCCGTCCGGCCGAAGAGGTCCGCGCCTCCCGTCAGCCGGAGCGTCTTTCCGACCCTTTTGGCGTAGGAAACCTGGACGCCGTACTCCGCGCTCTCGGTCCGGCTGGACGAATCCTTGGTCTTGGCCCCCCCCGTCAAGGTCTGGGTTCGCGTCTCCAGAAAATTGGGATTGGCGTAAGCCTGGACGCTCAGTTCGCCTCCGGCCAGGGATTTTTCGGTCCAGGCGAACTGGGCCAGGTTGTTGTTCTCCCGGGGATACCAAGTCGGCTTGGTGGCGCTCGTTTGGTTGGGCTTGCCGATGTCCTTCCCCCTCGACCCAAGGAAACTCAGGCTCATCCTGCGGGCGTCCGTTTCATAGACGACCTTGCCGAGGAGGCCGGACTGGGCGTATTGGGACTGAAGGACCTCGGCCTTGGGGGACTCGTAGTTGTCGGCCTCGAGGCCGTGGAACGAAAGATAGAATCCCCAGGCTTCTTTCCGGCCGGCCAGGCTCAACCCGTAGGCCTTCTCGGCGTTGACCGTTCCATATCCGGCGTGGAGGCGGCCGACGATCCCGTCGTCGGCGGGCGGGTTCTTGGTGAACAGGTTGACGACTCCACCGATCGCGTCCGACCCGTAAAACATCGAGGAGGGGCTGCGGAGGACCTCGATCCGTTCGAGGTCCTCGGGGTTGACGAATGAGGCGTTGGGCCCGGTCCTCCGGTCGCTCGTCACCCGGGCGTTGTCGACCAGGACGAGAATCCGCCGCCGGGCCAGCCCCCGGATCGAGGGGACGACGGAAAAACCCCCCGACCCCATGGAGGCGACGCCGGGCGTCATGGCGAGGGCTTCGGTGATGTTCGGGGCCAGTCGTTCCTCGAGGAGCTCGGTCGGGATGACCGTCTGGGCGGCCGGGACCTTGGTCGCCGGTTCGGGGTAGCGGAGGGCGGTCACCGAGACCTCGGCCGTCTGGCGGATGAGGGGGATGAGGCGGATGACGAGGTCGGCGACCGCCTCCTTGTCCGAGGGCAAAAGCTCCTCGGAAAAGTAGTCCGGATGGGACACGGCCAGCCGAACCCGGGCTCCGTCCGCGACGGTCAGGACGAAAACGCCTTTGGTGTCGGTCTTCGTCGAGGTCGCGGAGGAGCGATCGGCGACGACCGCCCCGGAGACCGGTTGGCCGTCGAGCGAGACAACCTTGCCTTTGACTTCGACCGCCTCGGCTGCGGGCAAGAGAATCACGGCCGCGATAAAGACCGACAGAAACATCGTCGTTTTTACCATGACTACCTTCGTCGGGAATAAATGAGCAACGGAATATTTCGAACGAACTCTTCGAAAATGTCAAGGCCGACGTACAAGACGGCGGGGGTTGAGCGCCGCCGAATTTTCCGGCCAGCCGGAGTTCTGGTAAGATAGCGGCCTCATGCCTGAGAACCTGGCCATCAACGTCGTCGGTTGGACGGGCGGGGCGCTGGTCCTTCTGGCCTACTTCCTCGTCTCGACCCGGAGGGTCGGGGGGGACTCGGCCTTCTACCAGCTGCTCAACCTTGTCGGGAGCGCTCTCATTATCGTCAACTCCTTCCACTTCGGGGCGTATCCCTCGGTCGCGGTGAACGGGGTGTGGATCCTCATCGCCGCCTACGCCCTCCTCCGTCCCCGGCCGAGGGCCTAGGAGCCCGGGCGGGAGAAGCCGATGAGCGCCGTTTTCATCTGGAACGTCGTTTTGGCCTTCCTCGTCGGCGGCGCCTACATCGCCCTCTCGACGTTCGCCGCCGACTTTTTCGGCAGCCGGGTCGGAGGCTTCATCGCCGCCCTGCCTTCGACCGTCGTCGTCGCCCTGTTCTTCATCGGCTGGGGCCAGGGGCTGGAGGCCGCCGTCCGGGCCGCCGGCGTCGTCCCCCTGAGCTTCGCCAACACGGGATTGTTCCTCCTTTGGTTCGTCCTTCTCGCCCGGAAATCCTTCGGCCGGGCCCTGGCGGCCGCTCTCCTCTTCTGGTTCGTCTTGGCGGCGGCGATCGCCCTTGCCCGTCCGTCCCGGGTCCTTCCCTCCCTGGCCGTCTACCTCCTGACCGCCGCCGTCTCCTGGCTCGTCTTCCGGCGCCTGGATTTTGCCGGAGAAGCCGGCCACGTCCACCATCATCTCTCGGCCGGCGTCGTCGTTGTCCGGACTCTGTTCGGCGGAGTCCTCGTCGCCGCGGCCGTCGTCCTCAGCAAGCTCGCCGGCCCCCTCTTCGGCGGCATCTCGGCCGCCTTCCCGGCCGTCTTCCTCTCCTCGCTCTTTTTCGGCTACCGGGAGCACGGCCTGGAGTTCGCCAAGGCCATGGCCGTGGCCATGTGGCGAATCGGGATCGTCGCCATTCCCTCCTTCGCCCTCGCCGCCTGGGCCCTCTTCCCTTCCCTGGGCCTCGTTTGGGGGACGCTCGCCGCCTTCGGAATCTCGGCCGTCATCGCCTTCGCCGCCCTCGAGCTCCGGCCTCGCCGCCCGTCGACCTGACCCGGCCGCGCGTTGATTGGGCGGGGGGTCTATGGTAAAACCATAAGGCCATGGCGGACGAAATCTCCAAACTCTACGAGCCGAAAGCCCACGAGAAGCGGGTCTACGACCGCTGGCTCGCGGCCGACGCCTTCGCCGCCGTCCCCGACGGCCGGGGGCCGGACCGGCGCTACGTCATCATGATGCCCCTCCCCAACGTCACCGGGGCCCTCCATATGGGCCACGCCATGGACAACGTCATGCAGGACCTCCTGTCCCGCTGGCACCGGATGGGAGGGGATAACACTCTCTGGATGCCGGGCACGGACCACGCCGGCATTGGAACCCAGGCGGTCATCGAGAAGCGCCTCTTCGAGCTCGAGGGGAAGACCCGCCACGACCTCGGCCGAGAAGCCCTGGTCGCCCGGATCTGGGCCTGGAAGGACGAGTACCAGCAGCGGATCATCCGCCAACAGCAGGCCATGGGCTGCTCGTGCGACTGGGACCGCCAGCGCTTCACGATGGACGCCGTCTGCAGCCGGGCCGTCCGGGAAGCGTTCTTCCGCCTCTTCCGGGACGGGCTGATCTACCGGGGCGACCGCCTCGTCAATTGGGATTGTCAGCTCCAGACGGCCGTCTCGGACGACGAGATCGTCTACGAGAAGGTCCAGGGGCATTTCTGGCACATCCGCTATCCGGTCGTCGGCCCCAGACCCGGCGAGCCGGAGTACGTTGTCGTGGCCACGACCCGGCCGGAGACGATGCTCGGGGACACGGCCGTGGCCGTCCATCCCGACCCTGACGGCGCCCTGGACCGCCGGGTCGCCGCCTTGAGAGAGCGCGCCTCGGAATCGGGAAAGAAAGAGCGGGCCGAGCTTGAGGCCGAAGCCGAAGCCCTCGAGGAACGCCGGGCGACGCTCATCCCCCTCCTTCTCAAGCTCCGCGGCCTGGCCCGGGAGGGACGGAGTGTCCTCCTCCCGCTTCTCGACAAGCCCATCCCGCTCATCCAGGACGAGTGGGCCGACCCGGCCCTGGGAACGGGATGCGTCAAGATCACCCCCGGCCACGACCCCAACGACTACGCCGTATGGGAAAACCAGAAGGGAGCCATCGGCCTCGTCAACATCCTCAACCCCGACGGAACGCTGTCCGCCGCGACCGGCCCCTACGCCGGCCTCGACCGGTTCGAGGCCCGGAAGCGGGTCGTCGAGGACTTGAAGGCGAGGACCTTCCCCGCCGGCCGGGGCCCGCTGCACTATCTGGAAAAAGTCGAGGACCGAGAGATCGAAATCGGGCATTCCGACCGGTCGAAAACTCCGATCGAACCTCTTGTCTCCAAGCAGTGGTTCGTCCGGATGGGCGATACTCCGGCCGGAGTCGTCTGCGGACGGGGGACGAAGAACGAATTTCGGGCCGCGGGACTGGCCCAGGCGGCCATCGAAGCCGTCGACCCCGCCTACCGGTCGCCGACCGGCCGGCGGCTCGAGTTCGCCCCCGACCATGCCCGCTACGGCGGGACCTACAAGGCCTGGCTGACCGAGAAACGTGACTGGTGCATCAGCCGCCAGCTCTGGTGGGGCCACCGGATCCCGATCTGGCACGGGTCGCTTGGCGGGTCCGACATCGCCGCCGCCCTCGGCGGCCTCATCGAGAAGGACTCCTCGGACATATGCGCCTGGGCGTCAGATGACGCGGGAAACGCCCGGGGAGGGGACGGGCTCCGGGAATTGAACCCGAACCGGCGCTACAGCCTTCTCGTCTGCCTCCGTGACGACAAGGCGGAGTCGAAATACGGGGCCAAGCTCGAGGCCGCCGGGCTGTCCCGCGACCCGGACGTCCTGGACACCTGGTTCAGCTCGGCCCTCTGGCCGATGAGCACCCTCGGCTGGCCCGACCCGGAGACGGCCCAAGTCGACCCCGGACAGCGCCCCCTCGGCCGGGCGGACGTCCGGGAAGACGCCCTGGGCTATTTCTATCCCGGCTCGTGTCTCGTCACCGGCCGGGACATCATCACCCTCTGGGTCGCCCGGATGGTCGTCGTCGGCCTCTACCTCCTCGGCGACGTCCCTTTTACCTCGAGCTTCATCCACGCCAACATCCAGGACGGCAAGGGCGAACGGATGTCGAAGAGCAAGGGCAACGGGATCGACCCCGAGGACATCATCGACAAGTACGGGGCCGACGCGATGCGCTACGTCCTCTGCGACATGCAGACCGGCACCCAGGACATCCGTCTCCCTGTCCAGGCCGTCTCTCCATACACGGGCGAGCTCGTCGACCTGGCGACGGCCAAGCACGGCCGGTCGATTTTCACCTACATCGACCCCCAGACGGGCCAGGAGTTCGACGTCCTGGGGACGATGGCCGACATCCCGCCGGCCAAGATCATCAGCGAGCGGTTCGAAATCGGGCGGGCGTTCTCAACGAAGCTCTGGAACGCGGCCCGGTTCATGTTGACGAACCTGGGAGGCGATGAATTTCGGCCGCTGGCCTGGAGCGACCTGGCCCCCGAAGACCGCTGGATTCTCTCCAGGCCAGCGGCCGAAATTCATCGCCTC
>Ga0233423_10001751_pt1 | contig 10752 bp, 7 predicted proteins | sample Watercolumn_Mata_FD_180713 | JGI IMG/M metagenome (GOLD analysis project Ga0233423, IMG submission 180713) | Freshwater microbial communities from Lake Matano, South Sulawesi, Indonesia - Watercolumn_Matano_2014_112_MG | ecosystem: Environmental > Aquatic > Freshwater > Lake | place: Indonesia... | reverse complement strand
CGAAGTATTCAGAACTTCCTGATACATTCGTCAACCTATCTTGCACCGGTGGACTGATTGCCGATAGGTTGACGAATGTATCAGGAAGTTCTGAATACTTCGAGAGTGGAATGATTACATACAGCAATAATTCAAAGATTAATGAACTTGGTGTCCCTTCAGAGTTCTTCAAGCAGTTTGGTGCAGTAAGTAAACAAGTGGCCGAAGCAATGGCTTTTGGTATTCGGAAGAAATCCAATGTCGATATAGGTCTTTCAACTACTGGTATTGCTGGACCAACTGGTGGTTCTGCAGAAAAGCCTGTAGGACTTGTTTACATTGGCTATTCGGATAACGATGGTACATTTGCTATGCAGTTTAATTTTGGTGGTGAACGTAGATTAATTAAGGAACGGGCAGCACAAGCTGCATTAGAGCTAGTTCGAAGGAAAATTTTAAAAATTGAGATTCATTGAATCAATCCATGACCTCAGTTCGCTCATTTATTGCACTCCCTATACCAACCTCTGTTCAGCTAACATTAGGACAAATTCAATATAACCTGAAAGAAACTCATACTGATGTAAAATGGGATTCACCAGACAAATTTCATATTACATTAAAATTCTTAGGCAATGTCGACATTTCAATTATCGAGCCACTTTCAGTAGCATTATCAGAATCACTTAAATCGATCCACCCTTTCGATATCACATTTACAACTATCGGAGCATTCCCTGACCTACATCATCCTCGAATCGTTTGGATCGGTATCGAACAAAGCAACCAAACATTAAACCTCCAATTTATTGTTGAAAAGGTTTGCAATAATTTTGGATTTCCGAAGGAGGATCGTGCATTTCACCCGCATATCACACTAGGCAGGGTGAAAGGAACTCATAACCTTGGACGCTTGACTGATGCAATAAAAACTATTACTTTTGAACCAGTACAATCGCATTGTTCGGATGTATTACTAATGAAAAGTGAATTACGTCCAAGCGGTTCTATCTACACAATTTTGAAATCATTCTCACTTTACCCGTAACCGGAGAGTTCCATGACCGAAAATACTAAAGAAGCAAAAATTCAAGCATTAAAGATCGCAATTGATCAAATCGAAAAACAACATGGTAAGGGCTCAATCATGCGATTGAACGAAGGTCCCATCGCTAAGATTGATGCAATTTCCACTGGATCCATTTCGCTCGATGCAGCGCTTGGAATCGGTGGTGTTCCAAGGGGGCGTGTTGTTGAAATCTATGGTCCGGAATCGTCAGGAAAAACCACAATTTGTTTACATATTATTGCTGAAGCTCAAAAACTGGGCGGTGTTGCAGCATTCATCGATGCTGAACATGCATTGGATATTGCCTATGCAAAAAAACTCGGTGTTGATGTAAACAATCTCCTTCTCTCACAGCCTGAGTTTGGAGAACAAGCATTGGAGATTGTTGAGACATTGGTACGGAGCAATGCGATCGATATTATTGTAGTCGACTCCGTTGCTGCATTAACCCCACGTGCAGAGATTGAAGGTGAAATGGGAGATCCTTCGATGGGTGTACAGGCACGGTTGATGTCGCAAGCTCTTCGAAAATTGACTTCAGCTATCAGTAAATCGAAGACTTGTGTAATGTTTACCAACCAACTGCGTATGAAAATTGGTGTTATGTTTGGAAATCCCGAGACGACAACCGGTGGAAATGCATTGAAATTCTATGCTTCAGTTAGACTTGATGTCCGTCGAATTGAAGCTATCAAAGATGGAACTAATGTTGTTGGCAACAGGACACGTGCAAAAGTTGTCAAGAATAAAGTCGCCCCACCATTTAAGGAAGCACAATTTGACATCCTTTACAATGAAGGAATTTCTAAATTGGGCGATTTGGTTGATACAGCAGTAGAACAAAATGTCATAGTGAAAAGCGGTTCTTGGTTTTCCTACAAAGATGATAGGATCGGACAGGGACGAGACGCCGTTAAGAATTTCCTCCAAGGTAATCAACTTATCGCAAAGGAAATTGATACTGAATTGCGCAAGAAATTGGGTATGATAGCTGATGATGCTAAGCCCACTCCTGCTCCGACGAAAACCGAGACACCCACTGCGAGCAGTACAAAAAAAAGTAAAGCATAGGTACTAATGAGGATAACAAAAATTCAACGGATTGGCGGAAGACGTCCGCGGTATGGTGTGTTTCTTGATGATTCTCTTGCAATCAAAATTAGCGAGTGGACATTAGGAATATTTGGATTGCGCAAAGACGATGAGGTAGATAAAGATACGCTAGAAAGAATTCGTTCTACAGAACTAGATGCACAAGCAAAAAATATCGCAATAAATTATATCTCATATAGACCGCGTAGTTCGAAAGAAGTGACCGATCATCTAATTAAAAAGGGGATTCCAAGAGATCGTGCAGAAGAAGTCTCCAATCAACTTCAATCATCCAAGCTGATTAATGATATAGAATTTGCATATGCATTTGTTCGCGATCGGTTAAAACGTAAATCGGTCGGTCAAATTCTTCTACGTCAACAATTAATGGCTAAAGGAATTCCAACTGTAGAAATTGATCGACTGCTTGAAGAGTTAGTTTCCACGCAAAGCCAACAAACTTCGGCAATTCAAGCAGTCAAAAAGAAACTCCAAAACAGTAAGTATACACGCCATTTAGATGATCAAAAGAAAAGAAAACATATGCTCGATTTCCTCTTGCGACGTGGCTTTACTTATGAAATTTCAATGAAAGCAATGCGAACAACTATGGGTAATTAGCAATGATCATTTCGCAAGCGACTGTAAATAAACCTTTTGTCAAAGTACTTTTCTTCCTTGGATTAATTATTTTAGGATTTTGGGTCGCGTCTTTATTCCCAGATCTTGTACTTACACTTATAATTTCGATACTCACTGCATTTGTATTAAAACCACTTGTTTATTTTTTTGAATATCGTTTTAACCTCCGACGCGGATTAGCAATCGGAATTGTGTTCTTATTAGTAGGTGGAATAACTGTCTTTGCACTTATCGAGACAATCCCCATATTGATCACTCGCATCCGTTTGATGTATGAGCAGCTTAAACAATTTCCGATTGAACAAAAACTCACAGTTGCTGCACAACAAGTATTGATACAAATACCTTTTATAGAATCATCAACCATAGGGACTAAGATACATACACTGATGCAAAATATTCTATTATCAGCGAGTGAGGCAGCAGGTACAGCTGCGTCATATCTGGTTAATCTCGCTATTATACCGTTCATCGCCTATTTTATTTTAGCAGAAGGTGATGAAGCTATAAAGAAATTCATCGAGCGAATTCCGAACAAATATTTCGAGATGTCATTGAATATCATGTATAAGGTGAGTACAGAACTTGTTTCTTATCTAAGAGGTTTACTCCTCGAATGTAGTATCGTTGGTGGACTCTCAATAATTGGTTTTATGATTATAGGTGTTCCTTATGCCATTCTCATTGGCGTTTTTACCGGTATTGCCAATCTAGTTCCTTATCTCGGCCCGATATTAGGCGCGAGTGTAGCTATTATTCTATCGCTAACTGAAGCTGGCGATTTTCATATGTTTATTCCGATAGCAATTCTTTCGATAGTCATTCGTATAATTGACGATTTAGTTTTACAACCATTGTGTTTTGGAAAATCATTAGATATGCATCCCGTCGCTGTCGTTTTAATACTCATTATCGGACATCAGTTAATGGGTGTTTCGGGAATGGTAATTTCTATTCCCATTGCAACGATATTGCGCGTCTCTGCAAAAGAGACTTATTGGGGATTAAAACATTATACTATTACGGCGTAAAATTCTATGGCTACACAAATAGCTCGAGTTGTTCCGGCATCATCAAATAGACCTTTAATCAAAGTTCTATTTATTCTGGGACTTATTGTACTAGCATTTTGGACTGCGTCATATTTCCCGGATCTTGTACTGACCCTTATCATTTCTGTCCTATTGACATTTGTCTTGCGTCCTGTCGTGCTATTCTTTGAATTCCGATTTGGAATTAAGCGAGCACTTTCTGTTGGGATAGTCTTCTTATTAATCGGTGGAATAATGACACTAATAGGTATAGTGTTTGTCCCGATCATAATTGAGCGACTTAAAATTCTTTATGAAGGATTTAAAAATTTTCCATTCGACCAAAAATTGAAGGAAGCTGCTGTTGGCATTACTGCAAATATTCCTTTGGTGAATCCTGAAGTTATTACACAAAAAGTTAATGAGATGATTCAAAGCGGATTACAAAGCTTGAGCGATCTCTTAGCAGGAGCAGCCGGCTTTATAGCGAATCTATTCATTGTACCCTTTATAACATATTTTATGCTTGCCGAGGGAGACACTGCTCTGAAAAAACTTATTGAGCGCGTTCCAAATAAGTACTTCGAAATGACACTCAACGTGCTCTACAAAATCCAAACTGAATTAGTCGGCTATCTCCGAGGTTGGATACTTGACTCTGTAATTGTAGGCATTCTGAATATTATAGGCTACTGGGCTATTGGACTTGAATATGCGTTTTTATTGGGAATCATTACTGGTATTTCCAACTTAATACCATATGTGGGACCTCTCATCGGACTTATTCCTGCAGTCTTGATATCATTAATCCAATTTGGAGATTTCCGACTCGTCCTTCCAATTATCACCGTAACAGTCGTATTTATCCAGGTGCTTGATAACATACTGATTCAGCCACTATGTTTTTCGAAAAGTGTAGATATGCATCCAGTAACTGTAATTTTTGTACTTATCATTGGTAATTCTATGATGGGAATAGCCGGAATGCTCCTGGCAATTCCTATTGCTACAATTCTTAAAGCTTCTGCTGTTGAAACGTACTGGGGATTAAAACATTACCGAATTACTGCATGACACTAATCTTGAAAGGGAGATGCTATGTCGCGCGTGGTCATCGATATCGAGACTCTTGGTTCTCCAATTGACTCATTTGATGAAGTTCAACAAGAATATTTGTTGAAATTCACTGAAACTGATTTAGAACGCGAAGAAGCAATTCAAAAACTTAGCCTCTACCCTACTACAGCACAAATCATCGCTATTGGAATGCTCAATCCGGATACAAATCATGGAAAAGTGATGTTTCAGGCCGATGAAAAACGTGAATATTCTTCCGCCGACGGATCAATCCAATTTCGTGCAGGAAATGAGATCGAGATTCTTGGACAATTCTGGCATGATATCGGGCATTACAGCCTATTTATCACATTCAATGGTCGGGGTTTCGATTGTCCGTTCCTGATGCTTCGATCGGCTATACTTGATGTGCAGCCAACACGTAATCTCATGCCATACAGATACGATGCTTCAATACATTGTGATTTATTAGATCAATTTACATTTTATGGAGCATTGCGAAAATTTAATCTGGATTTCTATTGCAAAGCATTCGGGATTGAAAGTCCGAAAGCTCAGGGAATTACTGGACTGGATATGGGAAAGCTATTTAGAGAAAAAAGATACAAGGAAATTGCAGAATACAATCTTGGAGATTTGAGGGCAACTGCCGAGTTATATCGACGCTGGGATAAGCGACTCAATTTTGGCTAGGAACGCTCACCTGAAAGCAGATATATAGTAAACCTTCCGAAGGATTTAAAACCTTCGGAAGGTTTTCGACTTTTAAAAAAATTTATTTCATAAGCACAAACTTCTTTGTAATAGCAGTGCTTTGAGACTGTAGACGATAAAGATAAATACCACTGGATAGTCTATCAGCATTCAATGATACAACATAACTACCAGATTCTTTGACACCTTCGAAAAGCGTCATTACCTCCTGCCCAAGAAGATTGTATACTTTAATTGAAAGATACGATTGTTTAGGAACCGAATATTTAATCTGTGTAGTTGGATTAAACGGATTTGGATAATTCTGACTTAACTCAAAATACCTTGGGATTTCACTCTGTCTATCCTCAATATCCGTTGACAATTTAAATCCACCGACGACAAACGTACCCAATGAACTAATTCCAGATCGAGACAATGTATAAGGTACGTTTGAAAATTGTGTTGTATAAGTACCTGTGCCCGCCTCAATTGTATCTGGTAATAAATATAACCTCGCATTATTTGTTCTATTCGATTTAAATGATGCATCCTCGGCCGATCCCATCCAACCGAATTGTAATTCATAATCTCCTCCACCCGACGTTGCTTCCGTTATGCTCCATTTTTGCGTCACTCTTCCTCCATATGGCGCAGGAGTTGTTTCAGCTAAAACGCTCACTGCTATATCGTCCACAACTCCTGTGTTCGTTATCCAGACAGGTGCATATGTATTTGTTCCGACTGGAAACAACACTTGCTCAGTCCCTATTGCTTTAAGTTTTAATATGCCTCCTGAAGTAGTTATAACGTGCCTAAGTACTGACGCATTTGATGTAATTGATGCAATTAATGTATTAGCACCAATATTTAATTTCCCCATAAGAAAATTTATCGATCCCATTATTTCTCTTGAAGCGTGAAGTGTTACATTGAATCTATTGTTTATGGTTAAATTCCGTGGGCCACCGATTGCAGGAAATGTCGTATCAGTCGAGGTTTGGGGTGCCGAGCCGGAGAATTTCAATGTTCCTTCAGTTCCAAAACTTAATAATCCTCCGTCATACTTAATTTTATCAGTTATCAAATCAAGTGTGCCATTAACCACTATGGAATTAGTGAGTATAACTCCTGATTTGTTATTGATCGTCAAATCAGCCACTGTCGGTGGTAGTAGATTTCCAGTCACCTGAGGTACTACTCCATTGTAAATATAACTAGCCTTGTCGCTAAAACTATTTCCTCCGCCATTTTCCCCACTACATTGAATATTGCCATTAATCCCTGATACATGCGCTGTTTGTAATGAACCTCCACTCTCAACTCTGAAACTTCCTGTCCCGCCAAACACGCTGCTATCCATATTCAAAACAGAACCTTCGCTTACCGTTATATTTGGCGCTCCAAATATGTTCAATCCTGTTATTGGAATACTCAGATTCTGGATTCCAGTATTGTTGAATACGATCTTCGATGTGTTTGATGAACTACTTTTCCCAAGGTACGCACTATCTAGTACCGCAAAATTTCCCTTAATGAAAAACGTCGTCTCCCCTCCACTGCTATTTGATAGCGAAAGCATTCCACCGTTAGAAAGAGTTACATTTCCTGTAACTATTACTGTATCTGCATAATCACTTCCCTGTGCAGTTAATATTGCATTGCTCCCATTAACAACGATGTTACCTATTGTGCAATTTCCAGATCCATTAAATAGTCGAAGTTGATTGGCTGGAGATGATATTGATTCATGATTCCAATTTGTACTGGTGACTGTTAATGTACCGTTTACCTTTTTACCATCTTGCCATCCCAAACTCAAATTACTATTCTGTCCCGGACAATTCCAGGTAAAATTAAAATAATCCTGATCGAAATTTGCTGGAATGTTACTTACTATGCCGCTTAAAACATATGTAGAGCCTACACCCCATTCCACCGTTGGCATCTCTCCTCCATCTTGGTCATGCACATATTTACCCGTACTAGTAATATGAATGTTTGCTGACGCATCCTTTGTCATAATTCCAGAATTTCTTACCGTTCCTGCAATCAATAAATCATTATTGCCGCCACCCTTTATCAGAAATCGTATTCCACTATTTACAACGAGCGTTCCGCCTTCCAATACACTAACCTGATCTATGGAGTCATTTACCGTTACCATAACAGTATGGCCATTTCGTATAGTTATCGCTTCATCAAGAATCACAGGAGAAGTAGGTGCAGGGAATATCCAATTCGTACCATTATGCTTTTCCCATGTGTTCATATCATTCCAATTTCCGTTCTGATGACTACGATAGTTACCAGTTGTTAAATAATTACGAAGCCAAGTGAATGATGGTGTTTCCGAGCCATCTGCATAAAGAATAAATGTATTCACCTGCCACATTTGGCCCTGAATATAACCCCAGAATGTAATTCCTTTTACTCCAGGGTGATTCCAAAGCACAGGAAAAATTCGTCGATATTCGGAAAGTTGGATAGTGGGATTATATGTTGAATTATTATCCACACCAAGATCAAATTCAGATATATATACTGGTAAACCTGTTGCAGCAAGTCTATCGAGATTGTATCTTAGGTTTGCCGTATCTTTATTCATCAATTCAAACCTGTGCCCCTGTACTCCAATACCATCAATAAGGTTCCTAGCTTTTAACAGATTAATAACAGTGAGGTATTGAGATGTCGCCGAATTATCATTAATAATTCCATAGTCATTAAGAATTAACTTTACTTTTGGAGCGCAATATTTTCTTGCTAATTCAAAAGATTTGATCACCCAATCGTAACCAGTAGTTCCATTTCCTCCTAAAGCTCTTTTATAATTTGCGCGAGCAGGTGTACCACCACCATCAGGTGGATTATGTGTTGGAAGTGGCTCGTTAACAACATCAATGCAATCCATAAGAGGATATCTTTCTCCAACAAGACGTATCCATTCCTCAATCTCCTCGTATTGACTGGCAGAATCGAGACTACTAATCCAACCAGGTTGTTGCTGCCCCCAGATTAGAGTATGATGCTTATAAAGCATTCCATGTTGGATTGCATAATTGTAAATCTGGTCCAGCGGTTCCCAACTATAATTATCTTGCCCTGATTCGACCGAACCCCACTTCCCTTCATTACCCGGACTTACCTGATTCCAATAGGAGTTGAAACTAGCTGGTATCGGATTTGTTATGCCACAACCCATAAATTTTTGCTTTCCTTGTGCAAGTGGTTGGGCATAAATCACTTGATGCAATTGAATCAAATAAACTAGTAGTAACACAAATGCTACAAAAGCTCCATTATATTTCATCATAAAATCATCTCTCTTATTCAAAAATATAACCACACAACTAATAAGTTAATCGTTTCCGATAATGTCAATAAATGGCTTTACTTATTTGAGTAAAATTAATTTTTCTGTCTTGATGAAAGAACCAGCTTGTAGACGATAGAAGTAAATCCCACTCGCTAATCCTTTCGCATTCCACGTTACCTCGTATTTCCCAGCAGGTTTTGTTTCATTCACCAGCATTGTTACTTCACGGGCAAGGAGATCATAAACAGCAAGCCTTACCGAACTTGCAACCGGTAATGCATAACTAATTCTCGTTTCCGGATTGAATGGATTAGGATAATTCTGACTCAATTGAAATTTTAGTGGAATATCTTCCGATTGATTGTTGACACCGGTGATATATTTAAATCTGCCAACAGCAAATGGACCGAGTTTTGTAATTCCTCCACGTGTAACAGTATAAGGCGACGTATTAAATTGAGTAGAATAGTCGCCACTCCCTGCTTCTGTCGTATCTAACAAATTGAATATTTTAGAATTTAAACCTTTGTCACTTCTGAAAGCAGTGTTTTCAACCGAAACCATCCAACCAAATTGAATTGTGTAATCGCCTCCACCTTCAGTATTTTCATTGACTATCCACTTTACTTTTACTCGGCCTCCGAAAGGAGCATCAGCGTTATCCGCAAGAACGGTCACACCAATTGTATCGACCTCACCATAATTTGAAATCCATATGGGAGTATACGACGAACTCAAACCTACAGGAAATATTTTCTGTGTTTGCCCGACAGAATTTATCTTGAGAATTCCCGAATTACCTGTAACCACATATGCAGTATTTCCTGAATTAGACACGGAACTTGTTGTTAAAGTATTAGTTCCTAGAGTCAGTTTACCTGAGAGATCAAGATTTCCAGTAATCATCCGTGATGCGTGAAGTGTAACTCCTTTTGCATTTGCTATGGTAAGATTGCTTGGACCATCTATCAATGGGAATACATCATCAGTAGTTGATTGTGCGATCGTTCCAGAATACTTCAAAGTGCCAAGAGGAGCAAAACGCAAGGTTTTTCCACCCAATGACAATGAGCCTTTCATCATCTCTAGTGTCTCATTAATTAACACAGAATTTGTTAAAGTAACGGTGGTACCATTGTTTATTACCAGGCTACCGGTCTCGGCTGGCATCATACTGCCGGTTACTTGTGCTGAAGAACCATTGAAGGTATAGTTTGCAAGTGTACTGAAAGAGTTTCCCCCTCCGTTTACTCCTGTACAGGCAATATTACCATTGATTCCATTTATATGAGCAGTCTGAAGAGTCGCATTGGAATTCAATTTAAAGCTGCCTGTACCACCAAATTCGCTTGTAGTTATATTGAGTATGGCGCCACTATCTATCTCGATACTTGGTGAGCCGATGATTATTGATCCAGTTGACGGCAAGGTGAAATTTTGTCCAGCTGATCCGCTGAATATGAGTTTTGATATATTATTAGAGTTGCACGTCCCGAAATAGGCACTATCAATGACGGTGAAATCTCCTTTGATATAACAAATTGTGATACCATTGTTATCGTTAGACAGCGAGAACAAACCACCATTTGATAACGTGACACTTCCGTTTATGAATACCGTGTCTAAATAATTGTTGCTCTGAACAGCAAGAACAGAGTTGGATCCATTAACTGTAATATTATTAATTACGCAAGAACCCGATCCATCGAAAATTTTAAGTTGATTTGCAGGTGTAGAAGTAGATAAGCGATTCCAATTAGTATTTTCTATAGTCAGAGTGCCTCCGACATTTACTCCATTCTGCCATCCCAAGATAAGATCGGTATTTTGATTTGGGCAATTCAAGGTGA
>Ga0233423_10001750_pt1 | contig 10753 bp, 10 predicted proteins | sample Watercolumn_Mata_FD_180713 | JGI IMG/M metagenome (GOLD analysis project Ga0233423, IMG submission 180713) | Freshwater microbial communities from Lake Matano, South Sulawesi, Indonesia - Watercolumn_Matano_2014_112_MG | ecosystem: Environmental > Aquatic > Freshwater > Lake | place: Indonesia... | reverse complement strand
GAAAAGGTCGTTTTCTTCGGCTTCTTCGAGAGCCAAGACGACCCGGCGGTCGCCCAGGCCCTCCTCGTCGCCGTGGCCGACTGGGGCCGGGCGCGGGGCCAGGACATCCTCCGCGGCCCGGCCAACCTGTCCCTGAACGACGAATGCGCCTTCCTCTACCAGGGCTATGACTCCCCCCCGACGGTCATGATGCCCTACAACCCTCCTTATTATCATCCTCTCATGGCCGCCTGCGGGTTGGTCAAGGCCAAGGACTTGTATGCCTATTTCATGGACCGGAATTTCGTCCTCGACCCCAAGGTCCGGCAGGTCATCGAAGCGACGAAATCCGCCTTCCCCGGCTTCGTCATCCGGACCTTCCGGGCCGAGGAGTGGCGGGAGGAGAGCGAAAAGATCAAGGCCGTCTACAACGGGGGCTGGCAGAAGAACTGGGGGTTCGTGCCCTGGACCGAGCGGGAGATGGACGCCACTGTCAAGAAACTCCTGAAGATGGCCGACCTGAAGATCGTCGTCCTGGCCGAGGACAAGGGCCGGCCGGCGGGTTTTGCCTTCGCCCTGCCGAACTACAACGAGGTCTTGAAAAAGATGAACGGACGGCTCTATCCCTTCGGCGTCCTCCGGCTTCTCTTCGGCCGGAAGTCCATCCGAGGCGTCCGGATCCTCGTCTTCGGGATCCTGCCGGAATACTGGAAGACGGGCTTGAGCTATCTTCTCTACGAGAAGCTGGCGGCGAACCTTCTCGCCTCGAACTACACCTGGGCGGAAACCTCCTGGCAACTCGAGGATAACGAACCGGTCAACCGGTTCGTCCGGTCGATCGGCGGCCGGCTGTACAAGACTTATCGAATCTACGAGCGGCGGATCCCTTGATCCGGCCCGCGAAAGGGGCAAGGCCATGAAAACGTACGAGGGCAAACTCAGCGCCAAAGGCTTCAAGGTCGGGCTCGTCGTCGGCCGATTCAACGCCTTCCTGACGGACAAGCTCCTCGACGGAGCCTTGGACGCCTTGAAGCGGCTGGGGGCCGAAGAGGCGGACCTGTCCGTCTACCGGGTTCCGGGGTCGTTCGAGATCCCCTTTCTGGCCAAGAAGCTTGCTGCCTCGGGCAAGGTCGACGGGGTCCTTTGTCTCGGGGCCCTCGTCCGGGGCGACACGCCCCACTTCGACTTCCTGGGGGCCGAGGTCACCAAGGGCTTGGCCCAGACGGCCCTGGAGGAGGGCGTTCCGGTCGCCTTCGGGATCATCACCGTCGAGACGATCGAGCAGGGGATCGAGCGGGCGGGGACGAAATCGGGCAACAAGGGCTGGGACGCGGCCATGTCCCTGGTCGAAGTCCTCAACCTCTTGAAGGAGTCCAAGCTCTGAGGCCATGGGGAAACGCCGCGCCGCCCGCGAACGGGCCCTCCGGGGGCTGTTCGCCCTCGAGTTCAACGACGTCCCCTCGGCCCACCTCCTGGCCGCTTCGGCCGGGGCCCGGACGTCCGCGGGCGACGAGGCTTACGCCCTGAGGCTCATCGACGGCATCCGGGCCCGGCGGGACGAGGTCGACGCCCTGATCGAGGGGACGTCCCGGAACTGGCGCGTCGCCCGAATGGCCGTCGTCGAGCGGAACATCCTCCGGGTCGCCGTCTTCGAGATGCTCGAGGACGCGTTTCTCGCCCCGGCCATCATCATCAACGAGGCCCTCGAAATCGCCAAGCGCTACAGCGGCGAGGAGGCGGCCGTTTTCATCAACGGCATCCTCGACGCCGTCCGGCGGAAAATCCGGCCGGACGAATCTCCCGAAAAACGGCGTGACTCCCATGAACGAACGGAAAAAAAACAACCCTCCCGAGCCTCCGGACGAACCCTTGGCCGGCGGCCCGGCCCTCAATGACCAGGAGGTCGTCCGGGCGGAGAAATTCGGCCGCTTGACCGCGGCCGGCGTCGACCCGTTTCCTCACCGGGCCGCCCGGACCCATACCGCGACCGAGATCGTCGCCGGGTTCGCCTCTCTGTCCAAGGAGGACCTCGACCTCCGGAAGGTCAAGACGACGGTCAACGGCCGGATCATGTCCGTCCGGACGATGGGCAAGGCCCTCTTCTTCCACCTCTCGGACGGCCGCTCCCGGCTCCAGGTTTATCTTCGGTCCGAGGCCGTCGGGCCCGAGGCCTTCGAGCGCTTCAGGCTGTTCGACATCGGGGACATCGTCTCCGTCTCGGGCGAGCTGTTCAAGACCCGGACGGGCGAGCTGACCGTCCTGGCGGCAGGATACGTCTTTCTGGCCAAGTGCCTCCACCCCCTCCCGGAAAAATGGCACGGCCTCCAGGACGTCGAGCTCCGCTACCGGCGGCGCCATCTCGACCTCATCATGAATCCCGAGGTCGTGGAGGTCTTCCGCCTCCGGAGCGCCATCGTCGCCACGACCCGGCGGTTCTTCGACGAGCGGGGCTACATCGAAGTCGAGACCCCGATGATGCACGCCATCCCGGGCGGGGCCCTGGCCCGTCCGTTCGTCACCCATCACAACGCCCTCGACCTCGACCTCTACCTCCGGGTCGCGCCCGAGCTCTACCTCAAACGACTCGTCGTCGGCGGAATGGAAAAGGTCTATGAGATCAACCGGAATTTCCGGAACGAAGGGATCGACGCCGAGCACAACCCGGAATTCACGATGCTCGAGTTCTACGAGGCCTACGCCGACTACGAGGACATGATGCGGCTGACCGAGGAGCTCGTGGGGCATCTCGCCCGGACCCTCCTCGGCCGGGAGGAGTTCCCTTACGGCGGGGAAACGATCTCCCTGAAGACGCCCTTCCGGCGCCTGAAATTCCGCGACGCCCTGGCCGAGGGGAGCGGCCTCTCTCCGGCCGCGTTCGACGACCGGAAGGCGGTCATTCGCCGGGGTGAGGAACTCGCCCCGGATAAAAAGCCCCTGACCTTCGGGAAGGCCCTGGACGTCCTGTTCGACAAGCTCGTCAAGCCCCGCCTCGTCCAGCCGACGTTCATCCTCAACCCTCCCCGGGAGGTCTCGCCCCTGGCCAAGGCGGCCAAGGACAACCCCGAAGAGGCGGCCCGGTTCGAGCTCATGGTCGCCGGGATGGAAATCGCCAACGCCTTCTCCGAGCTGACCGACCCGGCCGAGCAGCGCCGGCGGTTCGACGAACAGGCCGAGGAGCGGAAAAAAGGGGACGACGAATCCCACCCGATCGACCTCGACTATGTCCAGGCCCTCGAATACGGCCTCCCGCCGACGGGCGGCGAAGGGATCGGGATCGACCGCTTGACGATGCTCCTGGCCAACCGGACGACGATCCGGGAGGTCATCCTCTTTCCGCTCTTGCGGCCGAGAGAATAAGTGGGATACGAACGCTTCATCGCCCGGCGGTATCTGACCGCCCGCCGCAAGCAGGCCTTCATCTCCGTGATCACCTTCATCTCCGTCCTGGGGGTCACGATCGGGGTGGCCGCCCTGATCATCGCCATCGCCCTGATCACGGGATTTCAGCGCGATGTCCAGGACAAGATCCTCGGAGCGACCTCTCATCTCATGGTCTCGGACCTCTCGGGCGAGGGGATCGCCGACTACGAGGCCCAGGTCGAGGCCATCGGCCGCATCCCGGGGGTTCGGTCGGTCTCTCCCGTCGCCCACGACTGGGTCCTTGTCCAGGGGACGGCCAAGAAGGAGGCCGTCATGCTCAAGGGGATGGACCTCGACCGGGAGCGCCAGACCGCTCCCTGGCTCGAGGCCCTCGACGGGGGAGAGCTTCCCCGCTCCGGCGGCCGGGACGGGATCCTTCTCGGCCGCGACCTGGCCATCAGCCTGGGGGTCGGCCCCGGAGACACGGTGACCGTGTACACGGCCGCGACCCGCCTGAGCCCGGTCGGGGCCTTCCCCAAAGTCCGGACCTTCGTCGTCAGCGGGACGTTCGTCACCGGGCTCTACGAATTCGACTCCCGGACGGCCCTCGCCCGGATCGAGGCCGTCCAGAAATTTTTGTCCATGCCGGGCCGGGTGAGCTGGATCCAGGTCATGACCGACGACCCCTTCGCCGCCGGGAAGGTCGGGGCCGCCATAAAGACCGCCCTTCCGCCCCTGTCCTATGTCACGACCTGGATGGAGCTCAACAAATCCCTCTTTTCGGCCCTGAAACTCGAGAAAAACATCATCTTCCTGACGATCACGCTCATCGTCATCGTCGCCGCCCTCAACATCATCGCCACCCTGATCTTGATGGTCATGGAAAAGACCCGGGATATCGGGGTTTTAATCGCCATGGGGGCCACCCCGCCTGAGGTCCGCCGGATCTTCTTCCTTCAGGGGGCGATGATCGGGACGACCGGGACGGTCCTGGGGACGGCCTTGGGGCTGCTGTGGTGCCTGGCGGCCAACGCCTTCTAATTGATCAGAGTCCCGGTCGACATCTATCAAATCTCTCACATCCCCTTCAAAATCGCGCCGCTCGACCTGGGGCTGATCGTCGGCATTTCCCTGGCGGTGAGCTTCCTCTCGACCCTTTTCCCCTCCCACCGGGCCGCCAAGGTCGACCCGGTCGTGGCCTTGAAATATGAGTGAAGTCGTCCGGGCCGTCGGCCTGGGGAAGGAGTACCCCCTCCCGAAGGGGACGCTCCGCGTCTTCTCGGACTTGAATTTCAGCCTGGAGGAGGGGGAGATGGCGGCCGTGATGGGTGTTTCGGGGGTTGGCAAGACGACCCTCCTCAACCTCCTGGGAGCTCTCGACCGGCCGACCGACGGGACCGTCCTCCTCGATGGGGCGGACCTCTATCGTCGGCCTCCTCGGGATCTCGCCCGGGTCCGGAACGGCAAAATCGGTTTCGTCTTCCAGTTTTTCCACCTTCTCCCCGAGTTCACGGCCCTGGAAAACGTGGCCCTTCCGGTCATGATGTCCGGCGCCGGGCGGGCCCAGGCCCTGGACCGGGCCGGACACCTCCTGGCCGAGGTCCGGCTCGAGGACCGGGCCTCCTTCCGGCCGGCCCAGCTCTCGGGTGGGGAGATGCAGCGGGTGGCCATCGCCCGGGCCCTGGCAAACAGCCCCCGGCTCCTCCTGGCCGACGAGCCGACCGGGAACCTCGACTGGAAGACCGGAGAGTTCGTCCTCCGGCTCCTCTGCGACCTCCAGACCCGGCGAAAATTCGCCGCCGTCCTGGTGACCCACAACGAAAAAGCCGCCGCCTACTGCCAGAAAACGTACGTTCTCGACCGGGGCGATTTGAAACTCCTCGCCTAAAACCGCCGTTTTACTCAGAGAGAGCCTTTTCCCGCCGGGGGCGGCTGGGCGGCTCCCGACAAGGACGTTGGAAAAAAGGCCGAAATGATATATCATAAGAGGATAGGAACATGAAAAAAGGCGTCCTCGTCCTCCTCTCGGTCCTGGGGTTCACCCTGTCCGGCTGGACCCAGGAGCTCGTCGAGCGGATCGACGTCGTCGGGAACGACCGGATCACTCGGGACACGGTCATGTACTATCTGACCTCCCGGGAGGGGGATTATTTCGACGCCGAAATCCTGAAGAAGGACTTCCGGGTCCTCTGGTCGACGGGCTTCTTCACCGACATCAAGATCCAGGAATCGGCCGGCCCCCGGGGGAAAGTCATCACCATCACGGTCGAGGAAACGCCCCTCATCAAGACGATCAGCTACAAGACGGGCCGGAAAGTCAAGGAAGACGACATCACCAACAAGCTGAAGGAAAAGGACGAGTTCCTCCTGCCCTACAGCAACTACAGCCCGTCTAAAATCCAAAAGATCCGCAAGACGATCGAGGACCTTCTGGCCGAGAAAGGGCTCGGGGCGGCCGTCGTCGAGGTCGATACGGCCAAAAAGGGGAAGAACGAGGTCGACCTGACCTTCAAGATCGACGAGGGCCCCAGGGTCCGGGTGGGGGAGGTCCTCTTCGCCGGAAATCCGAAGCTCGGCCAGGGCGTCCTCGAGGAAGCCCTGACGGCCAACAAGAAGCACTCGTTCGTCAATTGGGTCGCCGGGAAAGACGCCTTCAAACAGAACAAGCTCGGTGAGGACGTGACCGCCATCAAGAAGAAGCTCCAGGAAAGCGGCTTCATGGAGGCGACCGTCGGCGAACCGAAGGTCGAAGAGGTCGTGCGGCGGACCTTCTGGCCGTTGGGCAAGAAGAAAAAAATGGTCCGCCTGACCTTCCCGGTCAACGCCGGATATCTCTACCGGGTGGGCGAGGTCAAGGTCGAGGGGAACAAGTTCTTCACGACCGCCGGGATCCTGTCGAAGGTCAAATTCCAGAAGGGCGAGATCTACAGCACCAAGGTCCGGGAGAAAAGCGTCGAGGACCTGGGGGAGCTCTTCCGCCAGTTTGGCTATCTGTACGCCCAGGCCGTCCCGGTCGAAAACCTCGACCCCAAGAACAAGGTCGTCAACGTCGTCTACCAAATCTACGAAGGGGAGCTGTGCTACCTCCGTCGTCTCGAGTTCAAGGGCAACGTCTTCACCAAGGACAAGGTCGTCCGGCGGGAGATGCTCCTCCGGGAAGGGGATGTCTTCAGCCTGGCCTACTTCAAGGACAGCATCCTCCGGGTCAAGCAGCTCGGCCTCGTCGACCTGGAGAAGGAGCCGGAGATCAAGCCCGACCCGAATGAGCCCACCCAGTTCGACGTCACGGTCAACGTCAAGGAGCTCCAGCGGAACAACATCCAGTTCACGGCCGGCTACAGCGGCTACGAGGGGACATTCATCGCCCTGTCCTATTCGACCGTCAATTTCCTGGGGGCGGGCGAAACCCTGGAGCTCATGGCCCAGTACGGAAAGAGGATTCGCAACTACAGCTTCGGGTTCACCGAGCCCTACGTCCTGGACTATCCGGTCAGCCTGGGGTTCAACGTCTATGACCGGTTCATGGTCTATCCCTACATCTACAACCGAAAGGGCCGGGGGGCCGACTTCACCATCAGCGGGCGGCTCGTCCGCTGGATGCAGGGGAGCCTGACCTACAGCTACGAGAACGTCGAGATCACCGAGCCGTCCACGCTCTCGACCCAGGAGTACTACGGCTACTACGGCGGCATGGGGTCGTCCTACTACAACCCTTACTACGCCGGCCTCTACGGGTTCGGGAAGTACAACATGAGCTCGTTGTCCCCGACCCTGTACCGCTCGACGGTCGACAGCCCCCTGACCCCGTCGAGCGGGACGCTCTATCTGGCCTCGCTCAAATACGCGGGCAAATGGCTGGGGGGGGAGATCGACCTCTATAAACCCCGCCTCGAATTCACCCACTACCAGCCCCTCATCCGGGGCCCGCGGTGGCACTCGATCGGCGTTCATTTCGAGTATTCGTTCGTCAAACCCCTCGGAGGGAGCACGGTCCCGTTCTGGGAGCGGTACTTCCTGGGAGGGGAGCGGAGCATCCGGGGCTACGAAATCTACACCATCGGCCCCCGCTCGGAGGACGGACAGCCGATCGGGGGGATGAAACAGCTCGTCTTCAACGTCGAGTACATCTGGGCCGTCGGAGGGCCGCTCTACCTCATCCTCTTCCATGACCGGGGGAACTCCTGGGAGCTCAACCAGAAGGTCAGTTTCAAGGACGTGTACTCCTCGACGGGGGTCGAAGCCCGGATCTTCGTCCCCGCCCTGAGGATTCCGTTTCGGCTCATTTTCGCGTATAATAATCGTCTTATATATAAAGACGACACGAATTTCTCCTTCCGCTTCGCGATAGGAACGACGTTCTAACACCGACGGGGTCGGGAGGATAGTCAGAGGAGGTTTCACATGCGCAAAGCCATCGCCACATCCGCACTAGCCGTCCTGGTTTTGGGCCTCGGCTCGCTGGCCTACGGCCAGAAAATCGGAGTCATCAATTCCCAGGACGTCCTCGAAAAGTCCGCCGAGGGGAAGAAGGTCATCGGCCGGCTCCAGGAACGGGACAAACAGAACCAGGCGGCGATCACGAAGGTCGACGACGAGATCCGCGGCCTTCAGACGAAGCTCAACACCCAGCGGCTGACCCTGACCGAGGAAGCCGCCCTCCAGCTCCAGTCGGACCTGGACAAGAAGAACACCGACCGGAAGCGGATGGCCGAGGACGCCTATTCCGGGATGCAGGAACTGACCGGCCGGCTGTTCAAGCGCGTCCAGGACGAACTCATCCCCATCGTCGAAGGCCTGGGCAAAGAGCGCGGACTGGACATCATTTTCGACCTGGCCAAGAGCGGGGCGGTCTACTGGAATCCGACGATCGACCTGACGGCCGAGGTCATCAAGCGGTACGACGCCTCGAAGGCGACCCAGAAGTAATGCCTTCGTACCTCCACAACATCGAGGACATCCTCCGCTTCCTTCCCCATCGCTATCCCTTCCTCCTGGTCGACCGGGTCCTTGCGTTGGAAAAGGCGGTTTCGATCAAGGCGGTCAAAAACGTCACCTACAACGAGGAATTCTTCCAGGGGCATTTTCCCGAAGTCCGGCTCATGCCCGGCGTCCTGATTGTCGAATCCCTGGCCCAGGCGGGGGGAATCCTGCTTTACCACTCCATCCCCGAGCCGGAGAAAAAGCTCGTCCTGTTCAGCAAAATCGACGAGGCCAAGTTCCGCCGGCCCGTCGTCCCCGGGGACCAGCTTCTCCTCGAGGTCGAGCTCATCAAGGCCAAAAGCCGATTTGTCCAATTCCGGGGGAAGGCTTCGGTCGACGGCGAGGTGTCCGTGGACGGCAGGATGCTGGCCTCCCTCATCGACCGCGAGGGGATGAATGTCCGGTAGCCCTCCGGCCGTCCATCCGACGGCCGTCGTATTTCCCGGGGCCCGACTCGGCGAAGCCGTCCGGGTCGGCCCCCACTCGGTCGTCGGAGAACACGTCGTCGTCGGGCCGAAAACTGTCCTCGAGGCGAACGTCTATCTCGGCGGCTGGACGACGGTCGGGGCCGAGAACACCTTCGGTCCGGGGGGGGTCGTAGGGACCGAGCCGCAGGACGTCGGCTATCGGGGCGAACCGACCCGGGTCGTCATCGGCGACCGGAACGTGTTCCGGGAGTACGTCACCGTCCACCGGGCCACGGCCAAGGAGGACGGGCTGACCCAGATCGGCCACGGCAACTATTTCATGGCCTTCTCCCACGTCGCTCACGACTGCCGGGTCGGGGACGAGACGATTTTCCTCCACGGCGCCACCCTGGGGGGCCATGTCCGGGTCGGCGACTTCGCCATCGTCGGGGCGATGAGCGCGGTCCACCAGTTCTGCCGGCTGGGGCGGTTTTCGTTCATGGGCGGAGGGTCGATGGTCACCCTCGACGTCGCCCCCTTCAGCCGGGTCGCCGGCCAGCGTCCGACCCGCTATTTAGGGCTGAACTCCGTCGGCCTCCGCCGGCGAGGATTTTCCCGGGAGAGGATCGCCGCCCTCAAGGACATGTTCAGGCTCCTGTTCGAGGCCGACCTCAACACCTCCCAGGCCCTGGCCCGGATCGAGGCCGAGATTCCGGCTTCCGAAGACCGGGAGGAGCTCGTGTCCTTCGTCCGGTCCTCGAAGCGGGGAGTGGTCAAGAAGGCCGCGGCATGGGACGCCGACTCGGAGTGATCGCCGGCGGCGGGGAATTCCCGCTCCGGGCTGTGGCCGAAATCCGAAGGACGGGCGCCTGGTGCGCCGTGGCCGGAGTCCGGGGGGCCGCGGCCGAGGACCTGAAGCGAACGGCCGACGCGTTCGAATGGGTCGGGCCGACCGAACTCCGGAAACTCGTCGATTTCTTCCGAAGCCGCGACGTCCGGGACGTCGTCCTCGTCGGGAAGGTCGAACACCGGCTCGTCACCGGAGGGCTCGACGAAGGGCTGGCCGCACTCGTGGCCGGGCTTCCCGACCTCAAGCCGACGACCCTCCTCCGGACGGTTGTCGAACGGCTCGAGGCCGAAGGCCTCTCCGTCCTCGACCCCGGCTTTCTCCTCCGGCCTTACCTCTGTCCGGCCGGGGTCCTCGGCCGGGTCGAACCGACGGCCGAGGTCCTGTCCGATATCGAGTTCGGCTTTCCCTTGGCCAAGAGCCTGGCCGACCTTGACATCGGGCAAACCCTCGTCGTCAAGAGGCGGGCCGTGGTCGCCGTCGAGGGGATGGAAGGGACGGACGCGACGATCCGCCGGAGCTTCGACCTGGCCGGCGAGGGGGTCGTCGTCATCAAGGTCGGCCGGACGGTCCAGGACATGCGGCTCGACGTCCCGGCCGTCGGCCGGGAGACCGTCCGCTCCCTCGTCGAGGCCCGGGCCGCGGCCCTCTGCATCGAGGCGGCGACGACGCCGTTTTTCCAGAAGGAGGAGGCGGTGGCCCTGGCCGACGGCCGCGGCCTCGCCCTCCTCGCGAGGTGACCATGGACAGCATTCGCGTCGGGATCATCGGGGTCGGATACCTGGGCATGCAGCACGCCCGGATCGCTTCCTACCTCGAGGAGGCCGACCTCAAGGCCGTGGCCGATATCGACTTCAAGAAGGCCTTCGAGATCGGCAACCGCCACGGGGTGAACTACTACCAGAACTACGAGGACATGCTCGACGAGATCGACGCCGGGATCGTGGCCACCCCGACCTCGGAGCATCACGCCATCTCGATGAACCTCCTCCGAAACGGGAAGCACGTCCTGGTCGAAAAACCGATCACCGAGTCGGTCGTCCAGGCCGAGGAGCTCGTGGCCTTGGCCAAGGCCCAGGGCCTCGTCCTCCAGGTCGGCCATCTCGAGCGCTTCAACCCGGCATTCGTGCAGCTCAAGGACAACATAACAAAACCCATGTTCATCGAGGTCCACAGGATA
>Ga0233423_10001749_pt1 | contig 10753 bp, 8 predicted proteins | sample Watercolumn_Mata_FD_180713 | JGI IMG/M metagenome (GOLD analysis project Ga0233423, IMG submission 180713) | Freshwater microbial communities from Lake Matano, South Sulawesi, Indonesia - Watercolumn_Matano_2014_112_MG | ecosystem: Environmental > Aquatic > Freshwater > Lake | place: Indonesia... | reverse complement strand
CATCAGAATGTCCATCAGGATAAGGGCTACATTATCCTTATTTTTCCTATACATTTCAACCGCTTCAAGGCCGTTTTTTGCCCAGATAATTGTTATATTCAGGTGAGCCAGTATTTCTTTTAAATACAGATAGTTGGATTCGGTATCCTCGGCGATGATTATCGTTTTTCCGGTAAAGTCCCATTTTTTGGTGTCTATACTCTTTTTCCACTTTTCTTTTTGTTCAGGTTTGGTGAATGGAAAGGTGAAATAGAATGTAGAACCTTTCCCCAGGATAGATTCAACCCATATCTCACCGGAAAGCATTCTTATCAGGTCGCGGCAGAGCGCAAGTCCAAGCCCTGCACCCCGATATAGCTGGTCGCTTTTGTCAACAACTTTAATAAAACGCTCAAATATGCGTTCCTTGTCCTTTTTGGCTATACCAATACCTGTATCTCTGACAAAAAACAGGATATTTTCAATTTCATTAGTGTCGGACGGACCGACAAGACAGTTATACCCGAATTCAATAGTGCCGGAGGAAGTAAACTTGACTGCATTCTCCAGCAGATTGGTTAGTATCTGCCGGAACCGGTACTCATCAGTCCTGATGACCAGATTCTCATAGCCTGGTGGCAGGTTCAGCAGGATTTCCAGGTTGTTCTTTCCCTGCTGTTGTATCACGTCCTCGAAATAGTCCCTCATCTCCCTGAGCTTCACATTTACTAGAAATTCAGTGAATTTGGGTTTCAGGATCCCTGATTCGATCCTGGAAATGTCCAGCACATTATCAATAAGGTTTACGAGCTCATTACTGCTGTTGAGTATTTGCCTGGCATATTTTTCTTTTTTATCAGTCGGCAGATCCGGAGCTGAAATCAGGGAGGAAAATCCTGTTATACTGTTAAGAGGTGTCCTGATTTCATGAGAAACGTTGGTAAAGAAGGCAGACTTGAGACGTTCGGATTCTTCAGCTTTCTCCTTGGCAAATACCAGTTGTCTTTCTGTTTCCTTAAATTCAGTAATGTCAATAAAAGAAATGATGGAAGTCTTTGTGTTGACAAGTGCTGAACCGGTCAGGTAAGCGTATCTCAACTCATGGTCTGCAGTAAGAAAACTGAATTCATAGTGTTTGGGAACAGCTTCAGGATTACTGATCAGCAGCAACAGGTATTTTTGCAGAATAGCACAATCCTTCCTGTCAATCAGGTTCAGTAATTTCATTTTGTTTTCAACTTCTTTTCTTTTGTATCCTGTCATCTGTTCAAATTCAGAATTAGCCCTTACAATAGTACTATCCGGTTTGAGTATCAGGGTTGCAGCACCGGTATGTTCAAAGATCTTTTCATGTACCTGCACTGTTTTACGCATGAATTTTTCATACTGAGCCTGTTCCATGGCATAACCAATGAATCCTGTTGCAAGCTTAAAAGCTTCAATGTTATTGCTTTCCCATTTCCTCCTTTTGCCAATAAAATCAAAACCAAAAAATCCTTCAACATTCTTTTTTATCATTAATGGAAACAGGAGAAGAGATTTCGTTCCTTTGCTGACAAATAGTGAAATTTCTTGAATTGCCTGTTTAGGAAGGCTCTCCGTATCTTCAATGTACATGAAGCCTTCCGCTTGTAATTGCTCGATAAGCCATCCCTGTTCGTCAAAAGAAAGTGAAGCAGGATTTGTTCCTGCCAGGTTGCTGTCTGCATTTGTGTACTCATGTACTACCTGCACCAGGTTTCCTTTCTTGCTCATGTGGTATAGGTATACGCGATCTGCTCCGGACAGTATCCCTAAAAGCTGGAATGCCTGATAAATAGATTTTTTCAGGTTATACTTTCCAATAAAAAGCGAGGAAATGCTGAAGAAAAATCTTTCAATCCTGAACCGCTCTTCAAGGATATTGCTATTTGCATAGGCAGACAGCTTTTTCTGCAGCTCCCTGTTTTCCTGTTCCAGTTTCCTTAACTTTTCAGACTGGGAAGAACTATTTTTTTGTACATTCATAAAAGGCCAGTAATGGTGAAAAAATAGTACTGATAACCTGCAACCTCATGCAAGTTAAATATAATTAGGACAAGGGCGAAAGGGACGCTGGAAAATAAAATGATTATCTACTTAAGGGAATATCAGCAGTGAATTTGATTATTCATTGATCCCACACAGAGTAATCGGGATTTTCATGATGCTCTTAAGATCATTGCCCAGGTCAAGTATTGCTTCATCATCCTCATCATAATGCCATATCAGATCATAAGTAAAACCCCTAAGATAGCTTCTCTCAAGGATGGTAAGCATATTTGTCAGATACTTTTTTGATCCGCTATTGACATAATCAAGATGAATATCAATTTCTGTATGCTCCGGAGGGGATGAAATATATTGTTCACAAGCTTCCAGGACAGGATTGTAAAATCCGGCGGAATCTTCCGGAATGGATCTGCCTTTGATAAATATTTTCCCGTGTTCAATAGTAATAGCAGGAGTAGTCTTGGTTTCCTTAATATTCAAATTCATGACCGGTAAAGGATTTAGATTCAGGTCGAGCGATAAAAATAATATTTATTCCTGATAAAATCAAACTGTTTATCAGGAAGGGTAATTTCGTGTCAGGAAACACGGCTGTACCTTGCAGAAAACAAGGTGCTTTCACCTTCCACTTCAAACAGTGTAGGATAATCCCTGAGTACAGCCTCAAGAATGGATTCTCTCATAAACCGTGACTTGTTCCTTATTTTATGCTTCCTGCAGAACTCATCTATAGCCCTTTTTTCCCGGTTATTGAAGAGCAATGCATGACGGTTGCCGCGCTTCAGGTTTATGTCTTTGTGCTTTTTTCTGTTCACTTGCCGGATAAGTTTATTAATATTAAACGACCTTCCGGGTGTAATCCCGAAAGTGATCATCAGGTATGATGGTATAACTCTCAAAGTTATTTATTTAAGGGACTGTTGCAGTTTTTATGTGCATAAAAGAATTAACAAATTTCCAACAGATTAAATGATTTCTTCGGAAAAAATTCTTCCGAAGAAATTTATTCCATCCGATGGATTTGATCCGATCGACTTCTTCCGAAGGAATTTATCTTATAAATCAGGTTTGGGGGAGGAACAGAATGATCAAATCTCTGAACCTGAGAAGTCTGATGACAAATGGGAATGTTATGGAGACAGAAAGGTATATAAGCGCACCATAATGCCAGTTTGGAACGTATAAGCTGCATAACCATCCGGTGAGTAAGATAAGTGTTGAATAAAATGCAAGCAAAAGAAGAAACGGATAGTTCAGGCGCAGTTTGAATTTTACCACTGAAATAAGTACCTGAACAATAGCCATGTAAAACTGAGTTATTAGGCTGGAAACGGCAGCGCCAAAAGCCTTATAACGGGGGATAAGGATCAGGTTTAGGAGGAAATTGATGACTACAGCACTTAGGGCAAGCAGGTTCAGGAACCTCAGGTTGCCGTTGGCAGTAAGAAGGGTTCCGAATATGTAGGTCATGGAGACAGCAACAAATCCAAACATCAGAAGGGGAAATATCCTCGCTGATGGCCCTATATATTCATTATACAGCCAGTCAATTATTTCAGTATTGAAAAATGCTGCCATTACAGCAAGGATAATAGCTGGAATGAATATCAGTGTAAAAGAAAGCTGTACCATTTCTCCGACATGCTCCTGTTGTTTCAACATTCTTGAAAAAATTGGAAGCAGCAAACCGGCAAAGAGGAAAGCGAACATACCGGCAGCATCAAGTATCCTGAAAGATTGTGCATAAATGCCAGCCTGTTCCTTGCCCTCGTTGAGAATCCGTTCGATCATAACGGTATCCATACGGTAATAGAAAGACATAAGAAGCACCAGGAGCGCAAAGGGGTAGCTGCTTCTTAACAGCTTCATCATTCTGCCGGTACTAAACTGTAACCTGATATGGCCGGCCTTACGCACGACAATAATAAATGTCACAACAGCTGTGATTAGGTATGCAGCTGTCTGTGACCACACAAACCATTCTATCCGGAATGAGGTACTTGTGACATTTCCCCATATCAACACTCCACAGAAAACTGATGCAAGAGCGCGGTCAAGAACCGAGATCAGGCTATCGGTACGGAATAAATGCAGCCCACTGATATTAGATCTTAGGTAAAGGATCAATGAAGCCAGGAACTGATTCACTATCAGTATGATGAGCATACTGAATTGCTTGCTTTCATATCCTATAAATAGCCCGGCAGAAAGGCAGACAAATGCATATAAAACTACAAGCAGCAGCTTTAAAATTACAATATCAGACAGGTACTGTTTCAGCAGGGATGGTTCACGGGCAATGCTGCGGTTATTGAAATTCGTAATACCAATATCCAGCAGTATGTTCAGCAACAGGGAAAAACTGAATAATGAAAAGTAAAATCCGTACGTTTCTGCACCAACAACATTCTGAACAGTGCGGTCAATTCCAAAAATCCAAAAAGGTTTGACAAGTAGATTGAGAAACAGGACCAGTACAAGGTTGGTAACAAATGTACGCTTCATGGCGCTAAGATAATGAATACTATCAGTTCCTTTAGTTCCTCAAGGAGGTAAAAGAATTATGTTCATATCTTGTTCTAAAGAAAATCCTTAAGATATTGCCGGATAGACTCAAATAGCTTAAGTTAATCCACTTATTTTCCATGACAGCAACAGATGAGGATTGCAGTAAACACGCGGTTATTATTACCCGGCAGACTTGATGGGATGGGATGGTTTACCTTTGAAATCCTGAAGAGAATTACGCTGGAACATCCGGAGCATGAATTTATATTCCTTTTTGACAGACCTTATTCAGACGAGTTTATTTTTTCAGGCAACATAATCCCCTGTGTACTGTTTCCCCCGGCGCGTCATCCGTTTCTCTGGTATATGTGGCTTGAAAGATCCGTTCCTGCTGTCCTCAGGAAGTATAAGGCCGATCTGTTCTTCAGTCCGGATGGTTTTCTTTCACTCCGTACCCCCGTTCCTTCCATAACGGTCATCCATGATATCAATTTTCATCACCGCCCGCAGGATCTGCCATTCTGGACAGGCAGGTATTACAGGTATTTTTTTCCGAGGTTTGCTGCCAGAGCGGGAAGAATCATAACGGTATCAAATTATTCAAAGAAGGATATTGTTGTCAGTTATAAAGTCGATCCGGGTAAGATAGCTGTTGCCCATAATGGGGCCAATACACTGTTTACCCCTATTTTAGAGTCAGAGAGGGTACTGACAAAGCAGAAATATTCAGAAGGGAGGGATTTCTTTATTTTTGTCGGCAACCTGCATCCGCGGAAAAATATACCAGGCATTCTTCAGGCTTTTGATCAGTTCCGAAACACTGTTTCCGTGGATTATAAAATGCTCATCGTGGGTGAGGAAATGTTCCTTGCTGCACCTATCAGGCATGCGTTAAGGCAGATGGCTAATAGTAAAGATGTCATTTTTACAGGAAGGTTAACCCCTGAAGAATTGCGCCAGGTATATGGAGCATCTGTTGCACTGGTATTTGTACCGTTTTTTGAAGGATTCGGGATCCCTGTCGTGGAAGCTATGAATTGTGATACAGCTGTGCTGGCATCAAATACCACTTCTGTTCCTGAAGCAGGGGGAGACGCAGTCTGCTATGCTGATCCTCATAACATAACTTCTATCGTTGAAGGCATGAACAGAATTGCGGCAGATACAGAGTACCGTGCTGACCTGATCAGGGCAGGGAGGGAGCAACGTAAGAAATTCAGTTGGAATAGTTCTGCATCCATCATCTGGCAGGTAATTGAAGAAGTGCTTGAACAATCTCACCGTAACTGATATCTGACTGTGCTGAAAGAATACTATTGCAGGGATGTTACTGAAGCCGGTTGTGATGAAGCAGGCAGGGGCTGCCTGGCCGGACCGGTATTTGCTGCAGCAGTAATACTGCCTTCAGGTTTTTATCATCCGGTACTTAATGATTCAAAAAAGCTGACAGCCAGGCAGAGGCTCATGCTGCGAGCATATATTGAGGAACATGCCCTTGACTGGGCAATAGGTACAGCCGACAATTTTGAGATTGACAACCTGAACATACTCCATGCATCTATACTTGCCATGCACAGGGCTGTCAAAGGATTAAGGATCAGACCGGGCCACCTTATCATCGATGGGAATTATTTTAAACCGCTGAACAATATTCCCTTCAAAACGATCATCAAAGGAGATTCGAAGTACGCATCCATTGCTTCGGCATCTGTCCTGGCGAAAACAAGCCGTGATGCGTATATGCAGGAATTACATATTGAGTACCATAAATTCGGATGGGACAGGAACAAGGGTTATCCGACAAGGGATCATCGTAAGGCTATTGAATTGTTTGGAATTACTGAATACCACAGGAGAACTTTCAGTCTGTTGCCTGCAGATGAGGAAAGGTGATTGATTATCCCTTCAGGACAGTCCCGGTAATCCGATCATTTACCCGGGATCCTATGGGCCAGATAAACTTCAGGGAACAGGGATCAGGTTTTGCCGGGTGCATCAGCACTGCCAGCCAGCTGCCCGCAGGCAGCTGCTATATCATCACCCCTGCTTGTCCGCATGGTGACGACAAGATTCTTATTTTCCAGGTATTCCATGAATTGTTTCATCCGCCTGTGATCTGAACCGGTATAAGAAACTCCCGGCACCTGGTTATAACTTATGAGATTTATCTTGCACGGACTGACCTTGCAGAAAGATGCCAGCTCTTCTGCATCCCTGATCTGGTCGTTGAAGTCTTTCAGCATAAGGTACTCATAGGTGATCCTTGTACCGGTTTTTTTACAGAAATAGTCAATTGCAGAGGATAGTCCTGGCAGAGGATTGGAACGGTTCAGAGGCATAATGCTGTTTCTCTTCTCCTCACTGGCAGAGTGCAGTGAGATAGCCAGCTCGAAACGGAAATTATCATCAGCAAGCCTGCGGATCATGGTTATGATGCCTGCTGTGGAAAGGGTTATCCTCCGGGGTGAAAAATCACATCCCATCCTGTCCGTAATATTATCAATAGCGGTCATTACATTCTCATAATTCAGCAATGGTTCGCCCATGCCCATCAGCACCATCTGTGTCAGCTTCCTGTCATAACGTCGGATAGCTTCTTCATTGATGAGGCTAAACTGGTCAAGGATCTCGCCGGCTGAAAGGTTTCTTTTAAACCTGATCTGTCCGGTTGCACAAAAAGAACATTTCAGGGGACAACCAATCTGGGTTGAGATACAGGCGGTCATACGCTTTCCTGAAGGAATAAGAACTCCTTCAACAAGATGATCATCATGCGTGCTGAATGAATATTTGACAGTGCCATCCCTGCTTTCAAGGGAACGGTCAATATGCAACGGCAGGATCGGGAAATCCTTTTTCAGTTTCTCCCGCAAGGATTTGGAAAGGTTTGTCATCAGATCAAAATCAACCACATGCCTTTTCCATAACCACTCAAAGACCTGGTTGGCACGGAAAGGTTCCTCTTGAATGTCGCTCAGGATCCTTTTAAGGTCAGGAAACCTGAAAGACCGGATATCCATACCTGCAGTAGTTGTTGTCATGCGGCAAAATTAATAATATATATTAACCTCAGGGCAGGTCCTGAAACCTGATTTCATCGGATCATTTCATCCGATGAAATGATCCGATGAAATGATCCGATGAAATGATCCGATGAAATGATCCGATGAAATGATCCGATGAAATGATCCGATGAAATGATCCGATGAAATGATCCGATGAAATGATCCGATGAAATGATCCGATGATTTTGAAATCCGTTTATATTCAATTATTATTGCAGGAACTTTCCGTGGACATGGAATGTTAGCATTACGAACCACATTACTTAATAATCCGGTTGTGAAACAATTAAGCTTACTGCTGATCGGAATCCTTATCCCCTTCTCCTTATTTGCTGATGAGGGGATGTGGATGCTTCAGCTTCTGGAAGAGCTCAATATGGGGAAAATGACTGAAATGGGCCTCAGGTTATCTGCAGAAGAGATTTTCAGCCTGAACCATTCCAGCCTGAAAGATGCAGTTGTCAGGTTTGGTAAAGGATGTACCGGTGAGATCATTTCCGACCAGGGGCTATTATTGACCAATCACCATTGCGGGTATAATGCCATTCAGTCACACAGCACTATTGACCATAATTACCTGGAGGATGGTTTCTGGGCCCGCGACCTCAGCGAAGAGCTACCAACACCCGGGCTGACAGTAACTTTTCTAATTGAAATAAGGGATGTTACAGGACAGGTCCTCATGAATGTCAGCGATGAGCTGAAAGAAGAGGACAGGAAAGCAGTTATCAGTAATACCTGTATGGCCATTGAGCTGGATGCAATAAAGGGGACCCATTATGACGCTCAGGTAAGGCCTTTTTTCGCTGGCAACCAGTTCTTCCTGTTCATTTATGAAGTGTACAGGGACGTCAGGTTGGCAGGCACACCACCCTCCTCAATCGGCAATTTCGGTTATGATTCTGATAACTGGATGTGGCCGAGGCATACAGGTGATTTTTCACTGTTCCGGGTTTATATGTCACCCGACAGTCTTCCCGCAACCTATTCTCCTGAAAATATCCCCCTTCATCCGAAGTATTACCTGCCTGTTTCCCTCGAAGGATATGAGAAGGGCAGCTTTGAAATGATTTTAGGATACCCGGGAACCACGGAAAGGAACATAACCTCTTTTGAAATAGATGAGCTCCAGCAGATCATACACCCGGACAGGATAAAAATCAGAGGGGCGCGGCAGGAAATACTCTGGAAAGACATGATGGCAGATGAGCAGGTACGGATCAAATATGCTTCCAAATATTCTTCGTCCAGCAATTACTGGAAATTTTCCATAGGACAGTCCAGAGGGCTCGAAAAACTTGCTGTTCGTGACAATAAAGTAAAACTTGAGAACGACTTTGAAGAATGGATAGGACAGGATCCTGCGAGGCAGGAAAAATATGGTGAAGCATTGCCGCTGATCAAAACTGCTGTAGAGGGACGTGCATCCCTGCTGCATGCCCAGCAGTATATAGGGGAATGCTTTCTGAGGGGATGTGAACTGATCAGGATAGCATATGACCAGCATGCATTGTATGAGGCAATGAAATCAGAAGACAGAGAAAAGATACAGGAGGAGCTTGATGTATCAGGCAGCAAGATCAAAGATTTTTTCAGGGATTATAATCCGCCGACTGATAAGAGATCAACCTGTAGGATGATCAGTATCTTTCTCGCGGATATTGGGGAGGAATTCTGGCCGGCTTATTTGAAAACTTTGAACCGGAAGTACAAGGGTAACTGGGAATCTTACATGGACAGGTTGCTTGAAGAATCAGTGTTTGGTGATCAGCAAAATATGGCTGCATTTCTGGAAAATCCGGATCCTGCAATATTGGAAAAAGATCCGGCATTCATTTTTGCGGAATCCATCAGGGATAAAAATATGGAAATCACGGACCGGCTCAGGGAGATAAATTACAGGTATGAGCGGGGTCAGAGGTTATTCGTGGCAGGATTACTGGAAATGAATAGAGATAGGAAGATATATGCTGACGCAAACTCAACCATGAGGCTTAGCTATGGAAAAGTGATCGATTACCAGCCCTGCGATGGTATCCTTTATAACTATTTCAGCACACTTAAGGGCGTAATGGAAAAAGCAGATACAGCGAATTATGAATTTTTCGTCGATCCCAGGCTCCGGGAATTATATGAGAAACAGGATTATGGACGCTACGGAAACGATGGGATATTGAAGGTTTGTTTTCTTACAGATAATGACATTACCGGTGGAAATTCAGGAAGCCCTGTCCTGAACGGGAAAGGCGAACTGACAGGCGTTGCCTTTGATGGGAACTGGGAGGCAATGAGCGGTGATATAATCTTTGAACCTGCGCTGCAAAGAACAATCTGTGTTGACATTCGCTATGTACTTTTTATAATAGATAAATTTGCCGGTGCGCAAAATCTTATTGATGAGCTGAAAATCAGCAAGTTATAAACAATTATTCCCGATGGCAAGAATCTCTCTGATCCTGCTTTTTTACCTGCTAATATATATTCCTGCAAGGGCTGATGAGGGCATGTGGCTGCTTCCCCTGCTTGAGGAGCTGAACATGGCTGATATGAAGAATAAGGGATTGAAAATGCAGGCCGAAGAGATATTCAGCACCGAACAGCCAAGCCTCAAAGATGCCATAGGTGCATTGGATTATGGAGCCTGCACAGCAGAGCTGATATCTCCTGACGGGCTCATCATTACCAACCACCATTGCGGATACAGTGAAATTCAGGGACACAGTACGGTGGCACATGATTACCTGTCAGATGGTTTCTGGGCTATGACCAGGCAGGAGGAACTTCCCAATCCGGGCAAAACGATTTCCTTCCTTATAAGTATGAACGATGTGACTGAAAATCTCGTGGATAATATATACGAAGGGATGACGGAACAGGAAAGAACAGACAAATTTGAGCAGGTCTCAGCAGAACTGATCAGAAAAGCAACAGAAGGCACCCATTATGAAGGTTCTATCTATACATTTTATGAAGGAAACAGATATTACCTGGTTATCCTGGAAACATTCAGGGATATAAGACTTGTCGGTGCACCGCCTTCTTCAATAGGTAAATTCGGGGATGATACCGACAACTGGGTATGGCCACGCCATACCGGTGATTTCAGTCTTTTAAGGATTTATGCCGGACCTGACGGGCAACCTGCGGATTATCATCCTGATAATATTCCA
>Ga0233423_10001748_pt1 | contig 10758 bp, 14 predicted proteins | sample Watercolumn_Mata_FD_180713 | JGI IMG/M metagenome (GOLD analysis project Ga0233423, IMG submission 180713) | Freshwater microbial communities from Lake Matano, South Sulawesi, Indonesia - Watercolumn_Matano_2014_112_MG | ecosystem: Environmental > Aquatic > Freshwater > Lake | place: Indonesia... | reverse complement strand
AACTGCTTAAATTATCGGAAGATGGACAAATTGTCCTCTTTACTTATTACGCAGATACTCTCAATTATATTTATAACGAGATAATCAAGGATAAAAGATTTTCAAAGCTTAAAATTGAAGCCATATCCAGCTCAGGATTAACAAGTAAAAATCCGCAACAAAGAGAAAAAATAGTAGAAGATTTGTTTTCAAAGAAAATTAATATTTTGTTAAGCACAGATGTATTATCTGAAGGACAAAATCTACAATCTGCCAAATATCTAATAAATTACGACTTACATTGGAATCCTACAAGAATGATTCAAAGGGCAGGAAGAATTGACAGAATAGGCTCACCATACAAAAAGATATTTGTCTATAACTTCTTCCCTGAAGATGAGCTTGAAGAATTGTTAAAACTGGTCGAGATTTTGCAGAATAAAATAATTGATATTGACAAATCTGTCGGTTTAGACCAGACAATTCTTGGGGAAGAGATACATCCAAAAGTATTTGGGATAATCAGGCAGATTAGAAGCAAAGATAGTAAAATATTCGCAGAACTAGAGCAAGAGGCTTTTGGCGGCGGGGAGAAATTTTATCAGCCTCTTAAAGACTTTTTGAAAAATAAGGGGGTAGAAGAACTTGAAAAAATACCCCTGGGCGTGCATAGTGGGCTAAAGAAAAACAAAATTTCTGCAATATTCTTCTATTACAAATATGGAAATGATTTTCATTTCTGGTATATGTATGATGTAAGTAATAGTTCAATCCTCACAAATAAGACAGATATATTGGAATTTATCAGTTGTAAACAAAAGGAAGAGAGAGTTATTCCTAACTTCTTTGAAAAGGTATATGAAGTTAATAAGATTGTAGTTGAAGATATTGAAAGATTGTATAAAGAAATAGAATTGAGCTATACACAAGATTCGAAGTTAAAGGAATTGAGCAAGTCCAGAAGCACTAAATTTGTAAAAAACATGATAAATGAAATAGAACTTCAGATAGACTCTTATCTTAATGAATTTCCTGATGATGACTCAATAGAAAAAATCTGGGAACCTGTCAAGAATAAGCTTATTTCCATTCCGCAAACAAAAAAGAGGCTCCAGAATCTAAGGAAAATGTGGAGACAATATAGGAAGGATAATGACTGGAGAAAGATGATTAAAGAATTAAGTGGCTTTTTAATAGAAAAAGGAATTTTCAAGAAAGCGATTATAGAGCCATTTGAGAAATCAAAACTGAAATTGATTACGATTGATTTTATTTCGTAAAGTTAAGACGCCCCTCTTTAGTTGTTCGTCGTTACGGAATTCCCCCCTCGTTCGTTTCGTTTTAGTTCTTAGAAAATTGCCCCCTTCATTAGCCCCTGAAATTATTGAATAGAACATCCCGGTAGCACAAATAAATTTTGTTTAATATACTTTTAAATGGTATAAATGTAAGTTATTTATGTAATAAAAACATATAAAAATCATGGAAAACGGAGAACTTATTAAAAGGCTGATTCAGGAGCTGGAAATAAGAAATTTTTCCAGAAAGACTATAAAGTCATATTCCTATTCTGTTGAAAGATTCGTTGAGTGGAATAAGAAAGAACTAAATGAGCAGACTGTTAAAGACTATATTCAGCATCAGATTCAAAAGAAAGAGCCAACCTCAGTTTCACATGATATTTTTGCAATCCAGTTTTTCTTTGACAAAGTTCTGAATCAGAAAATTTTTATACCAAGGCCCAAAAGGAACAAAAAACTGCCTGAAATTCTGACAAAGGAAGAAATAAAACATATGATTGATAATACCTCTAATATAAAACACAAATTAATACTGAAAATGCTTTATGGTTGCGGTTTGAGGGTTTCTGAAATAATTAATCTCAGAAAAGAGGACTTGAATTTTAGTGAGTCCCTTTTGCATATCAGGCTTTCAAAGGGCAAAAAAGACAGGTTTATTAAAATACCCGAAAGCATTGATAAAGAATTGCAAAGCTATTTCAACATAAACGAAAATGAGTTTCTTTTTCCATCAAATAGGGGCGGGGGATTAACAACAGCCACTATAAGGGCAATTGTGGAAAATGCCGGCAGGAAGGCGGGAATAAAAAAAGAAGTCTATCCACACCTACTAAGGCACAGCTTCGCTACCCATTTGCTCGAAAATGGAACAGATTTAAGAGTGATACAAAAACTGCTGGGGCATGCTGATATCAAAACAACGCAGATTTATACACAAATTTCGCAGGCATCAGTCAGAAACGTGAAAAGCCCGCTTGATGATTTATGAACAAATCGGACGGAAAAATGCTTTTAAAAATCGCGCGTGAAACAATTGAGCTCTGGGTAAAGGAAAAGGAAAAAATCCAGCCCCAAAACTATCCGGAGAAATTCAATGAAAAAACCGGAGTTTTTGTCTCCATCCACACAAAATCCGGCGAACTGAGAGGATGCATAGGCTACCCGGAGCCGGCCTATCCGCTGATAGAGGCGCTTGTGGATGCTGCCATCAGCGCCTGCGGAGACCCGAGGTTTGAGCCTGTAAATTCAGAGGAGCTGGAACAATTGGCGATAGAAGTTTCTGTGCTGACAAAGCCGGAATTGATTATAGTAAAAAATCTGAATGAATATAGAAAGAAAATAAAAATTGGAAAAGATGGATTAATAATAGAATCAGGATTTCATAGGGGCCTGCTTCTGCCGCAGGTTGCGGTCGAGTGGGAATGGACCGCAGAAGAATTCCTTTCAAGCACCTGCCAGAAGGCCGGCCTGCCGCCGGATGCATGGCTGGACGAAAATACGAAAATCTACAGGTTTGGAGCTGTGGTTTTCAGGGAAAAATAATATAGAATGTGAAGATTTATATCCGGCCGCCAAATAATAAACATATGGCTGATATCAACAGTCTTTTTTATGGCCTTGCGCTGACAAACAGCGCTGGCGGATGGCTGACAGTTGGGATAAATATAATTCTTTCAACGATTATAGGCGGGCTGATTCTGCTTCTGCTTGTGGAAATCCTAGGCAAAGAATGGGGCGAGTCTGTCCACCCTGTGAACGCCTTTTTTGTGGTTCTTGTGATAAACATAGTAAACATAATCGGCATTATAGGTTTTTTGTCAGCAATAGTGCCTGTCGGCTCACTGATAATACCATTCCTTGTGTGGGTAATTCTGATAAAGGTGTTTTTCAGTGATATGCCATGGAAGCACGCGGCCATAGCAGGTATTCTGGGTTATCTGCTCAGCATATTCCTTGTTCCGTATATTATTGGTTTTGTTTCCGGGTTTCTACCAAGTTTTGTTTTGTAGTGGCGTATAGCTTCCGCTAACCATGCAAAATAAAACCAAAATAAACAAAAACAAAATTATTTCTTCTTTTCTTCCTTTGTTTCTACCTTCTTCTCTTCAGCTTTCAGCTCCCTTCCCATCTTGATTTCATCGAGCTCAAGCCATACTATGAAAAGCCCGACCAGTATAAGGAAGATTGGTATGATACCTGTCAGCACTGTTATGAAATTGCCAATCCAATCTATCTTAAGGTAATGGGCCGGCAGCCTCAGCACCTGCCTCAATGTTGGCGTTACTGAATCCACGAACAAACCAAGGCCTATCAGAAGAACAATAAGCCCTGCAATTGCCTTTACTGCTGCGTGCATAAATTCCTCCTGATTATTGAATATAAGAATTGATTGCATTCTTTTTAAAGCTTTGTTCCTGCAAAATATTGATAACAGCGTTATCTGCGCACATTTATATAAAGGCGCAACAATCCTTTCTATGGCATTTGAGTGCGAGGACAAGCTAAAAAGGTTTTTGCAGGAGAACAGCGTGAAATGCGAGCATTTGCATTTTGAGAGGTCCGTGCACACGGTTGAGGACGCATGCAGGGAGGCGAAAGCCCAGCCCGATGATTTTGTCAAAACTATTTGTATGATTGCCAGCGACGGGAAAGTTGTTTGTGCGCTTGTGCTGGGCTCAAACAGGGCCAGCACAGAAAGGGTGTCCAAAGTGCTGAACATAGAAAGGCCCGATATTGCCGCACCAGAACAGGCCCTGGAGAAAACAGGCTACCTTGTGGGTGGAACACCCCCGTTCGGGTATGAAGCAGTATTCCTTATTGACGATAAAATTATGGAGAAAGACACCGTGTACGCAGGCGGCGGGACGCCAAACGCTCTTGTAAAAATCAGCCCCAAGGAGATACAAAGAATAAACCATGGCATAATTGCGAGGGTACGCAAATAAGCCAGTCAGCGACTGACGGCTGCTTAGCACAATACCCAATACATATTCCAAAAGAACAGGATGTGTGCAGTATATAGATATTAATATATATAGAATAAACCAAATATTCCATTGAATTATGGACCAGCAAACGCTTATCAAGTGGAGAAGCGGGGAAACTATTACAAGAATAGGCAAACCTACAAAAATCAAAAGGGCAAGGATGCTCGGCTACAAGGACAAAAAGGGGTTTGTGGTCGCAAGGGTCAGGGTTCCCATGGGCATGAGGAAAAGGCCCAAGCCAATGGGCGGAAGAAAGCCGAAAAAATACGGAAGATTTTTCTCGCTGAACAAGTCAAAACAGTCTGTTGCTGAGGAGAAGGCTGGGAGAAAATACCCCAACCTTGAGGTGCTGAACAGCTATTTTGTCGGGAAGGACAGTGTGAGTGAGTGGTTTGAAGTCCTGCTGGTTGACCCTTCAAATCCGTGCATAAAAAACGACCCCCAATTGGGCTGGGTGTGCTCCCAGAAGCAGAAAGGCCGCGCGTTCCGCGGGCTGACATCTGCAGGCAGGAAATCCAGGGGGCTTCTGAGAAAAGGCACAGGCGCTGAGAAAGTCAGGTAATAACGGGCTGATTCTGTACTATGAAGAAATAATCTAAATGGGCAAAGACATATCTCCTCCAGCCAATTTTTATGTCAAAATGCAGCAGAATTGTGGTGCATACACCAATAAGAAACATCCCTGTCTATGGATATCATGAATAAAAATGGTGTCAAGCGCTTTACTCTTTAAAATTACAACTTAGCCTTCCCTGCAACACTCTTTCCCTTCATCTCCCTTATGCCCTTCTGTGTTATCACAAAGCAGGTACCAAGGGACTCGACCTTGTCTATGAAGCCGGAATCCATAAGCCTTCCAATAGAAACATCCACACCATCATTGCTTTCAGCACTGCATTGGCTTATAATCTCACCCTTTGTTGTGAGGTGCCTGCTGAACAGAAATTCCAGTATCTTCCTTTCAGTCGCGCCTAGCATACTATTTCCCTTCTGATCCTCTCTGACTTTACCTTGTTGTCCAGAACCTCTACAAGCTTCAAGGCAAATTCTATTGCTGTTCCAGGGCCCTGTGAAGTTATTATATTGCCGTCAACAACAACCCTGTTCGCCCTAGGCTTCGGAAGGTTCCTTTCCATGCCAGGGTAGATTGTGGCTATTTTACCATCAAGCAGTCCGAGCCTTGCCAAAATGAGCGGCGCAGCGCATATAGCGCCTATGGCTTTATTGCCTGCGGCAAAATCCTTCACAATATTTATTATGCTCTGGGACCTCTCAAGGTTTTTGTATCCAGGATCCCCGCCAGGCAGGACAATGGCATCAAAATCTTTTGCCGCCACCTCATCAAATCTCTTGTTAGCCATTATTGTCACCCCGTGCATGCTTTTTATCATTGTTGACGGGGAGCCAGCAGTGACGACGTTTATACCAGCCCTTTTCAGTATGTCTATGACAGTGACAGCTTCTATATCCTCAAAGCCTTCAACAAGAGGCATTAAAACATTCATAGAAAACACATCCTCCTTACAGATATATATGGTAGGAAAATCTATTTATACCTTTGGTGCGCAGATTTTTTGCTGCAGAAATTCACAAAATAGGCAAAAATAAACAGATCTATTAGGATTGGCCTGGAACAGGCTGCAAAAGACTTATAAATATATCTTATCAATAAAAAGCTATGGCTGTAATAGGTTTTACGCTTTTTAGCATTAACGCAGAGAAGTTTGACATGCAGGCAGACAGCGGAAGCAAAGGAGGGGAAATAAATGTGAATTCAAGCCCGAAGATCAAGGAGCTGAAAGAGGTAACGCTGCCGAACCTGAAAAAAAAGGCCCTTTCAATGGATTTTGAGTTTCTCACAACATATGACCCGAAAATAGGCGAGATAAAGATAAACGGGAACCTGCTGCTTCTGGCGGATAAGAACGAGCCCATCCTGGAGCAATGGAAGAAGAATAAGAGCATACCGCAGGCCGTCTCAGTCGAGGTGCTGAATTACCTGTTCAAGAAATGCCTGCTTAAGATAAGCAATGTCGCAGAAGATTTGCAGCTGCCCCCGCCGATACAGTTCCCGGTCATAAAGCCGAAGCAGAAAGAAGAGCCTGGGTATGTTGGGTAGTTGGTTCTGATTATTCTTAACAGAGCTTTATTTGTATCTATACTACTTTTTGCATCACCTTAGAAATTTACCAAGCCCCTGCTTGTTTTCTTTCAGCCTTTTCACTGCAGAAACAATCCTGTCCTCTGAGAAATCATGCTGCCCCACCATTATCTCCCTTATTTTCCCCTCATCCATCTTTCCGCCCTTTATTTCCAAATCCCCCGCAGGCGGGCTTTTGAAGAAGTTGAACACAATATCTGCTGAAACATCTGCGTTCCATTCCACATGCTTCAGCACACTGTCCAGCGTTTTATGCTCCTTCACAATCTTCAGCGCGGTCTTCGGGCCAACGCCCTTTATACCCTTCGGATTGTAGTCTGTCCCGACAAGCATGCCCAGAATTATTAATTGTTCCCTGTTTATCCCGAGCTCTGATAAAACCTTTTCCAGCTCTATAATTTCCGGCATTATTTCTATATACTGCTCTTTTCCCGGCATCTTCCTCCTGCCTGTTATTGTCAGGTTTCTCACAAGCCTGCCTGCACCGAAAAGCAGGGAGTCCCAGTCCTGCGAGCCGCAAGCCCAGACAACTCCCTTTCCAGCCATAAAAGCAGCCTGTGCCTCGCCTTCTGACGGTGCCTGCACCCACGGAATGCCCAGCGCATCCAGAAGCTTCTTTGACTCATCCAGCATCTCCTCAGTCATCCTTGCAGCGCCCTGCGCGTACATTTTTATTTTTTCAACCTCGCCCGCCTCCACAGCAGCCTTCCATTTTTTTTCTGCCTCCTCCCTTATCTTTTTCCTTTCCTCAATCACCCCATGCTTGAATTCAGGCGGCTTGCCGTCAAATATATAGACAGGCTCTATGCCTGCCTCCACAAGCCTGAGCGTCCTGTAAAATAAACCAGACAGGTGCGACGTCACTTTTCCGTTGGAGTCCCTGAGCGGTTCGCCTGTATACTTGTCCCTTATTGAAGAAAGAAACTGATATAGCGTATTCAGCGCGTCTATTGCAATCTTTTTTCCGCGCAAGCTATTGATTTCAATCTCCTTTGCAGGAATAATGCCAGACAGATTCACGCCCATATATATTTTCACCTAAAATATTCTCTTTTTGGAATATATAGACAAAAGAAAAACCTACACCCTGAAAACCCTATCCCCTTCTCTCACCCTGTCAGCGACCTTCAGCCCTATGGAGTCGCCAGGCCTTGCCACCTCAACAGACGCATGCTCTATCTGCATTGAATTCACTGTCTGTTCCATATTAGTCGTCGCGCCCTGTATGAGTATCTTTTCACCCCTTCTCAGGGTATCACTGAGCTTCACGACAGCTACATTTATATGGGTGAAGTAGTGCGTGACCTCCCCTATAAGTCTCCTTTCAGGAACTTTTACTGCTTCTGCTGCTGGTTTTCTGACTGCTGCCTTCACAGGCTTTGCTGCCCTTTTGGCAGAACTTGGCGCCTTCCTTGCCCTGGACTTCTTCACAGGCTTCGCCTTTTTGCCGGCCATAAACACCTATATATAAATTGTATAGGCTATTTAAAAATCTTGGCTGGCGGTGTATACGGAGATATTCAGAAATAGTGGAATTGAGATAGTAATAAATTAACGGACATTGCAGAATCCACCTACAAATAAACCTCAACAAACGCAGCCAGCGCAACAAGCGCAATCGCAACAGCCATGAGCTTTAAACTATCCAATCCAACACGCTCTATCACCCTTGTGTGGTGGCCACGGAGGACAGCGGCAGATATCAACCCGCCCGCAAGCCCGGAAATCAGATAGGCGGCTATCTCGGGTATGCCATGCGGCAGGAACCTGAGCGATACCATAGGTATCTGCCATGCAGACTCTGATATCTGCCCGATATAGACGCCAAGGATTGAGGCGTTCCACACTATCACGAATATCGCGCCAGCGCCGAAGATAAAGGAGAAAAGGAACGCAAAGAACATGACCTGCAGGTTGTTGGAAAACACCCTGTTAAAGTTGAGGGCGATAGCCGATGCTTCTCCTGTAAACTTGCCCTGGATTTGGTTTATCTTGAGCATCTGGACCTGGAAAAAATCCGCGGGCATGACCATGGTCCACAGGGCAAAAGCCGCGCTGAGGCCGAAGAAGAAAAAAAGCATGGCAACTATATACTTTCTGTGCATCTGCCAGAAGTTCTTTTTCAGGTGCCTTTCAACCGCCTCCTCTTCCACAGATTCCTCGCTGTTGACCATTGCTGTGATTATATATGCCGCAGGGAAGACAATGAACAGCACTGTAAACATGCCTGACAGGTTTACAGCCGCAGCCCCCTGTATCTGGTAGCCTATCGCATTGCTTATCAGCACAGCCGCTGTCCCGAGAGCAAACGCCCATACGAACATGATATAGGGACGTTTGTGTATGTCTTCTATGCTGAGAAAAGACTCTATCATACTATTTATTGTCTGAGGGATTTTATATGTTTGGGGAATTAACACAGTATTCAGGCACATAATCTAATGTCAAATATGTTGTATAGTCCTATCTCCCCATTAACTAATGTTTTGGTTAATTGTAAGGGAAACAACTCTTCATCTTTGAGTATATTGCTGAAGAGACGAAGAAGCCGTATACTCCATGCTTCAGCCTGTAGACAAGCTAATATAAGCTTTTATTTCTTGCTGTTGTTTTACTGTTATGGAAGGAAAGCCGTTTTCAGAGTACTTTGATCCAGACTTGCCCACGGTTTCAGAGATAAGAGACAGTTACAAGCCAGAGAGATTTGTTGACCTGAATCAGTGTAGTGGCCTTACCCATGAAAATGTTGCTGATGCGATTCTGCAGACAGGGAGAACAGGGAAAGTGCTCTACATACCAGAAGAGCCTGTGTATGCAGTATGGAACAGGGGGGATGTTTTCAGAAAAGGCGGGAAATCAGTGCCTCTGAACACGCCATTGAGGTTCAAGAGATACGGCCATGAGGTTGATGTGACAAAATCAGGAACAAGCATAAAAGAGATAATGGAACAGAGACTGACGCCGAGAAAGGCATTCAGGTTAAAACTAACAGACTCAACTGTCAGAAAAAACCTTGTTGAAGGGAGTTTCAGGGGCATTGGATGGTGGGACCCAAAGAAGAGAACACACCGCATAACGCCGTTTGATGTTTTTGCCGAGGGGCGCAAATTCATGGAGTTTTATGGAAATGAAATGGAGATAGAGTTTCAGTATGCAGACTGCCGCATTCTTGTTCCGTCGCTCAGCAGGCCTGACAGAAAATACATAGTGAATGTCCGGGTTCTGCCTGTCATAAAGGAAGGCGACCAGTATTTAGTGGAATGGCTTATGACCGAGGCATCCTGCGGATGTGAGGATGAATTTTACAAAGGAGCGAGGGGCAAGCTAATGGAAGACCATACAGCCAAAACAGTTTTCAAGTACGCGAACCCCGAGCACACGCATTGCAGGCATTTCTGGGCTGCAATGGAAAAAGCAGCAGAGATGTCATACAAAGACCAGAAAGCACCTCCCTTTCTTGTCAGATTTCCAAGAGCAACCGGCCTGCTCTCACCATGGCATGCCCTTAAAACGAGAACACTTATAGGCGACGGCAAAAGGGCAAGACGGCCCACGAAAACAGAGATAGGAATACTCTGCGGGAAGGTTATAGGCTATGCCGGCGCGGAAAGTATGTTTGACATGAAAGAAGATTTGTAATAGTTATTATTGCTGTCAGCATCTAAGTCCCGTAGTCGGGCGAGCGAGGAAACTTTATTTAGCTTATTTCTAAGTTTAATTATGAAAATAAGAAAATTTAAAAAACAAGACATTGACAGATGTCTAGATATTGAATGTTCAGAAGAAAGAAGCGACAACAGAGAGATTGTAAAAAGCAATTTTCTTAGGGAATTAAATGACGACCGCTCTTTGGTGCTTGTAGCAGAAATTAACAATGAGGTTGCTGGTTTTATTGATGGCCGGATAGACGCATGGAATAATTCGTTCTACATAGAGCAATTGTTCATAGACAGGGGGCAAAGAGGCAAAGGATGCGGCTCAAAATTAATATCAGAAGTTATAAAGACGGCTAAGAAACTAAAACTGCGAATAATCTTCGTTGATTTGCCACCTCAAAACAAAAATGCAATGAGATTTTATTTGAAAAATGGATTTCAAAAGGCAGGAAAAATCAATGAGCTTTACAACAACCCAAAGAGGCCAAATTCTGTTATTCTATCACAAAAATTATAGTTCCGAGCGAGCCCGATTTCCGATAATCGCTGTTCATTTCTCCGAACGCAGTAAGGATTGATTTTTAGTGCAACGTTCCGTAGCGAAGCGGAGGAAAAAAATAAAGTAAAAAATCTAAACACCCTTCTCAATGCCTTCAACCGCTGACTTTGCCCAC